>Ga0299906_10000498_pt1 | contig 36637 bp, 29 predicted proteins | sample RVTome_14_FD_200259 | JGI IMG/M metagenome (GOLD analysis project Ga0299906, IMG submission 200259) | Soil microbial communities from uranium-contaminated site in the Upper Colorado River Basin, Wyoming, United States - RVT145D125 (version 2) ... | reverse complement strand
CTCTTCGAGACCCTGGCTGCTGCTGCCCCCGACATTGTCGAGAACCGTGAGAACCTGGCCCATGCGTATTATACGTTCGGGAAGCTGCTCACGGAATTCAACAAGTTCGAGGATGCCGAACCCGTGCTCCAACGGGCACAGCGGCTCTACGAACATCTCACCGCCGAGTTCCCTGAGCGACTGGAGGCGTTGTCGAGCCTTGCGCTGGTCTACAGCGAGCGCGGGTCGGTCTTCGTGGCTCGACGACACCACGAGTGGGACGAACGATTCAATGAGGGCGCGGCGGAGAATTATCGGCGGGCCATCGAGATCCAGGAAACACTGGTGGCCGATGGGGAAGGGGTGCCCGTTCACCGGTACGAACTCGCGCTGAATTACGCGAGACTCGGCGCGGTCCTGGCTCGCAACCGGGATCGGCTGGAGGAGGCCGAGCAGCTTTGCCGGCGGGCGCAGGAGGTGTTCGAGCCGCTCGCCGCGGCGTTCCCACGTGTGCCTCGATACCACTCGGATCTTGCACAGAATGATTTTCAGCTTGGTCTGGTCTGCAGCTCCCTGCGTCATTGGCCGGATGCGGAGGCGGCCTTGCACCAGGCTGTGACCCTCCGCGAACGGTTGTGCCGCGCGTTCCCGGACGCCGCCGAGCACAAGCTGTTGCTGGCCCGGTATTATGACAATCTGGTACGGGTCCTACTCAAATCCGGCCGGCCCGAGGATGCCCGCGAAGTCTTCCAGCAAAGTGTGAGCGTCCTGGACAGCCTGGATGCAACCCCGGAAGACATCGTGGGATGCCGGCACGAGCTGGCCCCCAGCTACAAGGTCTTGTCTGCCGCTCAGGAAAGGCGAATGCACGCACCGCGAAACCTCGAGCCAGCGACGGGCCCGGTCGTGACGACCCACCCCGTTGTGCTGCGCTCCAGTGCTTTCGACCCGATCGACCCGGATCTTCGTCATGTCGCGAGCCGGTGGCAGGTTCGCAGTGCCGATGCGACTTACGCGTCGCCTACGATCGATCTGGTCAGCCGAACCGAGCTTGAGCACACGACCGTCTCCGACGGGATGCTGCTGCCGCGAACGGTCTACTTCTGGCGCGTCGCTTACATCACTTTCGACGGCATGGCCTCGGAATACAGCACGGAGACGAACTTCGTGACCGACGACTCCCCGATGGCGGTGGTGCCTTTCGACCTCACGGCAAACTTCAACGCGGATATCGTACGCGACCCGGGAGATGATGAAAACGATTTGGTTGATGATCAAGGTGGGGTCTTGCTTCAGGATGGTTTTGACGGCAGTCGATCCGGGAATCCTCAGGCGCAAGGCCTCCCTCCGGACCGGCGCGTGGGCGTGCACCTGCTGGGTCGCTACGACGGCCCGAACGCCCTCCAGATCGGCTGGCAGGACGACGCGCCGATTCGCGTGGAGGTCCCTCGCGGCCGGTATTCGCACATTCGTTTTCTGATAACGGGTGGCAACGGCTTTGGCCGGATTCCGCTGACTTTCCAGTACACCGACGGGTCGTTTCAAGCTGCCGTCCTTCCGTTCAACGACTGGTGGCACGACGAGCCACCGGACGGGCCGCTGGGCAGCCTCTATCCCGGCGCGGCTGCGGTTCTGAACGCTCTGGACCGTTCGTGGCAGGGCAAGTTTCAGGACGCCAACTGCGCCGCCCTTTTCGAGGTCGTGTTGACGGTCGATCCGGTTCGAGAACTCGAGGCGTTCGTCCTGGAGGCCGGCGACGCCGTTTATGGCGGCGTCCAAGTGGACTACGTGCGCGACGCGTTCACGCGATTCAATTTGCTGGCCGCCACCGGCGTGCGGGTCAATCCATAACCCGGTTCGCTCGTGTCAACAGCTTTGTGAGTCCCGCGAAACGTGCCGATCCTAGACGCGACCTCTCTCGGTAGCCCCCCAACGCTCTGCATGCCTCTCCAGAAAAATCCACATCGCCCCTGGGTGCCGGACCGCCGTTTCTCGCATTGTCTTTCGAAGGACAACCGGGCCGATAGGGAGGAGCGAATCCTCATCGACCGGGAATCTGTTTGGTGGATCTCGTGTCCGTGATTCGCGCCCGCGGGGCTGCCGTTTGTCTTGAACGGTGGACTCAGTGCCACACGAGAATCACCGGGAAGCCGGCCGTCGTGTGATCCGTCACCGCAAAGAGGGAGTGACGATTCGCAGGAGTAGCCCATCGTCATCAAGGCGAACGCATCAGGGAAAGTCACCGGACCACTGCGGCCGGTTCAATTGGCCGCCATTTTCAGGAGAACAAAGTGATGAAAAAGCAGAGTTGGATTTCAACCGCGACCACCATCGCGTCTTTTGCCGCGGCCTCGGTAGTGACCATGCTCACAGTCGGGCCCGCTGCGGGGCAAACGACGGGGTTCGGCTCGGCGGAGCTCGACCGGTTCATCGCGCAGAAGATGGAACAGATGCGGTCGCCCGGCCTGGCGGTGCTGGCCGTCAAGGGCGACACGATCGTCTGGAGCCGGGGCTACGGCCTGGCCGATTTGCCGGGCGGGCAGCCCGTGACGCCGGATCTACCCTTCCTGCTCGCGTCGGTTTCCAAGACCGTGACCGCCACCGCCATGATGCAATTGGTCGAACAAGGGCTCTGCGCCCTCGACGACGACGTCAACGACTACCTGCCGTTCTCGGTCCGCAACCCGGCCTTCCCGAATTCGCCGATCACGATCGAGTCGCTGCTCGGCCACGACTCCAGCATCCACAACCGCCAGGAGATCCTCCCGATCACCTTCGGCGCCGACTCCCCGATCGCGCTCGGTGATCTGGTCGCCGACTATCTGACGCCCGGGGGCGCGCTCTACGACCCCGTGCTGAACTTTCTTCCCTACGAGCCGGGAACGACGTACGAGTACGCCAACATCGGTTACGCCGTCATCGGCTATCTCGTCGAAAGGATTTCGGGGCTGCCGTTCGACGAGTATTGTAACATCCGCATCTTCGACGCCCTGGGCATGACGCGAACGTCGTGGCGGCTGGCTGACTACGCCGCGTGGGGAATCGACCTCGCCACACCCTACTATTACGAACCGACGGAGCAACGTTACTTCGTGTACCCACAAACCGGGATCGCTCACTACCCGGCGGGCCGGCTCAAGAGCTCCGTCAACGACCTGGCCCGCTTCCTGATCGCCCATATGAACGATGGACTCAGCGGCGGCGTGCAACTCCTGCAACCCGCGACGGTGGCGCTCATGCACACGTTGCGCCCGACGAGCTTTGATCGCTGGGCTGGCGGCCACGGCGACGGCCTGGGCTTTTCCATCGACGAGCACTGGGCATCCGATAACCGGCTGTCCATCGGCCACACCGGCCTGTTGGTCGGCGCGGCGACGGTCATGAAGTTCCGCCCCGACACGCGCGTCGGCGCCATCGTGTTCGCCGACTCGGCGCCCGGAATCCTCACGCCGTCGGGTACCCGGTTGATCGACGGCTGGGAAAACGCCGTGTACGTGGACGTCTCCGCGAGACTGATGGATGAGGCCGAAGCACTCGAATGAACGCAGGCGCTACCATTAACCAATGAATGGAGGTTGATGTGACAACAAACAATACCCACCTCGTAAACACATCGGCTGTGAATCGCCCGGCGGTGCAGTATTTCTTGAATGACTTCCGCATCGATCACGACTTCCATCCGCCCGCCGGCAATTTCCGTCATGACCCACTGGCAGGCCTCTCGATAGGGATGAGGCGTGCCGGCCGCGTACATGGGCACGGCCCTATCCAGCAGCGCAGGAGGGGACGGGACGCTCATTTACTCCACCGCCCCTCGAATGATCTCCTGTTCCATTTGATCCCAATCCGCGACGGGCAGGTGGAGAGCCAGAAGCCGTGCCAGTGCCGCCGATGCCGCTGAGCACGGCCGGCGGGGTCATGTCGGAACGGCCGGGGACGGTCGTCGGGCCGTACAAGCTGCTCGAGCAGATCGGCGAGGGCGGGTTCGGCGTGGTCTTCATGGCCGAGCAGGTCACGCCGGTGCGACGGCGGGTGGCGCTCAAGCTCATCAAGCCGGGCATGGACACGCGACAGGTGATCGCCCGCTTCGAGGCCGAACGACAGGCCCTGGCCTTGATGGAGCACCCCAACATCGCCCGGGTCCTGGACGCCGGAACGACCGAGACCGCTCGGCCCTATTTCGTGATGGAGCTGGTCAGGGGCGTGCCCATCACCGAATACTGCGATCAGTGCAGCCTGACGAGCTGAGCGTCAGCCGGGGAAGGGCTGCCGTGCTCCGGGCTCCGCTTGTACCTCCAATTGGAGACGCAAATCTAACGCAAGTTTCGTCTTGGCCACGGCCAGGATCCGAGTTGTCTTCGGTCTGGCCTTGAGTCGGCTCGGTCTGCAAGCCTTATTTTCGTCATGACAAGCGCCCCTCAGAGTTTGTTCTGAGGGGCGATGGAGCTTACCTTCTGGTTTTGTAAACCGCAGGTTGGCGGTTCGCGTCCGCCCGGTGGCTTTCGCTTTTTTGCTCCGGAAGCATGTGCGGGACTTGGGTCGCCGCGGGTAGGATGCTGTCTGCCGTGGTAAGATGTACCGCATTACCATGGCGGATGGCTCAGCCAGCCTGCGGTCGGCACACGTTGCCGCGAAGACACCAGCAGCTCTATAATGTTATTCAGCGGAAACGCCCCCGCGTTGTGGTGCTTCGAAGAACCACATCGTGAGAGGGCAAGACTCACGAAAGGCCACACTTGAGCGATATCACCACCATCCTCAGCGCGATTGAGGCTGGCGATCGTAACGCCGCAAACCAACTGCTGCCGCTGGTTTACGAAGAACTGCGGAAGCTCGCGGCCCAGGGCATGGCCCAGGAGGCGCCCGACCAGACGCTGGACGCCACCGCCCTGGTGCACGAAGCTTACCTGCGCCTGGTGGGGACGCAGCCGCAGCAACGCTGGGAAGGGCGTGGGCATTTCTTTGCCGCCGCTGCGGAGGCCATGCGCCGCATCCTCATCGATGCCGCCCGCCGCAAGCGCTCGCAGAAGCACGGGGGCGGCCGCCAGCGGCTCGAACTGCTCGACTGCGAGCTGGCCGTCGATTCCACCGGCGAGGAGCTGTTCGCGGTGGACGAGGCGCTCTCCAAACTGGCGATGCAGGAGCCGGAGATCGCGAAACTCGTCGAGCTGCGGTTTTTCGCGGGTCTGATGCTCGAGCAGGCGGCCGACGTACTGAACATCTCACTTCGCACGGCCAATCGGCGTTGGACCTACGCCCGCGCGTGGCTGCGGCGAGAGCTGGATCGCGACGAAGGGTAAGATTCTGGCACGCGGCCGCGCGGGATTCCGCATTGAGGATTGTGGCGCCCCTGGACGACCTGCAAATGGCTGAGCAATCCATAACGGAGCATTCCATTTTCCTGGCCGCGGTGGAAAAGCCCACCGCACCGGAGCGGGCGGCGTACCTGGATCAAGCATGTGCGGGCCGGCCCGAATTGCGGGCCCAGGTGGAGGCGCTGCTTGTGGCCCATGAGCGGCTGCCGGCCGGTGGTGCAACCACGAAGGCCAAACCGCTCGAGCTGCCGCGGATGTACACCGCCCCGGGCACCGTCATCGGTCGATACAAGATTCTCGAGCCCATCGGCGAAGGCGGCTTTGGGGCCGTTTTCATGGCCGAGCAGATTCGGCCCGTCCAGCGCCGCGTCGCCCTGAAGATCATTAAACCGGGGATGGACACGAAGCAGGTCATCGCCCGCTTCGAGGCCGAGCGGCAGGCTCTGGCGCTGATGGACCACCCGAACATCGCGAGAGTCTTCGATGCCGGCGTCACCGATGTCGGCCGGCCATACTTCGTGATGGAGCTGGTCAAGGGGCTGCCGATCACCAAGTACTGCGATGAACATCGCATCCCGCCGCGGCGACGCCTCGAGCTGTTCATCCAAGTCTGCGAGGCGGTGCAGCACGCGCACCAGAAGGCCATCATCCATCGCGACCTGAAGCCGAGCAATGTGCTGATCGCGCTCTACGACGGCAAGCCGGTGCCCAAGGTGATCGACTTCGGCGTCGCCAAGGCGACCGGGCAACGCCTGACCGAAGCGACCATGTTCACCGGCCTCGGCGACGTCATCGGCACGCCGCAGTACATGTCGCCCGAGCAGGCGGAGCTGAATCAGCTCGATGTGGACACCAGGAGCGACATCTACTCACTGGGCGTGCTGCTGTATGAGCTGCTCACCGGAAGCACGCCGCTGGAAGCCAAGCGTGTGAAGGATTCGTCGCTGCTGGAGGTGCTGCGCGTCATACGCGAGGAGGAGCCGCCGCGCCCGAGCACGCGGCTGACGGCGACGGCGGAGCTGCCGACCATCGCCGCCCAGCGCGGGCTGGAGGCAAAGACGCTGAGCGGCATCGTCAAAGGCGAGTTGGACTGGATCGTGATGAAGGCGCTGGAGAAGGATCGGTCGCGGCGCTACGAGACCGCCACCGCCCTGGCCGCCGACATCGAGCGGCATTTGACCGGTGAGCCCGTGTTCGCGGCTCCGCCGGGCCGCCTCTATCGCATGCGGAAGTACATCTCGCGCCACCGCGTGGCGGTGCTGACAGGAACCGCCCTGGCGGGGCTGCTCGTCACCGGCATGATCGGCACCACATGGGGAATGTTCCAGGCATGGCAGGCCACCGCGCGGGAAGCCGCCCAACGCAAGACAGCCGAATTGCGTGCCGAACAGTTGCAACGGGTCTCCAAATTTCAGGCGAGCCAATTGGCCCATATCCAACCCGCCCATATGGGAACGGGCATTCGGGAGCGGATCCTGTCGCGGTTCCAACGCGAACTCGCACGCCATGGGCTCACGGAATCAGCGATCGACGAATCTCTCGGCGAACTCGACGAAGCGTTGTCCAGAGTCAATTTTACGAACGTCGCGATGGAAACACTGGAGGAATACGTGTTCGAGCGTGCATTGCAGACGATCGATCAGGACTTCGCCGACCAGCCGCTGCTGCAAGCACAACTTCTGCAAACGACCGCCGACACGATGCACACGTTGGGGCTTCTGGCCCGCGCGACTGGGCCGCAATTGAAAGCCCTGGAGATTCGCCGCAACGAGTTGGGCAACGATGATCCCGCTACGCTGGAATCGATGCGCATGCTGGGAGACCTGCTGCGCGCCAATGGTCGTTATCGCGACGCGTTAGAAACGATGCGCGAGGTCGTCGCGATCGGGAAGCGGACGTTGGGGCCAAACCACCCGGACACGTTGAGGTCGCTCAAGAAATTGGCGTATATCCTGGTGCATGCCGACGACCACGACGAGGCCATGCGCGAGGTGCGAGATGCGCTGGAAGGCTGCCGCCGCGTGTTCGGGGACAAGGATCCCGAAACGTCGGAGGCATACGCCATCAAGGGGATGATGTTGCGTTGTGGTGCAGGCCGGTATCAGGAGGGCGCGAAGTGTTTGCGGACGGCCTTTGAGGGCCTGCGCGACTCGCTCGGTGACGAACATCCCTCCACGCTCCAAACGCAGCTTAATCTGGGATGGGCCGTCCTTTGGTTGGGTGAAGTGAAGGAGGCGGAGGCCCTGAATCAGGAAGCCTACGCGACGAGCCTTCGCGCGTTGGGGGACGATCATCCAAACACGCTGTTCGGACTGGACAATATGGGTTTGGTGCGGGTCGCACAGGGGCGTCCCGACGAGGCCGTGGAGTACCATCGCCGGGCTCTGGAAGGTCGTCGTCGGGTTCTCGGCGACCAGCACACCGAAACTCTGCGATCGATGTGGCATTTGGGCCGGGCATTGTGGAAAGCGCGCGGCGCCGCCGAAGCCGAACCCCTGTTTCGGGAAGCTCTGGATGGCCCGAAGGAGGTGTTCCCCTGGGGCAAGTGGCTCAGGCCGTATGTCCTCATCGAGTTGGCCGACTTGCTCCAGGAGACGGGTCGCCTCGAAGAGTCCGAGCGGTTAAAGGCCGAAGCGGCCGATCTGGTCCGTGGATTTGCATTTCAGCCTTGGGGGTGCACCACGTTTGCAGTCGTAATGGTGTCCAACGCGCAAACGCTCCAGGCGATGAAACGATACGCCGAAGCCGAATCCCATTTGCTTGAGGCGCATGCTTTCCTGGATGGAAAGCCTGGGCCGGTGCGTGCCTGGGCGCACGCCGTTAAGTCGCCGGACGATTACACGTCGGAGGCCGTGATCCGCCGTTTGGTTGAATTGTACGACGCGTGGAGCGCGGTGGAACCGGAATCGGCTGCTGAAATCAAGGCGAAAGCCGCGCCATGGCATGCCAAACTCCCCGTGGCGAATGGCCGCGATGGCTGACCTGCAAAAAATGTTGCCCAAAACGTATCGGCCACTTCCCGTCCGCGCCCAGGAAGTTGATCACGCATGAGCTCGAACGGCGACGTCAGACCCCTGTGATCGCGCGACGGAGCGGAGCTGACATTGCGGCGTACCGGGAGACGGCCCGGCTCGACCCGAAGAACGCCGAAGTCCACAACGGGCTCGCCTGGCTGCTGGCGTCCGGGCCGGACGGCGTGCGCTACGGCAAGCAGGCGAGTGGCACACCAGGGCGAGCCGCTACACAGACAATGCCCTGAGAAGCCCGGCCGTGGGCAACCCGGACGCCGCTCCGCCGCGGGCTTACGCTGCGCCTGCTGCGCGACGAAGCCGACGCGGAGATCCGCCCGCGCCCACACCGTGGGTCTGTGACCCCGCGATCGCGACATCCTTCCTCCCTCCCGTCCCCAGCCACGTCACTTCCGAATTGATTTCTGATAATAGTGGCACGCGCCGGCGACGGATTCCGCATTGAAGATAGCAGCGGGCCAAGTCTAATCGTTAGAGAAACCGCTGATGCGGCCGGTCGTTGCCGTTTTTCATTCTGGCGGAGGACGATTCCTCCGGAGGTGAGGGTTACCCGAGAGCCGAAGAGCCGTCCGGTGTTCGGACGGTCACCACCCGGCAGCGCCGTTGGCAAAAACGCGCTGCAGCCGAGCGCGGCAAGGGTTCTCGCCGCGCACTACAAGACAGGAGCAGATCATGAGCAAGATGGGATTCAGGCTGAAATGGGTCGGCGTCTTCGCCGCGTGTGCTTTCGGCGGAATCGCGATCGGGGTCGCCTGGGCGACGCCCGGCCTGAACGCGATTCCTACTGTCATCGCCGGACCGGTGGCGGTTGGAGAACTTGACCTTAAGGGGGAAACCGAGACCCACGAGCTTGAGCTCAAAACCAGAGGGCAATGGCAGTCCATCATCGTGCGTTTCCATATCGACCCGGGCGGCCACACCGGCTGGCACTCGCACCCCGGACCGGCCTTCGTCATGGTCAAGGCCGGCACCCTGACGCTGTACTACGCTGAGAATCCCGACGTCGGAGTCGAATATCCCGCCGGAACGGGTTGGGTGGAGGAACCCGGGCGCGTGCACATCGCCCACAACGAAGGAGATGCCCCGGTGGAATTGGACGCCTTCCTTCTGGTTCCGCAAGGCGCGCCCGTTCGAATCGACGAACCGGCGCCGTAACGTCAGCCAGCCCGTCTTTCGCACGGCGGGGCAAGCCATGGGGCTGGCGGTGGCGCCAGCCCCGTTTTTCTTCAAGCGACAGAAAAGGTGTCAGAAAAGTGTCGTGTGCCGCAACGGTCTGCCCGTCAGTTCGATTTTCCTGTCCATCCGGGATGGAGAGATCCAGTCACTCCGCGTTGTGACTTGCCCGGTGCGTCGTCGCTTGAGGTCGGCGAGCCGTACTCCGGTCAGCCGGTTTTCCTCGACCCAGATGCATTTGTAGCGTTCGTCCGTCGCGGTAGGGTCGATGAACACGTCTCCCTCGGGCAGCGACGGCACCAGATTGTTGGCTTTGCCGCCCTCGAATTCCACGAGTCCCAGTTCGGGCCGGGTCCACTTGATCGCGTCTTTCGATTCGAAGTAGCATCCGCCGGCCCGGCAGGTACCCCAGGCGCGGTAACGGTTGTCTTCGTAGAGGATCGAGCGGATGTAAATGTCGCCGCCGACTTCCCACGGATGTATTGTCGGGATCACCCATGGCCGGACTTCGGCCGGTGGATGAGCACGGATGCGAATACCCCAGGGCATGTGGTCGGCGGGCGACCAGGTCGCGTCGAACGGGCCGAGCTTGGCGCCTTCGTCGGCGTTGACGAAATCGCCGGTGTCGTCTTTCCAGCCCACGTCGCCGGGTCGGACGTGGATCCAGGTCGAAAATACCAGACGTTTGCCCGCCATGGCGTAGGGTTCACCCACCCGGGCCGGTTCGGCGGCGTGCATGGTCGCGGCCGGGGCCGAGAGGAGGAGCAGAGCAAGGCATGTTCGTGAGGACGGTCGGGCTCGGTTCGGCATGGGTTCGGTCCGTTGTATCGGGTACCTGAACCGGTGTCGTACGGGTGACCGGTATTCTCGGCTCAGGGCGCGGGGGACAAGCTCGATTACGCTTCCGGTCAACATCTTACCGCAATCGTTCAGGGTCCGGAATCGGTTGGTACCGGAGTGCGTCTTGACGTGTCCCCGACCCATGGCGCTCGGACGGGGTTGAAAACAGCATCTACACGATGGCCGCAGAACCCGCTCGCCGGCGCTGGCGATTCGGATAAGTGCTTGCCAGAACCCGCTAGGTCCGATAGTATTCCGCCATTGGCGAAGTCATGGAGGACACGTGCTCATGCGTATGCATACGCTCGGATCGATTCATCTCGCGGCCGGGGTCTTGGTTCCGGCGATTCTGATGTCGGCGGGTTGTGATTCCACGCCCACGAAGCTCGAATTTCACAACGAGGGTCTGACGCGCTACTACCAGCGCGACTATGTCGGGGCCGGTGCGATGTTCGCCGCTGCGCTCGAGTCGGGGCGCGAACACCCCGACAGCCTGTACTACCTCGGCGAATGTCATCGGAACCTCGCCGTGGCCAAGGCGGCGTCGGACGACTATGCCGGCGCGATGCGGCAGGCGGACCGGGCGTTGCTCTACCTGACGCAGGCGGTGGAGGCCCATCCCGGTCACTGGCCCGCGGCTCGGGCGAAGAGCACCGTGCTGGACATGAAGGGGCAGTATGAAAAGTCGCTGGCGGTGGCCCAATGGTCGACCGAGTTCGCGGGCAGCACGGCGCGTCAGTACGTGGAGATCGGTCGGCGGCTCGAGGCCCATCGCGACTTCGACGCCGCCAAGCTGCGGTACGAACAGGCGGTGGCGGTCGAGCCGTCAAACGCCTGGGCCCATGCCGAACTCGGCGCGTTTTTCCGGCGGGTGGGTGATCGGCCGCGGGCGGTGGCCGCTTATCGCCAGGCGTATCGGGTCGATCCGCTGGAACGTGGTGTGGTCCGAGCGCTGCGCGAGTTGGGTGCGTTTCCGTCCACGGCAGTCCCGGCATCCACGGGGGTGCCGGCATCCACGGGGGTGCCGGTGTCGACGGCCGATTCCGGTACAGACAATTCCGGTACAGTCAATTCCGGGACTGTGCCTGAGTAGCGATCGGCGAGGCTTGAACCACATCGATCGTTCCATCCCGGGTTGGTTTCTCCTCTTCTCGGTTGTAGCTTTCGCGCCGGCGTGGGGCGCGACGTTTCCCTACGGCGTTTCCAGCGGCGTCATCGCGCATGACCGCGCGGTGGTGTGGACGCAGACGGGTGACGCGGCCACGCTGACCGCGCAGGTTTCCGCCGACGCGACCTTCGACGAGATCGTGTTGGAAACATCGGTGGGGACGACCCCGGGGCGGGATTACACCGCGAAGCTGATCGTCACCGGTCTTTCCGCATCGACCGACTATCACTACCGCTTCACCGACGTCGTCGACGGATCGATCAGTCCGACGGGCCGGTTTCGGACTCCGCCGGCGCCGCACGAGTCCGAGCCGTTGCGATTCGTTTTCTCGGGTGACAGCAACTATCGGCGGGCGCCGTTTCATGTGCTCGATTTCGCCGTCGATGAAGAGGCCGGCTTTTTCCTCTGGTTCGGCGATACGATCTACGGCGACGCACCGGCGGGTGAGCTAGGCGTCGCGCGTACCCTTGACGATTATCGCGCCAAGTACCGACAGATTCGCGTCGATTCGGCGCTGCGTCGAATGCTGGCTTCGACCGGCGCGGTCGTCGGCTGGGACGACCACGAGGTGGCCAACGATTACGACGGCGGCGACCCGGACGGCGCGATTTCGCGCGAACGGATCGACGCGGCGTACCGGGCGTTCTTCGAGCACATGCCGATCGCCGAGGAGGGGATCGCCGACGATCCGTATCGTACGTACCGTCGCATCCGCTGGGGACGGACGGCGGAGTTCTTTGTGCTCGACGGCCGGCAGTATCGCGACCGCGACGCCGAAGACCTGTGCGGCGGGAACGTCGATCCGTTCGGCGTGGTGTTCGGCTTCTTCGCCGATCCGGCATGTATCGAGGCGCTGCGCGAGCCGCGCACCATGCTGGGTCCCGAGCAGTTGGCCTGGCTCAAGACGGGATTGGCTGCGTCGGACGCCGCGGTCAAATTCATCGTCTCGGATTTGCCGTTCACATTTTTCGGTCCCGTGCCCTATGACCGCTGGGACGGGTATGATGCCGAGCGTCGCGAGATTCTCGAATTCATCGACGCGCAGCGGATCGAGGACGTCTGGATTCTGACCACCGATCTGCACGTCAACGTATACAATCCCGACGTGAACAGCGTGCTGCGACGCCACCGTCCGGAGATCGATCTGGATAACGGCATTGAAGTGCCGGAGGTGATCGCCGGGCCGATTGCGACCAGTACGTTTGCCCAGGCGGCGATCCGCGAAGCCGGGGCGATGCTGGGGATCGAAGCGTCGTTGGGCACGTCGCCGCTGCTGGAAGGGCTGTTCAACGACGTCGTGTTGTGGATCGAGCGAATGAACGAGCTGGCGTTCATCGAAACCAACCGATACGGCTACGCGGTGGTCGAGGTATCGGCCGACGGAAAGGTGGGTCTTGCGTTTCGCGGGATCGATCCGCAGGCTTCGGATGTCGTGACGATCGCAACCTTGTTCGATACGCGGGCGATCGACGAGCGGGTCCCGGGCTTGTGCGGTGCGGTCGGTCTGCTGCCGTTGATCTTTACGGCGTTGATGCTCGGGGCATGGAGTGAGTGCCGACGGAGACGTTGACTTGGTTGAACCGGTCGCGATCGGCGTCGATTTGGGCGGGACGCACATCAAGTTCGGCGTGTGTGATGCGGCGGGGGCGTTGCGTCACGCCGAGCGGATCGACACCCAAGCGGATCAACCCGCCGAGCGCATCACCGAACGCATTGTCGCCGGCATCAATATTTGCATCGGCGCGGCGCGGGAGGCGGGGTGTTCGCCGACCGTGATCGGTGTGGTCATGCCCGGGGTGGTGAGCGACGATCGCACGACGATACGTTTCGTGGCCAACATCCCGACACTGGACGGCTACCAGTTGCCGTCGGTATTGGCCGAGCGCTTCGATCTGCCGGTCGTCTTCGACGCCGACAGCAATGCGGCGGCGTGGGCGGAATATCGTTTCGGGGCCGGTCGCGGGTGCGATCGGCTCGTGATGATGACGGTGGGGACCGGCATCGGCGCCGGCGTGGTGCTCGACGGGGCGTTGGTGCGGACGTCGAATCGGACGGCGGGTTCGTTGGGACACATCCTGGTCGACCCGAACGGACCGCGGTGCGGATGCGGCGCTCGCGGATGTCTGGAACGCATGGCGGGGTTGCGGGGCCTTACTGACGAAGCCATCCGACAAGTGGCCGCGCATTCTGACAGTCCGTTGGCGGTGTACGAGCGCATCGATGGTACGGCGTTGGCATCGGCGTTGGCGGCGGAAGATCCGGCGGCCCGTGCGGTGATCGACAAGTGCGGTGGGTGGCTGGGCGTGGGCATCGCGTCGCTCTCGGCGATGTTTTCCCCGCGTAGAGTCGTGCTGGGTGGAGGATTGGCCGCACTCGGAGATCCGTTGGTCACCGCGACGCGCAACGCGGTTCAGGCGGTGGGATCGCCGGTGTTCACGGCGTCGGTGGAGATCGTTCTTGCCAAGTTGGGAAACGATGCCGGCGTGATCGGCGCGGCGACCCTGGCCCGGGACCAGATGCGGTGATCCATGAGCGGCATCGCGGGTGTGGTGGACTTTCGCGGTCAGGCCGTCGACGCGCGTTTGCTCGGGCGGTTCTGCGACCGTCTGCGTCACCGCGGCCCGGATGATTCGGGCACCTGTATCGTTACGCAGGACAAGATTGCCGTCGGCTTGGCGCACACCCGTTTGGCCGTGCTCGATCCTTCCGCGGCGGGTCGTCAGCCGATGACGGTCGGTGATCATCACGTCGTGTTCAACGGCGAGATTTACAACTTCCGTGAATTGCGTGAGGAACTGACCGCCGAGGGGTGGACGTTTCACAGCGCATGCGACACCGAGGTGGTGCCGGCGGCTTTCGCGCAGTGGGGCGAGGCGGCGCTGGCGCGCTTCAACGGGGTGTGGGCGCTGGCCGTCTTCGACGCATTGACGGGCAAGGGCGTGCTGGCTCGCGATCGCTACGGTGTCAAGCCGTTATACTACGATGAGCAGGGTGATCGACTTGTCTTCGCCAGCGAGATCAGCGCGCTGCGCGAGGCCGGCTTACGTGCGACGAACATCGATCCCGCCGCGTTGACCCATTACCTCCGGCTGGGGTTCGTGCCACATCCGATGACGATTTATGCGTCGGTGCGCAAGCTGCCGCCGGGCCATCTGCTTCGGTTCGGTCCGGGCGGCGTCAGCGAGCCGCGACGCTGGTATCACCTGCCGGTGCCGGTTGCGGCAAGCCGGCCGCCGAGTTATGACGAGGCTTGCGGCGAGGTGCGCCGGCGCACGGCCGGGGCGGTCAACGCGCGCATCGCCGCGGACGTTCCCGTCGGCGTCCTGCTCTCGGGCGGGGTCGACTCGGCCATCCTGGTCGCGCACCTGGCCGCCGCCGCCGGACCGAGGGTCAAGACGTTCACGCTTGGTTTCGCGGACAGTCGGCGGTACGACGAGCTGCCGCTCGCGCGTCGGATCGCACGGCGTTACGCGACCGACCACCATGAATTTCGGCTCACGTTCACGGACGTCGTCGACGCGCTGCCGACGATGTTGGATCATCTTGGCGAGCCGTTCGCCGATAGTTCGCTGCTGCCGACCGCGCTGCTGTGCCGCCACACCGGCGAGCACGTCACCGTCGCCCTGGCCGGTGACGGCGGCGACGAATTGTTCGCCGGCTACTGGCGGTACCGGGGGCACCAATATCTCGAACGTTATCGCCGGTTGCCGGGTTGGCTGCGACGCCGGGTGGTCATGCCGTTGGTGCATGCGGGCCGGCTGTCGGCAAGCGGCAGATGGGGCGATCGCATCCGTCGAGCCCGCCGACTGCTGCGGGCCGACTCACACGATCCGTTGCTGCGCCACATGCAATGGTCGACGATTCTCACCCGCGAGGCGGAAATGATTTTTCGGATCGAAGGAGGGCACGAGACGGACTACACGCCGCTGTGGTCGACGTACGAGACGGCGATCGAACCCGCCCACGCCGCCGCTTGGTCGCGTCAGCCGCTGAACCGCATCCTGGGCACGGACGTGTGCCTGCTGTTGCCGGGGGGCATGTTGTGCAAGGTCGATACCGCGGGCATGGCCCACGGGCTCGAGATCCGCGTGCCGTTGCTCGACCGGTCGCTCGTCGAATACGTGATGCAGTTGCCCGGCCGCTACAAGCTGGACGGCCGGCATCGCAAGCGCGTGTTGATCGACGCGCATCGTGACCTGCTGCCGCCTGGGGTCGCCGAACGACCGAGGCGGGGGCTCGAAGTGCCGATCGGGGAGTTTCTGCGTCGGCCGTTGCGGGACCTGTTCCGCGACGTGGTCGATCGCAAGACGGTCGAGTCGTTCGGATGGCTCGACTACGACGCCGTCGCCGCGCTGTATGAGACACATTGCCGCCGCCGGGACGAGTTCGGGGACTTGCTCTACGCGCTGCTGGTGCTCTGCTGGTGGCGTCAAAAGCATCCGTAGTCGCGCGTGTTTTCCCGCCGTCCCATCAACCGCTATACTCGTCTTCGTGATGAAGTTCACCAAGATGCACGGCTTGGGCAACGACTACGTCTACGTCAACTGCTTTGACGAGCGGGTGACCGACGCGCCCGCGCTGGCCCGCGCGGTTTCCGACCGCCATCGCGGGATCGGCGGCGACGGGCTGATATTGATCTGTCCGTCACCGCGGGCTCCGGTGCGGATGGAGATGTACAACGCCGACGGGAGCCGGGCCCAGATGTGCGGCAACGGCATCCGCTGCGTGGCGAAATATGCCTACGACCACGGGTTGATTGCGCGCACTCCCGCATCGTTGCCGCCGGACACCCCCGCCATGGCGGATGCGACCCGCTTCGTCCGGGACCTGATCTCGCGCGAGCACGGCCAGGCCGCGGCCGATCGCATCGGGAGCGTACCCGACGTGCCGGTCGAGACCGACGCCGGCGTGCTGACGCTCACGCTGTTCACGCTGGACAATCGCGCCGAGGCGGTGTGCGTCGACATGGGGCGCCCCGCGTTCGCGCCGGCCGACATGCCCGCGACGCTCGACGGCGAACGGATCGTCGATACGCCGTTGACGTTCGACGGACGGTCCTACCGGCTGACGCTGGTGTCAATGGGCAATCCGCACGCCGTCTGCTTTACCGACGATCTCGACGGCATCGACCTGGCCGACGAAGGGTCGCGGATCGAAAACGACCCGCGGTTCCCCGAGCGGATCAACATCCATTTCGTGCGCGTCGAATCGCGACGCAAGCTGCACATGCTCGCCTGGGAACGCGGCAGCGGCGCGACCCAAGCCTGCGGCACCGGCGCCTGCGCCGCCGCCGTCGCCGCCGCCCTGACCGACCGCGCCGACCGCACCTGCGAAGTGGTCCTGCCCGGCGGCCCGGTCGGCATCGGCTGGGCCGACGACGACCACGTCTACATGACCGGCCCGGCCACCGAAGTCTTCACCGGCGACTGGCTTGGCTGAATGGAGGACCCCTCACGACGTGCCCTTCCTTTCGCGACACGGTTCTTGGCGAATGACGCCATTGCGGTTATGGTGCCTTTGCGGTTATGGTGCCTTGGTCGACGGCTCGGTGTTCGCTTTCACGTGATGTCTGCTGGCAACGCTAGTGGCCGTCTGATCGTAAGGAAACCCTGCCCGTGATCAGCGCCGTGGAAATCCGCAACTTTCGGGGAATCCAACGCGGCACGCTTGAAGGCTTAACCCCCCTTACTGTTCTCGTCGGTCCCAACGCTTCGGGGAAGAGTACGATACTCGACGCCCTTCTCATCGGAGCAAATCCAGTTCCCGGCTACGCGGTGGGTCAGGTCGGAATCCGGCGACGCGATGTGGAAAGCGGCCGGTGGTTGTTCTGGAAATCACACGCCGACACGGAACCTGAAATCTCGGTAACAACCCACGGCGGCGAGGTGCGCCATTGTGCCTTGACGCTCGATCCGTCGAGTCCGAACGACCGCAGCCGAATCACGTGTAGAGTTCGAGACGGAGTGGATGCGTGGTGCGATCCGATTCTGGTTGTCGTGGGCCCGGATAATCACTACGAATACGAGACGTGGTCACGGGCCTTGGCTGACGTGCCGGAAATTGCATTATATGAAGGAAAACTGAGCCGCATCGAAACGCCTTTGCACAAACTATTCACCAAAACGCGTGAGCAAGGAAGACGCGAGGAAGTCAAAGCGATTGTCGATGTGGTGATCCCCGGTGTCTTGGATATTGAGATTCTCGCTCCGGGTGATTCGCCGGTGGTGTACTTTACGTTTGACGACTATAGCGCGCCGGTCGCGACGGCCGGAGACGGTGTGGAAACGCTACTTCGACTGTGCTTCGCGCTTGCATCGCGTCCGTCTGGTGTGGTACTGGTCGAAGAACCGGAACTTCACAAGCATCCTGGTGCGCTGCATCAATGTGCGATGGCGATTCTCGCGGCCCTGAGGCGAGGTATTCAGATCATTTTTTCCACGCATAGCTTGGAACTGATTGACGCGATTCTCGCGGAAACGAGAGATGGTGCGGAACTTGACAAGTTGAGTGTCCACCGGGTGCGACTTACCGACGGCTGGCTCAAATCGCATCGGCTTGCTGGTTCGGAGATCGCTTTCGCTCGAACGACGATCGAGGACGATCTCCGATGAGTGAATCGGTCATCTTGTGTGAGGGCTATCACGACCGCGCGTTCTGGAAAGGCTGGCTCGAATCCCTCGGTTGCGTTGATCCCGGCAAACCCAAAGAGGGAATGTCGGGACGCATGCCGGTCTTGGATCCTTCGAGTAGGACCGTCAGCAGCGGACATTTTGGCTACCGATCGAAATCCGAGAAATTCAATCGCATTGTACCCTGCCATGGCAAGGACAATGTACTTCGTGAGGCACGCAAGCATTTGGACGAGCGAGAAGTAAGCAAGCTTGTTCGGCTGGTCGTCAACCGCGATGCGGATACGCTTGTCAACGACGAAACATCTTTTCAGATCAATGATCTCCTGCGTGAGGTTCACCGGATTGATGGGCAGGCGGAGCTCAATGCCGATGGTGACATTGCGATGGACAACGCACAACGCTTTGTTTCACTCGTTCGGTGGGAGACTCCCGATGCCCCCGGTTCGGGCCTTCCCAGCCATCAGTCATTGGAACGACTCGTCTGTGCAGCGATGATCGCAGCCTATCCGGATCGGCAGGCCGCGGTGCAACCGTGGCTCGACTCGAGAACCAATCCACCCGACGAGTCCCCGAAAGACTACGCATGGTCCTACATGGCCGGTTGGTATGCTGACGCCGGCTGTGAACGATTCTACTCGAGTCTTTGGGAAGATGCTGCCGTAGTCACCGAGTTGAAATCTCGTCTCTGCAAAATCGGCGCGTGGCGAATCGCCGCCACCCTTGCGGAGTAGCCATACCACGCTCTTGATCTCCTCGATTACAGGTACCATGCGATGATTGCTGAGCACCGCCACCGACTTTTCATTCTCACCGTATTGACGCTCTATACATTGTCAGCGTTTCCATCTCCGGTGCTCGCCGAGGATGCGACTGATCCTCGGCGGCCGCCTTCGGTTGCGGTGCGGGATGTGCCGGTGGTGCCGGACGAACTGGCGACGCGTTTGACGCAGTATCAGAGTGTGCGGAGTGCTTCGTTTGCCGGGTGGTCGCCGGACGGGAAGGGGATGCTGGTTCGTACCCGCTTCGGGAACACCGATCAGCTTCATCGGGTCTATCAGCCGGGCGGGCGTCGCGAGCAGGTTACGTTCTTTGACGAGCCGGCGCGGGGGCGGTTCATTCCGGCGGCCGATGACGGTGCGTTGCTGCTGTCGATGAGCCGGGGCGGGGACGAGAAGTATCAGATCTATCGTTTCGATCCGCGCGGCGGGGTGTCGACGTTGTTGACCGACGGAAAATCGCGCAACCTGCTGGGGCCGGTGATGCGCGACGGCAGCCGGATGGCGTTTACGAGCAACCGTCGCAACGGGCGGGATACCGATCTGTGCGTCGCCGACCCGCGCCGGCCGGACTCGGTGCGGCGGGTGCTCGAGACCGACCGCGAGTATTGGTATGCCGATGATTTCTCGCGCGACGGCCGGCAGTTGCTGATCGGCCGGTATGTGTCGATCACCGAGGTGTACCCCGCCTTGCTCGACGCAGAGTCCGGCGACAAGCGGCTCATCCCCATTCCCGGCGGCGGGCCGGCGTCGTATGACGATGCGGCGTTCGGGCACGACGGGAAAACGTGCTATCTGACCACCGACGCCAAGTCTGAATTCCGCACCCTGGCCCGCGTTTCGCTGTCGGATTTCGCCTATACTTGGCTGACCGAAGACATCCCGTGGGACGTGACCGAGCTCGAAGTCGACCACAACACCGGCCGGCTGGCCTTTGCCGTCAACGAGGACGGGGCCGGCGCGGTGTATCTGCTCGACGGCTCGCGGCGTCGGAAGCTCGACATTCCACTCGGCATCGTCTCGTCGCTCGAGTTCTCGCCGGACGGTGCACAGCTCGGATTTTCGCTCGCTCGGCCCGACGCGCCGGACGACGCTTATGCCCTTCGGCTCGACGACGGAACGCTCACCCGATGGACCTACAGCGAGGTGGGCGGTCTTGCTCCTTCGACGTTCATTCGTCCCGAACGAATTCGCTACCGCACGTTCGACGGTCGGATGATCCCGGCCTATTACTTCAAGCCGCGTTCCGCGTCGGCGGAGAAGCCCGCCGCGGTGGTGGTGAACATTCACGGCGGGCCCGAGAGCCAGTATCGCCCCTATTTTTCGAGCATCGATCAGTTCTATCTCAACGAGTTGGGTATCGCCGTGCTCCGGCCGAACGTGCGCGGGTCGGCCGGTTACGGCAAGACCTACGTGCGACTGGACAACGCGGACAAACGCGAGGACAGCGTCAAGGACATCGGGGCGCTGCTCGATTGGATCGCCGACCGGCCGGAGCTGGACGCTTCTCGGGTCGCGGTCTACGGCGGTTCGTACGGCGGCTACATGGTGCTCGCATCGCTGGTGCACTTCGGCGATCGCATCCGGGCCGGCGTCGACATCGTCGGCATCGCCAGCTTCATCAGTTTTCTCGAACGCACCAGCCCCTATCGCCAGGACCTTCGCCGGGCCGAGTACGGCGACGAGCGGGACCCGACCATGCGGGCGTTCTTCGAGCGCATCGATCCGACGAGTCACGCGACCGAGATTCGCTCGGCCCTGCTCGTGGCCCACGGAGTCAACGATCCGCGGGTTCCGTTTTTCGAGGCCAAGCAGATCGCCGACAAGGTGCGCGCCAACGGCCGGAGTGTCTGGACCGTGTACGCCGACAACGAAGGACACGGTTTCCGCAAGAAGGACAATCGTGACTACCTGACCGCGGTCACCGCAATGTTTCTCGAGCAACATCTGCGACCCTAAGGATGCTCATGCTGCTGGTGCGAGATTCCTATCTCGCACCACGGTGTACAGGAATCCTTTCCTGCGTAGATTCGCGGGAATGGATTCCCGTCATGAGTGGGTTCGAGAAAGGATTCTCGAACCAGCACCAGCACGACACTATCGGGACGTTTCAACCCGGACGACGGGCGGTTCGGCGAAGTCGCGCCACAGTCGCTCGGCGGTCTCGGGATCAAGGTCGCCGTCGTGGACGTAGTAGCGGTAGCGTACGCTGTGCGTGTGGCCCGGCTCGATGGACCAATCGCCGAGATGGGCGGGGGTGTAGACCATGTAGGGCATAGTCGGGTGGATTCGCACCGGCTCGGGGAAGCGCAGGTTATCCGGGTGGGTCATGACGGTCACGCCGGCGGTGGTGTCTGCGGCGGGACCGGCGATGTCGACCCAGCGGACGCGGGTGTGGTTGCCGTCGCGATCCTTGCCGTCGGCGGTGTGGAATCGGCAATTCTCCGTCGTCCATCCCCGCGCGCCGCGAATGGCCATGCCGCCGTAGTGGTATTTCAAGATCTGTAGCGGACTTGCCGTGGCGCAGCGAATCGATGTGGTGATGTCGAAGAGGCGGTACTTCGCGTCGCGCCCGCCGATGTTCCATGCCCGCACGTCCCAGGTTTCGGTCAGGGCGGTCTTGGGCGACGGTGCGGTCAAGTCCTCGTGATCGTGACGCACACGGAATCCGCCGTACACCGGGCCATGGGTGGTCGCTTCGGTCGCGGCGTAGCGAACCCGGCCGGTCTTGCCGGCGAGGTCCCAGAAGTTCGGGTTACGACCTTCAAATTCTGTTTTGGTAAAGGCGAAGAAGATGCCGCTCTGGTGGGCGTGGTCGGGCGGACATTCGTCGGTGACGATGCGGCCGGCCGGGGTCCATACCGGGTGGATGTGTCCGTTGCGGCCGTAGACATCGTCGATGGGCGCGGGCGGCGTGAAACGCACCGTGTTGTAGCGGAGGACCGGCGACCGTCCTTGCCGGATCTCCAGGTTGCCCGAAGCGTTTTGTACGGTCATGTGTGTGTCGGCGGCCGCCATGCCGGGTCGAAGCTCGTATCGGCGCCGGCTGCCCGCCGGTATGTCGGACACGATGAACCACAGGCGCGGCGATTCACTCTCTTCGAACTGCGACGGGATCGGGCGCGGTCCGTCGTCGGTGATCTCGAGCACGTGCAGCGGCGGTGTGATTTCGCCGATTCCATCGAGCGTGATGGAGATAGGCGTGTCGCGGCGATCGTGTGCACCGGCCTCGACCGTGATGACGATCGAGGCTGCGGAGTCAGGTTGTTGGGTCGTATTCGTTGTGCGCTGGGAACAGCCCAATAGCGTCAGTGCGGTGACGAGCATGCCGACATGCCCTACGCGGTTCGGAAGTTTCTTTCGCCCCTCCGGGGCTTGGTTGACGGAGCGTTCGGTATCCCACGGCTTGCGCCGTGGGCTATTGTCTTTCGCCTCTACGAGGCTTGTCTGTATCCGTTCATGCTGTGATGTCGTCATGTCGACCTTCCATTCCTGCAAGTGTAGTGTCCCACGCAGATGGTATTTTATCCGAGCCGCGAGCGCAAGCGAGCGGGTTCTATGCCCCGCGCTGGCCATTGGAGTTCGCATTCCTGGAAACCACGCTATTCTTGAGACATTAGACTAGAACAGCGAAGGGTCCTCTCCGACTGGGTCGTGATCCGATTGCTCCGGGAACGGTAGGGCGAGGTGTTTGTAGGCTTCACGGGTAGCCTGGCGTCCCTGGCGGGTGCGGACGACGAACGCGATCTGGAGCAGGTAGGGCTCGACCATGTCCTCGAGGGTGTCGCGTTCCTGGCCCATCGACGCGGCCAGGGCTTCGATGCCGGCCGGGCCGCCGTTGTAGACGTTCATCAAGGTGCGCAGGTAGTTGCGATCGAGGTCGTCGAGGCCCAACGCGTCGACGCCGAGCATGTCGAGAGCCTTGTCCACCACCGGCGGCGTCAGGCTGCCGTCGGCGCGGACCTGGGCGTAGTCGCGGGTGCGCTGGAGGAGGCGGTTGGCGACGCGCGGTGTGCCGCGAGATCGAGCGGCGAGCATGCGCAGGGCTTCGTCGTCGGCGTCGAGTTCCAGCCGTCGGGCCGAGCGGGCGACGATCTCGGTCAGCTCGTCGGCCGTATAGAAGTCGAAGTGAAGTCGCACCCCGAAGCGATCGCGCAAAGCGGCCGAGAGCATGCCCGCGCGGGTGGTGGCGCCGATCAGCGTGAAGCGGTTCAGCGCGAAATTCACCGTGCGTCCGCCGAGCCCGCTCTCGACGGTGAAGTCGATGCGGAAGTCTTCCATGGCGGGATAAATGAACTCCTCGACTACGCGGGGCAAGCGGTGGATTTCGTCGATGAACAGAATCTCGCCGACTTCCATGTTGGTCAGGAAGGTCATGAGGTCGGCCTGTTTGACGATGGCCGGTCCGGAGGTGATCCGCAGCGACGTGCCCATCTCCTCGGCGACGACGTTGGCGATGGTGGTCTTGCCCAGTCCGGGGGGACCGTCGAGCAGCAGGTGATCGAGCGGCTCGCCGCGTTTCTTGGCCGCTTCCATGGCGATGACGAGTTGCTGTTTGAGCGATTCCTGTCCCACGCACTCGGTCAGGCGCTTCGGGCGGAGCGATTGAATCGTGCGCTCGTCGTCGGCGACATCGGGTTGCGGCGAGATGATCCGGTCCCGGCCCATGCTCGTTTATCCTTCTGCACCGGTTTTGATGCGGTAGGCCGCCTTGACCCACGCGTCGGCCGAGTCGATGTCGGTATGCAATTGCATGGCGCGTTCGAGCCAGCGCTGGGCGTCGTGGTTGCGCTCGCCCAGGGTGACGAGAATTGTCACTGCGTCGCGCTGGGCTTGCGTCCAGGCGTGCTCGGGGTCCGCGGTCGTCGCGTTGATCGCGAAGGCTTCGAGCTTCCCCCGGAGTTCGGCGACGATCTGCTCGGCGGCGCGCTTGCCGATGCCGGGCAGGCGGACGAGCGAGGCCGTGTCGCCGCTTTCGATGGCGGTGGCCACCGCGGCGATCGGTTGGGCGAGGGCGCGCAGGCCCTTGCGGATGCCGATGCCCTTGACGGTGATGAAGCGCGAAAAGAACGACCGATCCTCGTCGCGGCTGAACCCGACCAGGCGGGGAATGAAGTTGCCGCCGGTCGCGCTGCCTTCGAGGTAATCGAGCGTGTGCAGCACGACCCGCCGGCCGCGCAGGGCCGCCAACTCGCCGAGGGCGTAAGCGGGGACGAGGACTTCGTAGCCGAGTCCGTTGTGCTCGATGACGACGGCTGTTTCGGTCACCTCGGCCAGGACGCCGCTGATGCGCGCGATCATCGTGTCGCTCCGGCGGCGAGTCGTCGCGGTTGTTCGGATTCCTGGAGCGCGGTCAGGGCGACGGCCAGGGCGTCGGAGACGTCGAGCGGTCCCAGTAAGCGATTGAGCCCGAGCGCGACTTGCACCGCGCGTTGGACTTGCTGTTTCGAGGCGCGACCGTTGCCGGTCAGGCAGCGTTTGACCTGCGTGGCGGGCAGGTCGAGCACCTCGAGTCCCCGTCGCGCGGCGGCGAGCATGACCACGCCGCGAGCGTGTCCCATGATGATCGCGGTGCGGGGATGGCGGTAGTGGGCGTAGAGCGCTTCGATGGCCATACGGTCGGGCTTGTGCTCGGCGAGGATCGCTTCGATTTGCTCGTGGATCTCAGCCAAGCGCGTGGCGAGCGGTAGGGCGGGGGCGGTGTCGATCGTGCCGGCCTCGACGACGCGCGGTCCGGACTTGACCGCGTCGATCACTCCGTAGCCGGTACAGCCGATTGCCGGGTCGATGCCGAGCAGTCGCACGTCGATGAGCCTCCCTGCCGAACGCGTCCGGCGGGAGTATAGGGTGGGGCGATCGGGTTTTCAAAGGTGGGGGACCGTAATCGAGCTGCAACGTACAACGGTGGAGTAACGCATTCGAGCCCCAAGCGCCGGCGCGGGGGTTCTCTGTTCGGGAGCGTTGGGTGATGCGTAGAACCCGCTCGCTCGCGCTCGCGGCTCGGATGTCCGGCATCATCCACCGGCCATGGCGGGGAAGATGGAGATTGTGCAATCACCCTCGAGGGGTTGACTGCGGTCGGTTTTGTGCTTGCCGTCGAGGAGCAGGAGCTGGGCTTCGCCGTCGGGGATCTTCAGCGCGGCGAGCACGTCGGCGATCGCCGCGCCGTCGGGCAGCTCGATACGAGTCGACTTGCCGTCGCCGTCGGACGGCAGGTAGCGACGTAAGGTGGCGAATAGCTTGACTTCGATGGTCATGGGTTGCTGCGAGCTTTGTGTTAATGCGGCGGGCCGGCCACGCCGGGCTGGGCTTCGACGAAGTCGCGCACGAACGTCTTGTGGTGCGGCGACGGACGCGTGTTCGGCATGGCGTTCTTGAACCGGTAGTCGCGGTCGGTCGAGTCGTCGCCCAACAGCGTGGTTTTGAGCAGGGTCTGAGCCACCCCCGCACCGATGTAGGCACGACGGATATCCAGCGGATTGTCGCGCAGGTGCTGCTTCCACACGCCCAAGGGCGTCTGCGTCTGGATGATGCCCTTGACCATACCCATGTCGTTGAGGTTGGAGATGTCGGCGGAAGGGCCGATCAGGATCGCGCCGGTGACGCGATCGCCATCCCAGACGAGCTTGCGGTATCCGGGCCGGCCGGGGTTGGCGATCGTCTGCGTTTCGGCGTCGGCGTTCCACTGTCCGAAGCTGGCGCACTGCAGGCCGACGACGTCCAGGATGTTGAGCGAGAGGCTGCCGCGGTAGTTGACGCGCTTACCCGCCATGTTCGCGCCGGCGACCCGGCCATGATCGACGGCGGTGGGCTGGATCGCATGCACGGCCTGAGCGCCGTTGAGCAGGTTGGGCCCCTCGGCACAGTCGCCGGCGGCGTAGACGTTGCGGACGTTCGTCCGCATCCGGTTGTCGACGAGCACGCCGTGGCGGGTCTTCAGACCGCTGTCCTCGAGGAAGCGAATCTTGGGCTGGACCCCGACGGCGAGAATGATCGCGTCAGCACGGAGTTCGGACCCGCGGTCCAGACTGGCGACGAGGGTTCCGTCGTCCTCGGACCGGATCGATTCGACCGTGGTGCCGGTATGGACGCCGATGTTCTTGCCGCGCAGGTGACCTTCGACCGCCTCGGCCCCGCGGGCGTCGAGCATGTTGGGCAGCACGGCCCGTTCGCGTTCGACCACGTCGAGTCCGCACCCGCGCTTGGCCAGGGCGTTGAGTACGATGAAGCCGATGAAGCCGGCCCCGACGAGAATTACGCGGGCGCCGGGCTTGAGCCGTTTGAGCACATGCTGGGTGTCGGCCAGCGTCCAGAGCGTGGACACGCCGGGCAGGTCGGCGCCGTCGATCCTCGGCCGGATCGCCGACGAGCCGGTGGCGACGAGGAGATTGTCGTAATCGAGCTTCTGCCCGTCCTGCAGGATGACCGCGTTGGCCTTGGCGTCGACGAAGACGGCTCGGCGACCGAAGACGCCGTCGACACCGAGGCGTTTGAGGTAGTTGTCGTCGCCGGTGAAGACCTGCTTCTCGGGGATGTTGCCGGCGAGATAGTAGGGCAGCACCATGCGGGCGTAGGGCGGCTCGTCACAGACCAGCGTGATCCGGCTCGCGCCGCCGTCGATCGAGCGGATGGTCTCGATGGCGTTGATGCCGGCCGGGCCCGCGCCGAGGATCACGTGATGCGGTCCGCGACCGGCGCGCGGCTTGGCCTTGGCGGCCGTGGCTTTGCGCTTCGTGGTCTTGGTCCGCGACGCCGCTTTCTTCGCGACGGATTTCTTGGCGGTCTTCTTCTTGGTGGTCCGCTGATTGCTTGTCGCCGCTTTCTTCTTTTTCTTCGGCGCGGTTTTCTTCTTGACCGATCGTTTGGAGACCGGTGCACTCTTCTTCGCCATGGCGCTTAACTCTCCTCGCGGTCGTCGGCCGCGTTGGTTTCGGGGGCGAGGGTGGCGACGGTTTCGAGGCCCAACTCGGACAGCTTGGCATCGGTGGGTACGCCGTCGGCCGACCAGCCGCGGTTTTCATAATACTCCGGCAACATCTCCGCCAGCCGGTTCACGGCCCCGGCGGTAGGGCCGGCGGGGATGGGTTCATCGGTCATGCGTTTCGGCAGGGCGTCGTCGGCGCCGGTAAAGCCGGCCCGGAACAGCCACTGACGTTCGAGGTTGAAGATCCGCTCGCCCGCCTGCACCAGCGAATCGTACGTGTAGTCGAACCCGGTGGCGGCGGTCAACTGCGGCAAGATGTCCTCGAGGGTGATGCCGAAGGTGAGGAACGTGCACAGCCCCGACGCGTCGACCGCGGCGGAGATGTCCTGAAACGCGCGGACCAGCCCCGCCTTCCCTTCGGTGATCGACGGGTCGGTTTTCTCCGGCACGCCGAGGATCTCGGACGCGACGGTGTAGGCTCGCAGGTGACACCCGCCGCGGTTGCTCGTCGCGTAGCCCAAGCCCATGCCCTGAATCGCGCGGGGGTCGTAAGCGGGAAACTCCATGCCCTTGGACCCGATGAACAGCTCGGGCCGGTCGTACTTGGCGCAGAACTTCCGGGAACCCTCGGCCAATTCCGTGCCGAACCCTTCACGCAGCGCGGTCTTGTGGGTCATGGTCACCAGCGCGTCGGCCGAGCCGAACCGCATGGGCATGCCGGTGATCGAATCGTCGAGGACGCCGTCCTCGTAGAGTTCCATGGCCGCGGCGATGGTCGAGCCGAGCGAGATGGGATCGAGCCCGTACTCGTTGCACATGAACGCGGCCTTGAGCACCGCGTCGAGATCGGACACGTTGGTGTCAGCCCCGAGGGCCCAGGTGTTTTCGTATTCGGGTCCCTCGCCGGGCACGTGCCAGTTCTTGGGCGAGGTGCTGATGGTGTGGCGGTGCTGCCCTTCGTCGGACACATGGGTAACCCGGCCGCAAGCGATGGTGCAGGCGAAGCAGGCTTTGTTGCGGAGGGTGCGCGTGTCCTTGAGGGTCTCGCCGCTGATGGCTTCGGCTTCGTCCATTTGAGCGAGTTGGAAATTCTTGGTGGGCATCGCGCCGGATTCGTTGATGACGTTGACCAGGACGGCGGTGCCGAAGGTGGGCAGGCCGGTGCCGGTGACGGTGTCGGCCTTGATTTTCGCCTTCGCCGCCCACTGCGCCTTCATGAACTTGGCCGGGTTGGCGAGCGAGACGCCGCCCGTGCCGCGGACCGCGACGGCCTTGAGGTTCTTGGAGCCCATCACCGCTCCGACCCCGTTGCGGCCGGCGGCGCGGTGCTTGTCGTTCATGATGCAGGCGAAGCGGACGAGATTCTCGCCCGCCTGGCCGATGCAGGCGATCGACGCGTCGGGTACGGTCAGTTCTTCGTGGATCAGGTCGTCGGTGTCCCAGACGCTTTTGCCCCAGAGGTGGTTCGCACTGCGGATCTCGATCTGGTCGTCGTAGATCCACAGATAGCAGGGTCTCTCGGCCTTGCCCTCGACGATCAGCAGGTCGTAGCCGGCGAACTTGAGTTGCGGTCCCCAGTGTCCGCCGCTGTTCGAGGTGGTGATGGTGTCGTTGAGCGCACCCTTGGTGACGACCATGTAGCGGGCGCCGCATGAGGCGTTGGTCCCGGTGAGCGGACCGTTGGCGAAGATGAGCCGATTGTCGGGCGAGAGCGGGTCGACGGTGGGATCCATTTCTTCGTAGAGGTACTTGGCGCCCAGCCCGCGACCGCCGACGAAGTCGCGGGCCCAGTCTTCCCGCAGCGGTTCGACGGTGTGCGTGCCCTGGGTCAGGTTCACCCGCAGCAGTTGTCCCGTGAAACCATGCATGACCGGTGCTCCTGTCGATGCGTCGTCGGCGTGTCACGCGTCGCCGTAGGCTTCGGCGTGCGCGGCTTGCACCTGTTTGGCGAGTTTGCCCGTCCACGCGCCGGCCAGGGCGGAGTTGTCGGCGTCGGCGTACGCGAGGCAGTCGGTCGGGCACGCGCGTACGCAGGCCGGATCCCCGCCGCACAGATCGCACTTCATCGCAACGTGGCTGATGGGGTTGAGGAACACGGTGCCGAACGGACAGGCGATGGTGCACAAACTGCACCCGACGCAGGCCGCCTCGACGATCGCTTTGGCGCCGGTATCCGGGTCGGTCGCGATGGCGTTGACCGGGCACGCGGTGACGCACCAGGATTCGGCGCATTGGAAGCAGGTGTACGGGGTGTAGGCGGCATGTTCGTCGAATATGTGCACACGAATGAGCGACATGGCCGGCTGAAACTGGCCGGTCTTGACGTAACTGCACGCCAGTTCGCACTGCATGCAGCCGGTACACTTGTCGGGTTCGATCCTCAGCATTTCGGGCATCGGTCCCGGCTCCTGTTCAGTCGAGAGAGACGGTCCTGAATTCGATCACGGGTGAAGGGAAGGGTACCCCTCGTGGTGATGACGTTGGGTTGGTTTATACCGTCCGGCGGAAAGGAGTGTCAAGGTTGGGTTGGTCGATCGGACAGTGACGTCAAAACCGGAAACCGCGGCTGGGTATCATGAATCCGGGAACTCACTTTGTCGCATCGACGTGGCGACGGACGGCGTCGACGAGTCCCTCGCCGCGCAGGTCGGTGGCCAGGATGGCGCCGTCGGGGCCGATGAGGAACGTCGACGGGATGCTGTTGACCTGGTAGGCGGTGGCGGTGTGCGTCGCGCCGGCGGTTTCGCCGACGACCTGCGGCCAGGCGATGTTACGTTGTTTGACGAACGCGCGCACCGTGGCCGGCTCGCGGTCGAGGCTGATGCTCAGCAGGAGGAAATCATCGCGCGTGGCCATGGCCTGGTGCAACCGTTTGACCATCGGCAGCTCGGCCACGCAGGGCGGGCACCAGGTGGCCCAGAAGTCGACGAACACGAACTTACCGCGCAGGTCTTTGAGCGTAAGATTCTCGCCGGCCAGGGTGGTGACGGTGAAGTCCGGGGCGACGATCCCGGGAGCGAAAGCGGGCCCGACCTGTCGTGGTTGTCCCGGTGCGCCCGCGGGAGGTGTCGGCGCGGCGGCGGGGTCGAGCTCGATTCGGTGATCGGTCCGGCCGGGCTTCAGGATCACTTCTTTGATGTCCGGGATCTCCGGCGTCGAGAGCGAGAAACGAATCTCCTCGTCGGGAGCGTTTTCAATGGCGAACAAGCCCGACTCGTCCGTGATCGCGCCCAGCCGAAGCGTGCGATGGCCCTTCCAGTCGGCCAGGACAATCCGCACGTCTGCAAGCGCGTTGCCGTTCGGGTCGACCACGGTGCCGCCGGTGGTGCGTCCCGTGGTCATGGTCACGTCGAGCTCGGTCACGCGACCGGGTTCGACCTTCACCTCGAGCAGTTGGGGGGCGTGGAAGCTGTGGTAGATGGTCAACACCGCCACACCCTGCGGCACGCCGCCGAGCCGGTAATTGCCCTCACCGTCGCTGAATTGGGCGGGGACGTAACCCGCTTGCGTGTTGGACGCTTGGATTCTCGCTCCGAAGAGCGGCTCGCCGTCGGGGCCGACGATGCGACCGTGGATCGCGCCGCCGCGGACCAGCGTTAGCGTCACACGCGGCGCGAGCTCGCCGGTGTCGGGGATGATCTCCTGATCGAACTGCCCCGTTCGGACGCAGTCCTCGTGGGTGACTCTGACCCGAATGCTTTCCAGCTCGCGACCCAACTGGTTGACGCCGGCGTAACCTTCGGCGTCGGTCCGGATCGAGCGCCGGCCGGTGTCGTCGTCGGGCACCAACTCGATCAACGCGTTGTCGACCGGCTGCTTCCGGTCGTCAATCACGCGCAGGTGCAAGACGCGCTCCACTTCCAACGTCACCTCCACCGGTTTCTCGATCGCTTCGGTGTCGATGGTTTCGGCGGTCCGGCCGTATCCCTCGGCTCGGATGCGCAGCAGGCCTTTGCCCGGGGGCAGTCCGCTGATCTCGAACCGTCCGTCGTCGTCCGTCTCGGCGATGATCTCGCGCCCGCCGACCGACGCGACGACCGTGGCCTCGGCGACGGGATGTTGATCTTCGCCGTCGATGACCCGGCCGGTGAGCTTCCGACCGCCCTGAAGCAATGCCTCGATGAAGAAGTCGTCATTCCCCATGTCGGCGACGTCGTACTCGCGCGTGAACGGAGTAAAGCCGGCCATGCGGATGGTCACTTCGATCGTGCCCTGTGTGCCTCGCGGGAGTTGTACCTTGAAGTCGCCCAGACCGTCGGAAGTGGTTTGGTGAAGCAGCTTCGGCGGTTGGCCGTCGCCGGGCTTGGTTCGGGCGGTGATCTCGGCTCCGTTGACGCCGCCGCCGAGATGGTTGAAGACCTGCCCGATCGCGCTGGGCCCGCGCAGACGCGCGGGCACCGGCGGGCCGAACACTTCGTCCGCCAGGCCGGGCGTCGCCAAGCCGACGAGTACGACGGTCATGAAGGTTCGGGTCTCGACCATGACACGCTCTCCGACGCATACGCTGGGGTTCGAGCCGTCCCGTGTCAACGCGGACGGTGCAGCCTCGCGGGGGGATGGTCACGAACGCCTTGGATTATACGTGAGCGGACGGATCGGAGACGAATCTTTTATGGGAAACTTGACGTTCGGATAATCCCACGGGGTGCTGCAACCCGTGGGATTGGCTACGACTCGGTGTGGGCACTACAATGTTCGCCATGGATCAGACCGTGGCGACAGAACAATCTACCGATGCGCTCAGCGTGGGATTCGTCTCGCTGGGCTGCGCCAAGAACCTGGTCGATTCCGAGAAGATGCTCGGTCAGATCGCCGAGGCGGGCTGCACCCTGACCGGTGATCCGGCCGAGGCCGACGTCATCGTGATCAACACCTGCGGGTTCCTGGCCGACTCACGCGTCGAGGCGCTCGAGGCCATCGAGGAGATGGCCCGCTACAAGACACAGGGTCGGTGCTCGCGGATCGTGGTGGCCGGCTGCCTCGTGCAGCGTGACGGTAAGAAACTGTTGGCCGAGGCGGCCGGGATCGACGCATTGGTCGGGGTCAACAACCGGGACGACGTGGTCCGGGCGGTGTTGGGCGAGCGGTCGGACGCGACACGACAGGACTCGGAACGATCCGGCGGGGTGGATCTGCATCTGGGCGACTATCACCCCCACGTCGACATCGACACGAGCCGGATGCGGCTGACCCCCGGTCACTATGCATATCTGCGGGTGTCCGAGGGGTGCGATCAGAAATGTACGTTCTGCACGATCCCGTCGATTCGCGGACCCATGCACAGCAAGCCTCCCGAGGCGATCCTTGCCGAAGCCCGTGAGCTGATCGCCGACGGCGCGGTCGAGATCAACCTGATCGGCCAGGACACCACGTCGTACGGTGCGGACATCGGGTACGGCCCGGGGCTGGCGGGGCTGCTGCGAGAGTTGAACACGCTGTCGGGTGTGGGCTGGATTCGGCTGATGTATGTCTATCCGTCGGTCTTCACCGACGAGATGATCGAGGCGTTGGCGACGTGTGACAAGGTGGTCAAGTACGTCGACATTCCGCTGCAACACATCAACGACCGGGTGCTCAAGGCGATGCGGCGGCGGATCACGCGGGCCGAGACCGAGCGCTTGCTCGAGAAGCTGCGAACGCGGATCGAGGACGTGACGATTCGCACCACGTTTATCGCGGGTTTCCCCGGCGAGACGCGGGACGAGTTCGAGGAGCTGCTGTCGTTCATTCACGGCTTCGGGTTCGACGCGTTGGGCGTCTTTCCGTACTCGCTCGAGCCGGATACGCCCGCCGGCCGGATGCCCGAGCAATTGAACGACCAAGACAAGCAGGCCCGGGCCGATGAAATCATGGCCGCCCAGCAGTCGATCGCGTTCGCGCGGGCGACGCGATACATCGACCGGCGATTCAAGGTTCTCGTCGAATCGGACGATGGCGAGTGCATCGTGGGTCGCCACGCGGGACAGGCGCCGGAGGTCGATCCGGTCACCTACCTGGACGCCGATGACCTGAGCCCCGGCGACTTCGTCGATGTACGCTGTACCGGCACGGACGAATATGATCTCATCGCCGAACCGACGAGTCTTCGCTTGCCCGTTGTTTCCTGAGCCCCGCGGCGACCACGGATGGATGCATGAGCCGCAACCTCCCCAACCAAATCACGCTGGCTCGCCTGGGTGTGGCGGTCGTGTTCTTCGTCCTGCTGACGCAGTATCACGCCGCCGATCCCGAGCCGAATCGCACGTTGCTCGGAGTGTGCTTCTGGCTGTTCGTGGTGGCCGGCCTGACGGATATCGTCGACGGCCACCTGGCTCGCAAATACAAGGCGGAATCGTCGTTCGGCCGCATCCTCGATCCCGTGGTCGACAAGGTGTTGGTCTGCGGGGCCTTCGTGTTCTTGATCGGGCCGGGGTTCGTCGGCGCCGACGGGACGAGCGTCACCGGGATCGCGCCGTGGATGGTGGTGTTGATTCTCGGGCGGGAGCTGTTGGTGACCAGCCTTCGTGGCGTGGCCGAGTCGCAGGGTAAGGCGTTCGGCGCGAACGCGGTGGGCAAGCTCAAGATGCTCTGTCAGTCGGTGGCCGCCGGCTGGGTGATGGCGACCGAGGCGTTTCCCGACCAAGGATTCGGGCATCCGTTTTGGGTGCGCGGTCAATCGGTCATGATCGCCGTCGCCGTGGGCGTGACGGCGTTGTCGATTTTCGTGTATGTGCACCGGGCGGTCGGGGCCCTACGTGAGGCAAGTCGAGCGTGAGACGAATCGTGCGTGAAGCGGCGGTGACGTTTTTTTATCTCGGCTACTTGCCGAAGATCCCCGGGACGTGGGGATCGGCGGGCGCGGCGGCGTGCTATTTGGTTTACGCGTTCGTGGCGCGACATCATTTCTCGATCGATCCGGTGTGGTATGAGGTCGTGCTCGCGGTCGGGGTGGTCGCGGCGGCGGCGATCGGCGTGGCGTGCGGACCCTGGGCGGTCGCGCGGTACGAGCGGAAGGATCCAGGACCGTTCGTGCTGGATGAAGTGGCCGGGCAGTGGCTGGCGTTGATCGCGATACCGATCGGGTCGACGCTGTTCCGTTTGGTGGTGGTCACCGGGGTGCAGTTCTTTCTGTTCAGGCTGTTCGACATTTGGAAGCCCACGCCGGCGCGACAGCTCGAGCGCTTGCCGCATGGGTGGGGGATTGTGGCCGATGATCTCGCGGCAGCGGTGTATGTGAACGTGCTGGGGCAGGTCCTCTTTCGGTATGGCTGGCCGAGTGGATAAGCTTCGCGGGAAAGGATTCCCGCGTCCTTGGGTGCGAGAAAGGATTCTCGCACCAGCTACACCTGTAATATCCTGTTCGCTTTTTCCTTTGTTTTCCTGATGCTTGAAACTTACTGGCAGGCGATTTTGTTGGGCGTCGTGCAGGGGCTGACCGAGTTTCTGCCGGTGTCCTCGTCGGGGCATCTGGCAATGACCCAGCAGGTGCTGAAGCTCGATCCGGAATCGTCGGGCCTGCTGCTGTTCGATGTGGCGACGCACGTGGCGACGTTGGCGGCGGTGGGGGTGGTGTTCTTCGGCTCGCTCCGGCGTTATGTCGTACGCTTGGCCGGCGACCTGCGGCCGTCAGGTTCGAATCGACCCTGGCTGATGCGGGCGGTGGCGGTCCGGATCGCGCTGCTCGGGGTGGCGGCGAGCGTGCCGACCGCGGCGATCGGGCTGGTGTTCAAAGATCAGATCGAACATGCGTTCGGCGAGCCGATCTATATCGGCGTGGGGTTGCTCATCACCGGTACGCTGCTGTTGATCACGTCGCGACGGACTTCCGCACGGATGGGGTGGCGGCAATTCACGTTCGCCGCCGCGGTGGTCGTCGGGGTCGCGCAGGGGTTGGCCATCATGCCCGGCATATCTCGTTCGGGCGCGACGATCTGCGCGGCCATGCTGCTCGGGCTGCGTCGGCGGTGGGCGGCGGAGTTCTCGTTTTTCATCGCCGCACCGGCCATCCTCGGGGCGACGGCGTTAAAGATGCGCGACATGGCCGAGCTGCCGGCCGATGCGCTGTCCGGGTTGCCGATCGGTCCGATCCTCGTTGGTTGCGTCGCCGCGTTCGTGGTCGGCATTGCCGCGCTCGCGCTGTTGCTGCACGCCGTGCGCCGCGTCCGGCTCACGCCGTTCGCCGTCTATTGCTACGCGGCCGGTCTCGCCATCCTGGTCGCCGCTTCGACCGGTTGCTTCAACGACGCGTCTCTGTTCGCTTTCTTAATCCCATGCGCCGGCGCGACCTCCAGAACCCGCTCGCTTGCGCTCGCGGCTCGGCGTTTCTCGTCGGTTGGACCCTTGGCAGGCAGGAGAGTCAATCCGGTTCGGGATCGACCTGTTCGATGGTGGCTTGGGTCTTGAGGTCCTCGACGGCGTCGAGGATCTTGTCGTTGCGCCGCTCTTCGAGATACTGCCTGCGGACCTTGTCGCGGACTTCGTCGAACGGCTTGGGGGCGGCGGCGACGCGGTCGACCAAGTGGATCAGGTGGTATCCATAGGGGGTCGTGAAGATCGGGCTGACCTCACCGACGCGCAGCGAAAAGGCGACGGTCTCGAACTCGTCCATCAACGTCCCGCGTTGGAAAAAACCCAAGTCGATCCCGTCGTCGCCGTCGGTGTTGTGTCCTTCAGCCGCGGCCTGCTGCGCTTCGGTCGCTTTGTCCGAGTGCTCCTTGGCCAGTACCGCAAAGTCCGCGCCGTCGAGAGCCTGCTCGCGGATCGACCGGAGCTGGTCATAGACTGCCTGCCGGTTCTCGGCCCGCGGGGCGTTCTTCAGGATGTGCGACGCACGGATCTTTTCGGGGTTCATGAACAGGTCGAGATGCTCGTTGTAGAACGCGCGGAGCGATTCGTCGGTCGGCGCCGGCGCGTCTGCGCACAGGCTGTCGATAAACTTTTGGACCCGCAGGTTGATCTCGAGATCGTCGCGGATGAGCGACTCGTCGTCCGGGGTGGTGCCCGTGGCGGCATGAAACTGCGCTTCGCCGCCGTGCTCGTCCTTGATTTTTTGCAGGGCCGCGTCGATCTCGGCCTCGGGCAGGCGTTCGATGCGGGTCCGCGCCGCCTGTGTGAGCAGAACGCGGGCGGTCATGTTGTCGCGGGCGTAGCCGCGGAACTCGTCGTCGCGGTCACAACAGCAGGCATTACCCGAAGCGGCCTCGAACTGCGATTTGATGTTAGCGAACTCCTGCTCGATGAACGCATCTTCGATTCGTTCGCCGTTGACAATCAGGGGCATGATCGACTCCACAGGGCCGCTGGCCGGCGCGACCCGTCATCATTGTAGCAGGTCGATCGGGAGAATGCTCAATCCTTTGCCGGAGCGGACTTGAAGTCGATTTTGGGTGCGAACGCCAGGTGCACCTTGCCCACGTCCCACATGTAATGCCCGATCTTGTGCGATTGAACGGCGCGGGTGATGTGTTCGCGAGCGCGTTTCGCGTCGCCGAGAGATTCGTAGTAGAGACCGATGTAGAGATTGGCGTAGAACAGTCGTTGGTTGAGGGCGCGCGGGATCGGCTTGTCGGCCTGCGTCGCGGCCATCACGTCGGCGACGCTGCCCTTGCCCGCGTAAAGGGCGTGGATCTCCTTCATCGGCACCCGCGAATCGCCCTTGGTTGACAGCAATTCGTCGCGGGCTTTCTTCACCCCGACCGTCGGGGTCATGCAGAGATAACGCCACACCGCATTCTCGACGTCATTGGGGTTGACGGTCTTGTGCACGTCGAACTGACGCGCGCCGTCTTTGAAGCGACCGGCGTAGTAGTAGGCGATCCCGCG
>Ga0299906_10000497_pt1 | contig 36655 bp, 49 predicted proteins | sample RVTome_14_FD_200259 | JGI IMG/M metagenome (GOLD analysis project Ga0299906, IMG submission 200259) | Soil microbial communities from uranium-contaminated site in the Upper Colorado River Basin, Wyoming, United States - RVT145D125 (version 2) ... | reverse complement strand
TGTTGACCGCGATTCTACAGCGGGGTAGGATCACACCGAGTGAACGCCAAGCGTTCGAGGATATTTGGGACAAACTACATCGTTACAAGCGATTGACGTCCAAGCAGCAGGGGTGGGTCGAGAAGGTCTATTTTCAACAGAAGTTAGACCGTGAAATAGAGGATTCCCCACCCCCACCCCCGAGAAGTTTACGACCAACGACAAAGAAGCCTCGGGGTCTCGAACGACGGGCACCTCAAAAAGAGGTCAAACTCCCCAGGTCATCTAGGGTGGCTTACATCAATCACCCGGGGGCAGCCCAAACGCTCATGGTGACGAACTTAGACATGCTCAGGGCGCTGTGCCCAGATATCAAAGCCGGTTCTCTCCAGTATCGGAAAATCGAAGCTTTTTTCAAGAGTGGCGGCGAAGTCCTCAAGATCAAACCCCTTCCCGTCGCGTTGCAACCAACTGGTTGAAAATACAACCGATATTGGTTTTTTGAAGAGGTTGCTAATCCTCTAAAGGATTGACTCCTTACGTGACGTCAGACCAGCATCCTAGGGGGCTCGATGACATGCTCAGACGATGGGCTGTCAAAACGAAGCCCAGCTACCCCAACTTAGTGGATGAGTACACCCCCACAGACCCGGCTCTGTGGGAAGTCGTCCTAGACGTCGCCAGTGGGGATCGCCTGGAATACACTCGAGGCGACAGGACCATCCATTCTCCAAATGAAGGCCGGGGTTACCGCAACATGCCCCACAACCCGAAGGGCATTGCCTGGGCGGTCAAGCAGTACAATGGCTTCGGTTCGAACTGGAAGCAGGCGCGGTGGGGGGTGCGACTGCACAGGATGGCTTGTGGGAGCGTCGAGGTCACGGAGGGGCCAGATACTGTAGAGGGGGCCAGAATGGCCTCTGAGGGGCTATTACGGCTCAGTAGCGAGGTGAATGGGAAGAGCTACTGGGACCTCACACCAAAAGGTTTCAGGGTAGTTCTGGCACAGCTCACGAACGACCTCGAACAGAAAATGACCCAGCTCCTTCGAAACTTCGACCCATCCCAGGGCCAATCGTTGGGTAGCTGGATTGAGTCCGTCTTTCGAGTCAAGTCCCCCCAAACACCCAAAGGGACCAAACTCCTCAAAGAAAAGATGCAGAAGTTGGTCTGGGTCCTCAAGTACCGCCCCGACCCCTTGGAGATTCAAACAGATTGGGAGGAGATTAAGCCGCAGCTACCCCTCCTCGCCAAGTTCACCGATGAGGGGGCCAATGTGGTGGACGACTCGATATAGCCGAGCTGAGGGGGAAAGTTTTGCCGAGCTTTTTGCTCTGTCCAGCTTCAAATTGACGGGCTCCTGGGATCAGGAACTAATTCGTCGATTCGATCGCATCATGGCAGGTAAAGAAAAAGTTGGTGTAGTTCACAGCGCACCCCTTCGATGGGCTGAGTGAAATTGACAAAAACGGAGAACCCTAAATGGCATTCATCGGTTTAGCCGTGCCCCATGAAACGAGCCGTCTTTTCAGCGACGTTGAAGTCCCTGGGAAGAAGACGGAGATGGGCACGTACCACATCACGCTACTCTACTTGGGCAAAGAAGTCCCCATCGAGAGTCTGGCAGAGGCGCTCAAAGCCACTTACGCCGTCACGTCAAGAACCAAGCCCTTCACGGTTAGGACCAGTAGGGTCGTATCCTTTCCTCCTGGAGATGATGGCCACCCAGTAATCGCCATGGTAGAGTCCGATGCTTTGCACGATCTACGAGGAACCCTCGAGGCTAGTTTTGAGGCACTGGGTGTCGAGTTCGACCGCAAGTACCCTGACTACCGGCCCCATGTAACGCTGGCATATGGTGACGAAGCAGTGGAGGAGTTCCGGATTCCCACCGTGGAGTGGGGAGCCCACGAACTGGTTCTTTGGGGTGGTGACGACGGGGACAAGAAGGTCGTCATAAAGTTCCCTTTTGTCTTGGAGCCACTCGACAAAACGGCAGCACGAGTGGCTGATAGGTTCTTGGCTAGCGCATGAAATTAGCCTTTTATGCTGTCTTAGCTCTTACTGGCATAGCGTTCTGCTTGGCTGGAGTTTTTCATCAAATGTTGGACTACATCGTGCTCGGTGGGGTCGCTACCGTCTTAGGCCTTGGCATGTTAGTGTATGAACTCTGGAAACTCTAGAAAGGTCTTTCCCTCCATGCCAACTGACGTCAGATACTTAGACCAACTGTGGTTAGATTCACTGTCAGAAAGAGTCAACCAGATTCCTCCTGTCGACGATTTCTACTCAGCATTCGACCAGGACAACTCAGAGCTAGACCAAGAAATTCAAAGAACCCTCAACCGGCATGAGGTATCTTCGACTCGGGCAGAAGCGAACGAGTCAGAAGACCCGGTTCCTGCACATCACCAGGGTGGATGGGAAGTGATTTTAACTGAAGAAGAATCTTTAGAGCGCCTCTTCATGAACAATGAAGCGCTTCACTCTCTACAGGCAAACGCTGCTGAGTTTCAATCAGGGCGCTGTGCGTCGAGAATGTCTCTTCCCCAAGCCGTTACCGTGGATAGGACGGCCCCCCTGAAGCTACCCCCAAAAGGGGTCTCTCTACTTCAACAGCTGATGGACGATGATTGACTTAGTTGGGGGCTGACGTCTTGTCCGCCATCTCCACATAGTAATCGAAAATGTCTTCTTCTTCATCGAAGTCGAGGTCCTCCGACTCCGCGTGGTTCAGGGCGGAAACTACCAATCTACCTAGTCGAAAAGCAGCTTGACGGTAGGCAGTGGTTGCTTCTGCCAAGTCTTCGTGGAGTCGATGGGTTTCATCACTGAGACCCAGGTCTGTAGAATCCCACTCTCGTTGAACACTCTCAGCCAAAGCAATGAGTAAGTTCTCCCGATCTTCTCGAGTATCAGCATCCATGAGAGCCCGGTATATCGTGTTGAGCGTTGACATGTGGAATCTTTTCTTGTTGAATGGGGTACCAAGTAGATACACCGCCTCCGCATCAAAGGGAGGCGCCTCTTCTACCTGCCCACAAATCCATCCGGGTTCTTGTGACGAAGGGCCGGTACCCGCCCCGGGCCATCATTGATGTCGAATGTAGTCATGAAAACCTACCAGTTCTCGTTATCGTCCATGACTCGATTGAGGAAATGACTCCATGGCGTCAAAAGCTTCCCCGCTGGGGATGTAGGGTTCTTCGGTGTAGGGAATATCTGCCAGGGAAACAACTTTTTGAATTTTGTTGAGTTTCCTGACACGACGTTTAGCCTCTAAGTGTTCTTGATTTTTCCAGCGGTCGCTCGACATGGGCCCTTGTCCAAAGTCCCAACTGTACACTTCACCTTCACTGAACCGGTCGAAGACGAAGACGTGGGCGTCAGTAGTATCCGGGCGACTCCAAATGATGCATACATCCCCTGTTTCTAGCTCAGTAGGGTCGATATTGGTCCTAGCGTACTTGTTGAAGGCGAGGAGGGATATATTTTTTCCACGTCTCCAACCCCCCTTGTTGTCTGCTCGATTTACCCAGCCTTCCCTACACCCTAGGGTCCAAAGGATCCAATGACCCAAGTCTCCACAGCTGGAATAGTAAGGACCCTGGTCCCGTCGTTCGACGATATGCTGGTAGACAGGGTCACTGAGAAGTCTACCCTGATGCCCGTTGACAGCGAATTCGCACCACTTTTTGGCCATTCGACGGCGAGATTCTAGGGTTGCCACCCTAAAACCCTTTGATAAGAGCAAATGGTAACTTACGACTTCAAGGATGGACAGGGGCCGGTTCCGGCCCACCGTCACAAGAATCCAGACGGGTCCGAAGGGGGTTGGGTCGCTGACACTGCGACCGTCGTTGCCACGGCTCATGTTGGTCCGGAGTCCCAAGTTTTTCAAAATGCTCTTATTTGTAACGAGGCCCGTATCTTTGACTATGCCCAAGTTTACGGGGCTACTCTAATCTGTGACAATTGTCATGTCTCAGGAATGGCTAAAGTCGTAGACTCTCGTATCTCTGGCAAGGTTCTAATCTCTGATGAAGCAGAGCTCCTTAATGCCACCATCTGCAATTTGGTTCAAATCAGAGATAAAGCCGTCATCGTTGACGCCATGATTCGTGAACATGCCATCGTTCGAGGCCAGGCCAGGATCTCTGACAATGCTCTAGTCTATGACCGTGCACATATTTTCGGAAATGCTAGAGTAAGCGAATCAGCGCAAGTCTTTGGGCAAGCTGAGGTTTGTGGCCAGGCCAGGGTTGGGGGCAATGCCCGAGTAGACGGGACTTCCAAAGTCTCAGGCACCTCCGAACTAGTGGTGGGTTACTATACAGACCTGAATGTCGCAGCATCCCCGACAGTCATCATCCCTGCGTCTGGCCCCGTCATAGTCGGAGTAGACGACCGCATCATCATAGGGGAACAGTGTAAAACGTTGGTAGAATGGGACTCAGACCCCCCATGTAATTGGGAACAATGGAGATCTAGTCTCGTAGCTCTGCTCCCTAAATCTCCCCAGACCGAAGGTACTCACTATCTCGACCAGGTTCTAGACCAATGACCACGTTCAACTTCAATACTCGGGTTTCGATACCGGCGTCTCGCCACATCAATCCTAACGGGTCTGAAGGGGGTTGGGTAGCGAATACCGCGACCGTGGCTAAAACTGCCTATGTCGACCCAGATGCCAGGGTGTTTGATCGGGCTCGTGTCTATGGCCAGGCCCACGTCTTTGGCTCGGCTCAAGTCTATGGTGAGGCTCAAATCTATGGCGAGGCTCAAATCTATGACCGGTCACAAGTCTATGAATCGGCTCAAGTCTATGGGGATGCCCATGTTTCTGGCGAGGCTCACGTCTTTGGCCGTGCCCGAATCTATGGCCAGGCCATAATTTCTAACCAAGCCCATGTCTTTGGCGAGGCTAAAGTCTATGGCGAGGCACAAGTCTATGAATCGGCTCAAGTCTATGGGTCATCTCAGACCTATGGATCAGATGGCCATGCCCAAGCCTATAGGCTGACCTTTATTTATAGTCAAACCCAAGTCTATGGATCAGCTCGAATCTATGGATCATCTCAAGTCTACGGGGCATCTCAAGTCTATGGGGATGCCCATGTTTCTGGCGAGGCTCAAATCAGTAGCGCTACCCTCCACTTAGGAAACTACGTGGACATCAATTGCGACCAGACCCCGAGAATCGCTACTATATACGAAACCACCAACGTAGGCATAGTGGTCATCGTAGTAGATGACAGAGTCATTCTTGGCGATCAACACAAGACGCTGGAAGAGTGGGATCGAGAGCCCCCACCTAACTGGGACCAACTACGACCCTTCGTCATAATGATGCTCCCCAAGCCTCCCCCAATTGAAAGATTACATTACCTCGACCAACTCATAGACCAATGACGACGACGTCCAACTTCAAGGGGACTTGGTATGGGACACCCACATCCACCTTCGACTTCGGAGATGGCCGGGGGCGCATACCTGCACATCGTCACCAAAATACAGACGGATCCGAAGGTGGTTGGGTAGCAAACACTGCTCACGTAGACTTGACAGCCTACGTTGGTCCAGAGGCTCGTGTTCTCATACGAGATGCCACCATTACTTGTCGTGTCAGCTCCGACTGCACCAAGACACCCCTAGTGGTCACCGGTCTAGGGCCTCGGGTTGTCATTTGTAAAAGTCCAAGAGTACATCCTGAGTCTCGCGCGTTCGCATTTTGTATTCAGACCTCAACAAGAATCTCTACTACAACAAGTATTCAATGAAGATTGATATCCCTTCTTCCCTCACATCAGCTCATACAGAGCCCCATGTGATGTTCGTCGATGGGAGACCCGTCGAAACCAAACGATATGTCCTGAAGATATTCCTACCTTCCGGCCATACGGTGGGGGCATCATGCACACGCACCGAATTCCAGAAAGTCATGGAAATCGCTAAAGACTATCCAGCCCCTCCTGAAACACCGGAGGAACTACCCCACAACGAATGCCCCCATTGTGCCACCCAGTGGGATGGCAAAGGTCGGACTTGTCCGGCATGTCTATCTACTTGTTGAGACCCCATCTTATGATGGCCTTCACGGAATACCAAGTAGCAGGACGATTCTTGGCTGCCAAAGTCGACGACAACTTCCTACTAAAAAACCCTCACAAAGAGCTTCGGGGAGAAACGATTGAGGTGTCGAAAATCCCCGAATATGAGAAAGCTGTGAAGGCTCTGGGGGCGCAGTATACGGCTGCAAAAGAAAGACTAGATGCCCTTCCCTCTGGCAAACTCAAAGGAATGGCGGGGCATGCCTTGGCTCAAATCGGCAAAGAGGGTCGCAGAGCCCGCATGCGGCTGGAAGTCGCAAAAGCCATGAAGACCAAAGGTGTCACGAAGTCGAAATTTTAGCTATGTGGTCTGGGTGGGGAAGATTGTCTAGGTCTGAGAAAACCACTCGAACACCTGGCTGGTTAGCTTCCAAGCAGAAACCTCGCGCCCTATAGGCACTCAATCGCATGTAAAATGTTATGGCATTGCGAACAAACCGCGTCTTGGTTATGGCCCCAAACTCCTCTGCTGCTGCCTCTAGTAACAGCCAGTCTTCTGGAGAGAGGTCTATACAGAACTTCCGTGGTTTCCATTTCCCTATGTCGACGGCTGGGAGGCTGTCTATGTGCTCGACCAATTCCTCTTTGGGATGATACCAGTCATTCTGGATGAGAGCTGGATTGAAGTAGGCCCTCCGTTTTTCCAGTAGGTCGTAGGTTCCACGCTCATACCCTAGAAGAATGAGATGAAATGGGCTTGTTGGAAAGAGTTCGACTAGGCTTTCCCGTGGGTTGGTCGAAATACCAATACGGATGACAGTCAAGTTACCAGAGGTCTGGTCCAAACCTCCAATGTAATGTATCCATCGCTGGGGCATCTTGGTGTAGAAGGTACACCGGAATGCCTCCTATTTATGTAGCGCTCCATACGGGCCCACCCGTAGACACTCAGTCTTCCAACGAAGTGGACTATAGCGGGTACTCTCGGGTAGAAGTCAAGGGTAACCCCATTGAATTTTCCTATGGTTGAAGATAACTACCTCGGCTTCCCTCGACACGACATCACCCATTGGTCGGTAGGACCTGGCGCTTTGGGCGAGACACCCATCATTAGGGTTGGGAGTCTAACTAGACCTAAAATGTGGTGTGTGTCCCCAGGATCAATTCTTACTCTACACCTGGATATGTCAGACATCATATATTGCCTCTCGCTTCAAAAGTACCCAGAACATTGGTTGGACCAATTGATGGGGGATGATAGTTTTTTGACTGTGGCAATATTGGTGTAAGTACCCCCAATATGCCCTCAGTTAGATACGCGGCGCTTCATACGGATTTACCGGACTCAACCCCTTCCAACGAAATAACTTACACTACATATGTCCCTCGTGGAGACCCTAGGCGAGAACCCCAGAATTATGTAGCGCTCCATACGGGCCCACCCGTAGGCACCCAGTCCTCCAATGAAGTGGACTATAGGGGATACTCTCGGGTAGCCCTTGAAAGTCACCCAATTTATTTCCCTATGTGTGAGGATTACCCGCCGGGGGGTAATCTCATCACCCATTGGTCAGTAGGAGACCATGCTCGGGGTGATACCCCTCTCACTGTGTTTGGGAGTCTAAACAACCCCATTCTTATAACAATGGGAGTGAGTGTAACGCTAATCCCCATGAATGTAGTCAAGCGAAAATACCACGGACTCCTGACGAGTCCTTTTCTACATCTAGAACTGAAGGTGGAACCAGACTTCAAACATTGGTTGGACCAATTGATGGATGGGGACAACTTTTGACCCTCTGTCCAGAGCCTTTCAAAGGAAGCTCAGATCCTCCACTTCTGAGACAAAGGACACTCAGACCCTCCCACTTCTTGCTTGCGTCTAACCAACCATCCTGAAGACCAATAGCGATTTCTGGCTTGCTATACGTTAACCTCTCAGGCATTGGTATCAGATTCCCTTGTACGTCTTGTGGGTGCACCCAGTAGGACGGCACTTTCCGCGGGCAACACACTCGCTAAGTCCTGCGCGCACCGGCGCAAGGCGCGGCGCACTTCGTTGTCCGGGAGTGTGGCGAGGTAAGGGGCTTGCCACACGTCCATCGAGAGCCGGAACTTGGCGGCTGGGCCGAACACCAAACCGATGCGTCGCACTTGGCGGGCACTGCGGCCGAGCTGCCGTTGATACTGACCGTCCCACAAGGACGCCTCGTGCTCCCAACGTCTACAAAGTCGCCAAACTCTAAATCTCCAAAACATTATCTCACCTCTCCCCGTTTAGGTTATCTAACATTCTTCATTACTATTCTCGCGCACTCAATTGCAGGTCGTACAGCCTCCTACAACCTTCCCGGCCCAGGGCGGGCCCTTTATGGGATCGAGACTGAACAGGTCGAAGTCTAGACTTGAGTAGACGCTGCTAACAGTGGCGCGTCATGACCCATTTTAGCTAGGACCGCAGGTGATACCTATTTACGAAGCCTACAACTGGCACTTTCGTGTAAACTACAACAAAACAGAGGGAAAACGGCTAGTTTTTCAATTTGGGGCGACAGTACGCCCCAAAGAGGAACTAGACACCCTCTCGGGAGTTCTCGACGAGGATGCTCTATACGACCTCTGTCAGACAAACCAGGACCTCGTGGGGGACTTTTTCAATACAACCCCCCTGAATGTAGTCAAGCGAAGATACCACGAACTCCACATCCCGGACCTATTCGCACTCCGCGACTTCGTAATTTTTGAGGACACGATCTTCCTCGACCCTCGAGAAGATGACGCCCTCATCCACAGGACAGTGGAGGAATTAGAGAATTGGTTTGAGAGTAACTTGGAACCCTTGAGGCCATCTACGAACGTCAAAGGGTCTTGAACGTGGAGTCCGCGAGCTTCAGCGCGTCGTAGAACCGAGCCTTGTCGGTGAGCGCCTCGTCGCGGCAGACGAAGATGTGGCTCTTTTTGTCACGGAGCGCGTCGAGTAGGTCGTTGTCGATCTTCGGATCGAGGCAGAGCAAGAGCGGCTGCGGCACGCGCGGGTGCTCGAAGCGCCAGAGCGTATTGGCCAAGTCTTGTACGTGCTCGCGCTTGGTGTCGAGCGGGAAGCCGAGGAGCAGTATCTGACATATCGCTGGCGTCTTCGCCAAGAAGCTCGCGGAATCGCTCCACGTTCACGCGGCCGTCGGTGAAGACTTCGGGGAACAACTCACGGAGCACCTCGAGGCGCACCTCGATGCTTGGACGACGTTCGACCTTCATGCTTTCGACGTATAAGTAGTAAATAACATCCCCATCATGGGCCAGTCAACTAGGTCTTCAGAGACGATTTCTCCAAGAGTCTTGACTACTATGTAGGTCCTCTCTTCTTGGTTAGCCCCATGGACTTCATCATCGGACTCTAGCTTGGCCAATTCCTCATCGGTCAAAATGGCGGAGTAAAAATTGGCATGATAACTCACTAGGGTAGCTCCCATCTGACGGCGACCGTGAAACTCTAGACGACTGGAGTCTACTTGGATGCCGACCTCCTCTGAAACCTCTTCTGCGGCCGTCTGGAGGGGGTCTTGGCCCTCTTTCAAAGAGGACCCACCTGGCAACTCATAGACGAAGCCTTTGCTGTTCCTAACAGGCGTTCTAAATTCCCGAATGAGAACAAACTTAGACTTGGTGGGGGTCTGATGGTCGGGCTTGTAAAGAGCTACTACCGAGATGTCTGGCCGAAGTACTACCAACTCGTTGACCTTGTGCCGACCTTCTGAGGCTACCCAAACCTCAGGATGCAGGACATACACGAAGAGCTGGTCTTTTTTAGGACCCACATAGAACGTCATTTTTACGTCGACTTTTTGGACCTCATTTCCTGAGGCTACTTGGGACTCGTACCAAACTTTGAAGGCTGGGTGGCCCCAGATGAATGCCGGAACCTTAGGAGCGAGAGACCCCACTCTAAGGGAACCCTTACCGAGCTTTTCAAGAGCTAACTCTACGGTCTCATCTAATGTCGAGGCCTTGGGTACTTTCAGTTTTTCAGCATAAGTTTCTTGGTAGCGAGTGGAATCAGCCCATGTTGGAGAACCATAGACAACTTTTCCCGACTCTTTCCAAGCACCCCACTCATCGTTGGTAGTGAGCCCCAGCATAGGCATTTTGTTACCCCGGAGCTTATCCCCCCGGATATCTCTAGGAACCCAGAATAAGATGACGTCAGAGGCTGCGAGACATTGTTCCTCCCACTCCACTTGATTATTGTAGTCTTCCGCCCAAAAGTCTCCTTCAGATTCGGGAACGAAGACATGCCCTCGGTAGCCTTTTTGCGCCAAGATGCCGAGCGCCTCCGACCTCCAAGACTTTGCCTCTTGACGCGGTGTGGGTCCTGCCAAAAATAATGTTTGTGTGACCTCAGTAGGAAAGGACTCTAGAGCGTAGACAATTTTCATGGGTATTTCCCTAGACTTCAAAGCTGTTGCGAGCGGTATGCTAAAGGGGGTATTCAAAGATAGATATGGTGCTCTCTGCAGTGTACAAGAGTCCTCTTACCCCGAAGAGTCGTGTCTCTGGTTAGGCGTAGAAAAAGACACGATGGGCGAGGAACTTCCCCATGGAAGGATGCACCTCACTCAGGAGCAGGCTAGAAAATTGGCGGAGGTCCTTTTGTACTTTGCCAACGAAGGGAATCTAGGAGAGTACGACCCCGTAGAGCACTTGCGAGTAGGTTCGTGGGTTAGAGGTATTGGGAAGGAGAACTTTGGAGTCTATGGTAGGGTCATCGTTGCACGAGAGGGGGAGTGCTTGACCGTACAAGACCAAAATACACCGGGTACTCGGGGGCATATTCACTGCGTGTGGGAACTCGTTGCACAGATGTGGGTTCCTGACGAACCTCCCTCCGAAGGAGTCCATTGGCTACGACAACTCGAAGAGGATGGTGTATGATGCCCTATATGTCGAGTTTGTCTAGACAACTTAAAAAAGGTCAACTCACCGAGGCGCAGAAGAGGCTCCCATCAGGGAAGGTCGTCACGACTCCCATGAAAGGCACTTTCCTGACCGTCCCCGTCCTGGGGTGGGTCTCCATGCGCCGAGACGAAGTTCCAGTGGTGATGTTGGTGTTGTCTATGCTGAAGGACAACACCCCTCGTGGGATTTTGCACGTTGAATTGCCTGTCTACGAGGGGGAGACAGATCGCGCCACCTTGGCTGCGCTGAAGCGGTATGGGTGGAACGGAGATGTGTGGGCTAAAGGGACTGAAGTTTGGCCTACGGGAGATCCCATCAATGAGCAGCCACTAGTCGAGATGCTAGAAGCCTCAAACCTCGTGTCGACACTGGTATTCCCACCCGACTCTCTAGGGAATGCCTGTGCTCAAGAGGTTGAGGTATTGAGAGCTCGAGGAAACTTTTTGATGCCTCCCTTACCTGAGCCCGACGACGTCAGTGAGGCTGACGTGAGGAAGCTATTGGAACTCTGCAAGGACTTCAAGCAATTCCACCCTTAGAAGGTCCCCATCATATGGCAAAAACTTCAGAACCTGTTTGCTTCAACTGCGGTAGTCCTACCACGTCAAAAGGCGCAGTACCCCTGTGTCTTAGCTGCCAAGCCGCAGCTCAAAACAACAAGCGTGGAGTCAGTTTTTTCTCTGAGGAGAAGTCCCCATCCGAACTAAAGTGATGGAAAGAAGCTGAAGGGGCTCGTGAATGGACGATGGACGAAACCGATCAGGTCGAGCAAGATTCCACACTGTACAACCTCCTGTGACCCCCCCAGCGCGTGTACAGTAGGAGTAAAAGATGAAAGTGTCAGAGCCAATGATCGGAGTCGACCTGGGTCGCTTCATGCGATTACGGGGACTCGTGTCCGAGTGGCGAGAAGCGTTGCGGACGTGTGACAGGTCCAAGATACGCTACCTCGAAGATCAAATCTTTGAGGTAGCGATCGAGCTGGGGAAAGAACAGTGACCGCAACCCTGTACGTAGAGTCCGGCATGTACTACGGGCTCCCAGCCGTCGACGTACTGTCCCTCACTCTCTAAAAGGAAAAAGCCCCATGGGTCTCTTCATTCTTTCTACCGAAATCAAGGAATCTATTCAATCCTGCCAAGAATACGCAGAAAACCCAATCAACTGGTATCACCCAGACGAACCCAACTCTACTCCCCCAGGGATGCTGCATAGGCACACTCTCCAATCCGGCACCATCAAATCCGTTTTTTCTTGGACCGAACAGAAAGGGGAGATCTATCGACATCTTAGTGTTTCGACGAATGGTAGAGGAAAGTACCCCATTCCTACCGTCGTATGGACACTAGCACACCTCTTTGGATTTACCGGAGGGGGTGCCCCAGATGAGAAGGGACTTGTTGCAGAACCTGGAGAGGATTGGGTCTTCATGCCCAATGCCATGGAGGGGTGCGTAATAGTCATACAAAGAGTCATTCTTGAAACCGGCCTCTTGAATTGACATCCCCCCATCTAGGGAAGTCCGTTATGCTATGTGCCGTCAAGTATCACCGAGAGTTCTTCACACGCGTCCGAGAGCGCGTCCCAGAAATCAAATCTCGCTTGGGTCAGGTCTCCTCTCATAGGCCCGCTCGTTCCATACTGCGATGGCATCGTCCTTCTGACGATAGTTCGTACTAGCCCCGCAGTTTAGGCACCGGACAAAGCGCAGCCCATTATCGCGGGTCCCAACAATCTGCCCCCTCCACAGGTCCACGTTGCTAGAGCCGCAGAAAGGGTACTCCCGAAGTTTCGCTGCCTCAGTCATTCTGTCATACCAAGTCTAAAACTTGGTCGAGGAAGTGCACACCCTCAGGTAGAGGAGGTTTGGGGAGCATCAGTACGACATGAGGTCGCAGTTGGTCCCAATGAGGAGGGGGCTCTCGATCCCACTCTTCCAGCGTCTTGTGTTGGCCATCAATGATGACCCGCTCGTTGACAACAATAGCGCGCTTCCCGTTGAGGGTAATGACATCCGGTGTTTGACCACAGTGAATACTATCATAGTAGCCTACATATAGAACTGCATTAGATATCCTAGAAGCACCCCCTATTACAGTAGAACCAAAGACATGGGCTCTGCCAAAGACTTCAGCTAGACCATAGACTCGGGCACAACCACTGACTTGGGACTGGCCATAAACTCGAGCTCGTTCGAGGACGTGAGCTCTGTCATAAACTTGGGCCCGGTCATAGATACGGGCCTGGCTCCTGACTTGGGCTCGGTCAAAGATCTGGGCATCTAAACCGACATAGGCTGTCGAGTCTACAGTTGCGGTATCAGCTACCCATCCACCCTCGGACCCATCCGGGTTCTTGTGGCGGTGGGCCTTGGCCGGCCCGTTTTCGAAGTCAAACGTAGTCATCAATCTAGAGTTGGTTGAGATAGTATACCCCATCGGTCGAGGAAGGTTTTTTGAGCATCAATCCAGTTACCAAGCATTGCCCCTAATTTGAGGGCTGAGGCCTTCTACACATCAGCACCACCGTCCTGATCCATCCACTTCAACTTCACATCTTTTCACCTCCGTTGCGTAGGCTTCGGCCGCCGTTTCGGCTTCTTGTGTCGCGAACGGCCCTGAGACGATCTTTCATGGGACCACTCGTTCCACGATGCGACGGCATCATCATCCTTCTGGCAATAGCTCTTACTAGCTCCACAGTTCAGGCACCGGACAAAGCGCAGCCCATTATCGCGGGTCCCAACAATCTGCCCCCTCCACAGAAAGGGCACTCTTTAGGGGCTCGCCTACTCATCGGACGCATCCTCTCCTGCGCCCAGAAACTCACCGATCATGTCGTCGAGGCGAAGCTGCTCCTCCTCAATGGTTGCTGCCAGTTCAGCTTCCTTCAGCTTCAGGAGCGACTTGGGCGGATTGAAATCAGGAAACGCTTCTTTGCCACGCGTTCCGCGCGCCTCCTGGACTGCCCGCAGGTCCCGCAGGCGTTTCGATGCTCCCACGATGTCCCTAACCGCTCGCTGATCATCAGCTCTCACCTCGGGAAGAGGGAGCATCGAATCCTCTTCTTGGGACACGTATGCGCGTGCGTGAGACGAGTTGTAGAACGCGGCGATCCAATGAAGCAGGTCCTCCTCATCGAGACGCCACTTCCGAAACAGCGACAGCAGCGCCTCGCCCTCGCCCGTGAGATTGTTGTGCTCCCCGTCGAGCCGGGCCGGCTTGATGGGATCGTTGAGCGTGACGTAGTGGTACTGTTGGCTCGCAGCACCGTGCAGCTTCGTGTACCAGCCCGCACTGATGACGTATGCGCGGAAGCCGTAGTTGCGGTTCGTGGAGGTAGTAAAAATGAGCTTCGGAAAGACCTCGTGGGTCTCGGGGTCTCTCCACTGCTGCATCCATCCCCACCCGGCGTTCTTGCCCGGGTTGGTGTTTCGCGGGATCTTGATCCGAGGTTCGTAGTAGACCCAGTGCGCATAGCTGAGGGGCGGGAACCACGCATTGCCCTCAGGGATGCTTCCGGCAAACACCGGTTTGAGCTTGGTCTTGTCGAATTTCAGGTTCGTACTTCGCGCTTCCTTGCACAAGTACGCGAGGCGCTGCCTCTGGTCCTCATCACATCCGCATTCTTCGGCGAGGGCGGCGACATCGGACGCCCGTCCGTTGGCCGAAACATCGAAGAACCGACGCATGCGCTTGGCGAGAACGTCATCGGTTTCTGCCTTAAGGAGACAGTCGAAGGCGGTGATGATGCCGGGCCACTTCTTGACGAAGATCGAAGCGAGTCCGGAACCCTTCTTTGCGACCACCTGCATGCGAACGGAGCGAGCACCTGCGCCTCCCGAGTCACCGACAAGGCGGTAGGCCGAGTCCTCTCTCGGTCGCAAGAGGGCGGTCTTCACGCCCGCCGTGTCCATTCCCTTGGCGTCATTCGCGGCAGTGGCAAGCAGCCACTGGATGCGAGGATCTCGCGGAGAACCGTGATCGCGCGCCGCCATCCCTTCAGCAAGTGCTGACGCGTCCACGAGCTCGATCGGTTCCGCTGCATCCGAGCTCGTGAGCGGGACGGCGCGCCGGACCATCGTGATTATAGCGAAGCCAATGCGTGGACCAACGTTAACGAACACCCCGTGGCCCAGGCGCGTAACGCGGACGATCTGATATCTGTTGATGAGTTCACGCCGGAAATGGCGATAGCTATCCTTCTTCAGGTACGAGTCCGACGTGACAAAGCAAACTGCGCCGCCACTCGCGGTGAAGGAATCGGCTGCAGCGAAGAACCACGCGTAGTCGTCCCGGATGTTTCGCACCTTGGCGGCAGCCGCATCGCGGGACGATTTGAGCAGCGCAGGGAAACGATCCGCGATCTGCGCAAGCGTGTGAATGCTGTTGTTCTTGTACGGCGGATTGCCGATGACGAGGGTCCACTTCCTCTCGTCCTTGACCTGCTTGGCTGCAATCGCCTCGCGCGCGAGAGCTGCCGACTCCTTGAACAGTTCGGGCGGCGGCTCAACTGCAGGCTCCAGCGTGTCGGCAAGGTGAACATGGACTGCCTGATCTGCGATGCGACCATCCTTGAGAAGAGAATGGAGCGTGAGAGCGAGGCGGAGATGGCAGATCGCGTATGGCGCAACCATGATTTCGAGGCCACGCAGCGCCCCGAGAACGCGCTCGATCGCAGCGTCGTTCGATGCTGACTCTCCGCAATAGCGAAGCACCTCGCGAAGGAAAGTCCCCGTGCCCGTTGCAGGATCGACGACACGAATGGCCCCCGATGCAAGTGACACGTGGTCCGGCGAAGCCGTCTTAACAGCGCGGTCCGCAATCGCGACCATGTAGCGAACGACCGCGTCGGGCGTGTAGTACACACCACGGTCACGCCGTTGGTCCGCATCGTAGGCGGCGAGAAACGGCTCGTAGAAATGAACAATGGGGTCAGTGCTGAGCGCGTGATTCAGATCGACGCTCTGGCTGAAGACGAGTTCAACGTCGGTACGATCAAGGAGCGCGGCGATGTCATCAAGCAGCCACGTGAGCTTCCCTTCGAATCCCGCCTGCAGAACACTTTTGAAGAAGTCTCGAAGAAACGGGCTCGTTGCAGGCAGATAGTTGGCGGCCAGTTGCCGGGTAAACCGACTCTCCTGCTCTTGCTTGTCACCCTTTGATAGCCACCGTGCGGCAAGCAGACCGTACGTGAGCGTCTGCGCGTATGCGTCGGCGAAGTCTTCTTCCGTTTGGTCATGAGCCAGGGCATCGGTGAACGCCCTGAAAAGGGTGCGCAAGGGTCCGGCGTTGGCCTCCTCTGCGAGCTGATGGAGAGCGAGTCTTCGGAGGAAACGTGCTCGAAATGCCAACTCTTCGGCGAGCTCGGCGGGGTTGCGTGCCTTTGCCTTGCTGACGACGAAGAAGCGCGAAAGCAGGTTTACGACGTCGGCAGCGTCCTTGTGGCTCTGGCCTTTGCGGAGCTTTCCGGTGAGCTGCTCGCGCCCCTGCCACAACTCGATGCTGGCCTGGTTCGCGTCGGGGTAAACGTCCAGCAGCTTCTCGGCCTGCTTGCGCTCGTCGGTCGCGGTGAAGGCTTCCTGCCACGCGGCCTCGCCGAGCTTCTTGAACTGCCTCTCATAGATGAGGCTCAGGCGCTCACGCGCTTCGGCACGATCCCAGGTGCTAGAGGGCCTAGTGAGGAAGAACGTCTCAAGCCCCTCGGTCTTTGCATTGAACGTTCCGAAGCACGCGATGCGGCCCGCATGCTCTTCGCGCTCGTCGACGATCGACACGACGCACAGGGTCTCGTGCTTCTGGCCCTTCAAGGCCGACGCGTCGAGGCCCTCCGCGCCGCGCTGGAAGCCCTCCAGCGCCTCGGCGACGAGACGGGCGACGGCATCTTCGGCGATATCGAGGTGGGCGAGCTGGCGCGACTTGAACGCCGGGATCAGCAGCTCGCGGTGCGTCAGGTTCGCCTCGATGAGCAGCGTGTGGTGCGGGCGCGTCGGCGTCTTGGGCCAGTAGCGCACCTCGTCGGGGATGTACTTCGCGACGGCAGCGGTACTGCGAATGACCGTGGCGCGCGGGATGCCTTGGCCATCGCCGAAGCCCGCCTGGAGGAGCGGCGTCACGAAGCGGGTGTCTTCGGTCGCTTCCGAGTCCGGCGCGTCGTCGGCGAAGTCGAAGCCCTCGATGTGGCCGGTGTCCTTCTTCGTCGCGCGTGCCTTCGTGCGAGGGGCTTCGCCAAGAATATGGCGGATGAAGTCGTCCTTGGTCAGCATGCTTCCTCGCTCGGTCTCACGGTGGCAGGTGCTGCGTCGACTCGACCATTACAATTACCAGGCATTGTCCCCAATTGGAGGTCTACCTATCAACAACCTCTACCGAACGAATTCCGAGCCCACCCGTACTAGTTGGGTCTTCATAGATACGAAACCTCAAGGTGTAGTATCCTTTCCACAGACACTTCACCTTCTGAAGGTATGTGGGCCAAAAAGGGAGGACAAACGTCCGAACGACACCCCTGGTATCAACCGTGATGACCTCGATGGTACACCCTGTCCACCAAAAAAGAAGCATGGTGATTCGAGCATACAGTTTTAGTAGGTGTTTACATTCTAGAGTCATCATTCTTGAACCTTTTCGAGCAAGGCTTCTCGTGTGTTGAGTTCCGGGTGGTTCGTTACGAGCTCTAACAAAGCTCGCAGCTTGAGACCCACTTCTGGGCCCGGAGACAACCCTAAAACCTGCATGACGTCCTGGCCATTGATTGCCAGGTGACTCGTCTTGGTGGGAACGGGTCCCAGCCCATCTACGCGATGTCTGAGCTCTTCCAGCGAGCTCCCCATCCCTACTTCGGCGTTACCCTTGCCCACGATGTCAGCTCGAGCTAACGCAAAGAGAGAGCCTAAGTGGTCCGGGGTTATCTTCCGAATCCACCGGCGAATAGTTTTGTCCTGCCAACTACCGTCATAGTGAATGATGTGGTACCTAGTCAAGTGCTCGACCCGCTGCTTCTCTCGCAGACTGAATCTCAGCCTATTTAGGATAGGTCCGAGCATCTCAGCACCTAGTTTGTCGTGCTCATGAAAGGTGTAGTCCTGCTTCTCAGTATCAAAGCACTTGGTCTTGGGCTTGGCAACGTCATGGAACAACCCCGTCAACCGAAGGATGGGGTCCTCCGAAGGAAGGGCGTCCATTACAGAGAGGGAATGGCCCCAAACGTCGTACTCGTGGTAGCGATTTTGCTTACATCCTACCGAATCGAGGAGCTCCGGTACTGTGTGGGCTAGGAGCCCGTGCTGGAGCATCAACTGAAAGGCCCTGGAGGGCTTCTCAGCCTTCATTGCCTTGAGCCACTCCTCCCGGACCCTCTCCTGAGAAACGGTCTTGTAGCTCCTCAGAGAGGGCTCCAAAGCCTTGGCAGTTTCCTGGTCTAGGTCAAAACCTAGCGTTGCCGCAAATCGGCAAGCTCGAAGACTTCGGAGCCCATCTTCCTCGAATCTTTGACCCGGGTTTCCTACTGCTCGAATGACTCTGCGTCGAATATCCCCTCGTCCATCAAAAGGGTCCGCCCATTTGTCTTGGACGGGGTCGAAAGCGACGGCGTTCATCGTGAAGTCCCGGCGGGCCAGGTCCCCCTCGATAGAGTCGAGAAAAGTGACGCTGTCGGGATGTCGTCCATCCGAATAGGACTGTTCGTTACGAAATGTCGTGATTTCGTAACTTTCCTTTTCATATTGGAGGGTCACCGTCCCATGGTCAATCCCAGTGGGAATGACTTTAAACCCCGCAAAGATCTTGGCTACAATCTCGGGCAGGGCATTTGTCGTGATATCCCAGTCTGAGGCCGGGCGACCCATGAGAGAATCACGTACAGCACCACCAACAACCCAACTCTGGAAGCCGGCCCGTTGAAGTGTTTGACAGACTTCACTGACTTTGTGGGGAGTTTTCATCACAAGACCTAGACTACACTCGAATCCCGGTTTTGCGATCCCCGAACGAGGATTTACTCGTTATCGAGCAAGAGTTGAATTAGGCCCTCGACCTCCCCGCGGGGCATACGACGTAGCTGCCCTGGTGTCGGAGGAGTCATGCCCCTAATACCATCCGTCGCGTCGTACCAACCGTTGCGGTACTTGGCGATGAGCCTCTCGAGAAAGGCTAGCTGCTTATCCGAAGGAGGTTGTTTCTGCCGCTCTACCCTCAGATCTCGTTTGCGTTCAGCATCCTTCTCCGCCTGCTCTCGAGCCCCCTCGAAGAGGCCTGTCAACTTCGAGGCGTCGGCGGGGTCTAGGTTACTGGGTGCTATGACCCAAGCTTGGTTTTTGTACCTGAAACCCATAGCTTTCAGGTTTTCCTTGAAGTAGAAGGTCAGGGGGCTGTCAAGTACCAAACTCTCTTGGTTCCAGGACACCCCGTTGAAAGACTTCAACGCCTGTAAGTTCTTGAGGACCTGGTCTAGACGTTTTTGTCGTCTCTCCAAACCACTCTTTAGTTTGGGGGCCACCTTCACCAGGAAGTCGGCGTCATTGGACGCCACCCCAAAAAGCCACCCTCGTGGCGTCAACTCGGCCCCCGAAGGTCTCAGGTCTACCCCTACGTCAGGGATATACCAAGCATGAGGAGTAGCCATAAAAGCACCGTAAGGTTTGAGCCCTTGGAGGACCCCCGCCGCCTTACTGGGGTCGACTTTCTTCTTCTCTCCTAGACCCAAGGTCTTCATGATTGTAGACACTTGCCTCGGGGTCAATCGTGCCTTGAAGATTGACCAGACCTTGCGCTGGGGGTCCCACTGCCACCCTTGGTTCTTCAGCTTCTTCAGGTAATTTCTGAGGTCGTTGTAGTCCCCCGACACACTGTACTGGTCAGGAGTCTCGTTCCATCTAATTACTGCAGTTCGGTCGTAGTCGTACATCGAGAGTACTCCAGAGAGGGGATAAGGAGATTCCCTACCACCCCTTCTCTGGTTCGGTAAGGTATACCTGCACCTGTCGGCGAATCTTGTTCGTTGCCTTGATTGTCGAGTCCACCGTCGCTCGCGCAAACCACCGCCACCCATCAGTGTGGACCGGAACACCGCGATGAAAGTCCGTCGTCCCGAATCGCACCAACGCTCCGCTCGTTACCGAAACGGGGCATGCCGCTCCCGCGACGATCTGTTGGTTGATCTGACTATTGAAGTTGCCCCATACGATGGCGTCGTCTGGTGGCTTGTCGAGTTTGATCAGGTCACAGAGATACTGCGTCATCGCCGTGGTCCCGATGGCTACCATCCGCAGCCGTCATCTGCGGATGCCTGTACATTTGCCAGTTGGGTTCGAATCTCATACCCCAACTTCTTTCGCGCAGTCTGCACAGGGACCCTCAAACTTCGATAAATGAACCAAAATAACTTCTAGGTCAGAGGGTTTTTTCCACACGGGGATTCCCTTTTCCTCTAGCTCCTGGAGGGCGTCGGACGACGAGCCCCCACTCCAAATCACGGTTCGGGGCAGGAGGTGAGGTAGTTCCCGTTCGAGTGCCGCGTACAATCCAGCCCCCGACATGACGGGCATGTCCACGTCGGACAGGACGGCGTCAAAGTGAGATTGTCGAAGGAGGTCTAGGGCTTCCTTCCCGTTGGCGGCTGTTACGACTCGATTTCCCCGTAAAAGCCGTACGAGGCTGCGCCTCAAGAGGCTGTCATCGTCTACCACTAGGATGTTCACGGAACTCCTCCGGACAACAAGCGCTGAATAGGGCTGTAGCTTCGACGATGAATCGGACAAGCTCCAAGCTTCTTCAAAGCTTTTTTGTGCTGAGGTACTCCGTAGCCTCGATGGGACCCAAACCCATATCCGGGATACCTCGTCTCAGCCTCGTCCATCAACTGACACTGAGTCACCTTAGCGAAACAAGAAGCTAGGGAAACAGCCGGTACGAGGAGGTCTGCTTTGGCCAGGGTGACGAGCCCTGGTAAGTCCTTCTGGGCGTTCTGAAGGCCGTCCACGACGTGGAGGACTGAACCCTCCACTTCCCGAGCTAAAAGCATGTGAACCGACTTGTGGGCGAGTACGACCGCTCTCCAAACCCCTAGCTCATCAACCTTCTCCGAAGATACCGTGAGCACTTTCCACCGAAGATGGTCTCGATATTTACGGACGACACTAACCCGCGCCTTGTCGGACATCCTCTTAGAATCCGTGACGTCAGCATAGACTCCTTCTCTAGGAGTAACAACGCCCGCTACCACGAGATGACCAGCCCATGTCCCATACCCAGACTCGTCCGAGCCAATGACCCACTGAGCTGTAGTCGAATCAATCTGGCTGTTTCCAGTTCTCATGTCACGACACAAGGTTTATTCGAGAACCTCTTGCCTGGCCTACTGGGCGAAGCTCGAGATCAAACTCGAAGTTGACCAAAAAACGCAGCGGGTGAGGGGTCGGAAGGGAGGGGGATGGGGAACCCCCCACCCGCTGACTGACTTGCGGGCGGTCAAAAAAGCCACCCTCAATCCCAAGTGTACACCGGATGTCGATTTTTAGAGACTAGATTTTACGACTTTTCAAAATCCGTTGAATTTTCAAGTACTTAGAGGGCTCATTTTGAGCCGTGCTACCCCCGTCCTCTGAGCGTAGGGAAGGCTTTCGAGGGTTGCCTCCCAATAACTGAGTACCATTTGAACTGTGTGGTACTCCAGTCGAACCGTAGCTCGGGACAACAGCGTATCCCGTATCGAAGCTGCCCTCGATAGTGCAGCGTAAACTCCCAGAGGGTTGCGCGCTGCTTGGGCGCGGAGAGCGTCCTCACAGGCTGTGTAGTATTCGTCGAACATGGCTCGAACCCTCTAATAATCGGAGAAAGTGGCCAAGTTTTTGGTGTATGTTCCTTCCTATGTCCGACGACGAAAAGGTGACGATGTCTTGGGTCCCTCGAGAAGTTTCTCTACCCCTAGAACCCAAGTACGGTGACCACGACCTAGTCATCGGAGCCAATAAGCGGGTTTTGGTCGTAATCAGACCCGACGGGTCCTTGGAATACGGACCAGAGTACACCCCGGACAAAGCCGCTACAGCGTTCTGGGAAGAGATGGCCAGGCTCCGGCTGGAGACTGAAGAACGCCTTCTTTTGATCCAGCACATGGAAGCCACTTTAGTGCGTCTTGGGGCGGCTGACCTACGCAATGAGGAGACTCAAAGGCAGATGGGTCTCCTCCCGTCACAGGAGTCTATGCGGGCGGTAGGCCAAGCCCAAGCTGTGCTAGAAAAAGCCATGCATCTAGCGATTGAGTTGGGACGAGGGCTGGCCAAGAGAGATGTGACTCAACCTCCTCCCCCAACTCGCATCCCAGCACGGATAGCAGAAGACGAGGACAACTCCTACGACCCCTACGAGAAGAAGCCCAAGAGAGACCCGTCTCTCAATTAGGTCTGTCAGAATCGGGGTCGAATCCAGGAGAGAACTTGGTCCAAGACCGTATTTGCCGAGTAGCCCAGCATTAGACCCACGGGGCAACCCTTCTCTGACCACCACTGCACTCTGGTAATCAGGTCCAAGAGCTCCGTTTCCCGCCCGACGGCTCTTTCTAGGCCATCGAAGGGTAGAATGATGCGGTCAAAGTGGTGGTTGGACCCGGCTAGCGACAGCCACAGGAGGACCAGGTCGTACTGCTCGAAGTGAGACCGAGGGAATACCTCGACTTGAAGTAGTTCCTTGTCCTCTAGACTCATGAGATTTTTACCCAGAGTCCAGTTCGTGAGCGCCCGAACATGGGCTTCGACCTGTTTACTCAGCCCGTCCTCGTAGCAAAATCGAGCGTTCCACAAGGCGATAAAAGGGTCGTGAAGGTTTCTCCCCTTCCGATCGATGACCTCTCGAACTGGCTCATCGACATTCAAGTCCTTTGCCTCTACGAGAGTTTGAATGATTTTTTGCACTGCAATACGTCGCGTGAGGTTCTCGGAAAAAGAAGTGTCGACCCAATTTATGCAGTACTGGCTCTTGTCGAGTACGACTTGGCTTGGATGAGATTCGACTTTACGGTAGACATTTATACGCTGCGCCAGGTCCCCTGCTCTAACCGTTGCCAGGGCAGAAGCCCCAGTCCCCAATCTCTCGACCCACGAAACTACTGCGGTGTCTGGTGTCCGATGCTCTTCAAAGGTCTGAGGTCTGAGGTCCATAGCAAGGTATATACACCGAGAAATTTCAAACCTTTATGAGGCGGCCCCTCATCCACGGGGGGAGGAGGTCCTTGTTGTGAAACCCGTAAGCGACCCACTTTTCGGGTTCTTCCTCCAGCTGGAGAATGTTCGACCCGATGTGGAGCTGTAGAATGGATTCCTTGATGACCTGGATAGTCTCTTTGGAGGCCTTTTTGCGTGTACGGAAAATGTGCTGCACCATACTGCTAATTTGTTGCGTAGCCCAACCTTGGACGGGGCTGGAAATAGCCAGAATGACCTTGTTCTGGTTAGGGAATCTCGTCTGGTGTAGAGCTAAGACGAACGTCGCCAAGAACTTTTCAGCGTCTTCCCGCGAGCCCCCATCAGACAACACGTACCCGCGCTTCTCCTGTTGCTCAAAGGCCTCATAAAGAGATCTGTGCTTGGGAGTCACTGGAAATGAGGAAGAATGCTTGAATAATTTTTGATGAAAGATATCTAGCCGCTGCATGAATGAGATAATTACACCATTGAGGGGGTGTGGAAAAGGTTTGCGCCATCAAAATACGTAGGTTACAAGATGAAGTTCATGCCTCCAACACTAGAATTTGTAAATGGGCGTTTAGATGCGATGCTCACGCACCCTTTGAATTGGGGAGGGGCAGAAGCCTTTGAACTGCAAGTCCTCTTGTTGCTCGAACTGCGTGAGTTTTTGCGGAACCCCAACAGTCCATCCTCGCACTTAGAGAGGTATTCAGCATTCCTTCGTGCATCCCATTCTGACCTAGGACCCCGCCCCCTTTCGGCTGTCAGTGATGACATTGAAACGATTGCCCAGCTATTGGGCCAGTTTCGAGAGTCTCTAGACTCCTCACACCCTTCTGAGACCCAAACGAAGTAGGAAACCCAATGAAACGATTGCTTACTACATTAGCCACCCTCCTATGGGTCACAACGTCATTTGCCTATGAGGTGCACGACCCGGAGCCAACTCAAGCTGACTTGGCAGAACAATGGCTGTTCGATTTCATGGTCGACGTCTCGCCCCCAGGAATGAAATCACCCTACCCCGAGGCTGAGGAGACAAAAGAAGAGGCTGAGGCCCGCTATCGTAGTATCGCCCGAGATATCCTCTTGGTCGTATTCGATCCAGAGACCCAAGTCCTCTTCAAGGGGCCTCACGGCAGAACCCGAACGGCCGCAGTCGTAGTAGCTATCATGGCTCATGAATCTAGCTTCAAAAAGCATGTGGACTACGGTCTGGGTAAGTATGGTCGAGGGGACAACGGGAATTCCTGGTGCATGATGCAGCACAACATCGGGCAAGGCCGTACTATCAAGTGGAACTGGAAGCACAAAAGGACAGTCAGATGGGGTGACCCCCCCGAGGAAGTATTTCAAGGGTACACGGGGAAGGAGCTGTTAGCCGACCGTACCAAATGCATCGAGGAGGGTGTGAAGATTGCTCGCCTGAGCTTTCGGGTTTGTAGTAAAAATGCTCTCGAACACCGACTTTCTTCCTACGCTTCCGGCAACTGTGAGAAGGGACTCCCCCAGTCCGAGAACCGAATGAGCACGGCCTTCAAGTTCATGCGAGAGACCAAGAGACAGTGGCATGCCTTCACGGATGCGGGGGTTCAAGCGGTCCTAGAGGAGGCATTTCAGACGAGGCGGGTCAAGCTAGCCAAGGAAAGAGCGAGGGTCGCTGGGAAGCGCTAATGGGATTTTTCTTATTGGACGGGGAAGAGTAAGGAGACTTTCCATGAAAATGACCACTACTGAACTTCAAGCGTTTTATCGACGAGTCGTCAACGCCGCAGCCAGAGGCTATTCTGTAGCCCACGGTGACGCCTACGCCTCGGTACTGGCCAAAGAATCCGGGCTTTCAGGCTACGACGGGTCAGCCAAAGACCTCGTAGTTCTCAGTAGAGCGGCCCTAGCAAAGCGAGGAGGTCAAAGTCAACCGGCCTCCTCCAAAAAAACTCCTTCTGCCCAGGTCATAGTGGAAGAAGACCACTACGCCTCCTGGACCAAAGACGAGCTATATGAAGAAGCTCAGATCCGAGAAATTGCAGGTCGCAGTGAGATGAACAAGGCTGACCTGGTGGCAGCACTCGAGGCTCACGACCTGAAGCCGGAAACATGAACGATTGCGAACAGAACGACCCTTCTGAATGGCTTGAAGACGAGGTTCCAGAAGGGTACTGGTCCAGACTGATGGACAAGGTGGCTGCGGCTCCTGTGCTCGAAGACGACGGCGTCGATATCGAGCCCGCCTTCTAGATCCTCCACTTCTGAGACCTCGTGTACGCGCACACGGGCCTTTCAAAGGAAGCTCAGATCCTCCACTTCTGAGACAGACGTGTAGATGCCCCTACTAACAAAAGCTACCCCCGTGCTTCGTGCCGTACGAGACCTCGTCGGCAGAATCAAAGACCTAGACGACCACGGGGTCGACTCTGCCGCTGAAAGAAGAGAACTACACGGGCTTCTACGGGACAAAAGTCTTTGGTTGTGGCTAAGACGAGCTTGGGGGTTTAAAATCTTAGGAGATCTCCTACGTCATCGGGCTCAGGTGGCGAAGTCAGTCAGCGGAGTAGAAGACCTAGAAAACTTCCTCGCAGAACTGACTCAGGAGCTCGCCCCTGCCCGTTTCGAGTTCAAGGGGTTTCCGGTCGTAAACCTAGACAGGGTCGCTGAGCACCGAGTTCTCGCTCTCCTAGACGGTGTTTCGTTCATCGTCGAACTGTTCAAGAAACGGAAGATGGAGAGGCTGCTGGTGGCAGGAGTCAGCAAAGTCGTCATCGACGCTGAAGACGACTCCGCAGCCCACGGGAGCTACGTCCCAACCTCCCAAGAAATACACCTGATGCCACGAGCTCTGGACTCCAGAGGTCATCTTTGGAAGAGTTGGGCCCAAGAGGTGTTCCTCCATGAGTTCGGACACCACGTGCACCTGAACTACATACCTTCTCAAGCTCGAGAACACTGGAACTCTGCTTGGGGCCCCATCAAAGACTTGGAGCAGCGGCACGAGGGGAAAAACTACAACGTCAGCTACACGATGGAAGACCGACGGGGCTACTACAGGGCTCTCAGTCGGGCCGACTGGAACCCCTCAAAGGCATCCCGCAAGTTCAAAGAACTCGATAGGGTCAAGTTTGGAGAGTGGCTTCGAAACTATGGCGTCCGGGGCCAAGTCCCCCTCATCGCTGACAAGTCCTTCCGCCTCACTCAACATGGCCAACAAGTCCTAGGACAGCTCTCAGGTAAAGTCCCAGTGGAAGACTATGAGGCCCTAATCAAACGGGTACGAGCCAATCTGTTTCTGGATGATGGCGTCATACTTCACATCCCTTTCAAGGTCATAACCGAACTTGCAACCAAAGACCGAGACATCGGCAGCAAAGCCATCGAAGAAGCCAAAGCCGAGCTAGGTATTCCCACCAACTACGGGAGAACGAACGAAACAGAAGACTTCGCCGAGACGTGGGTAGCTTTCATGGTCAACCCACGAGTCCTCAGCCCTCGAGCTACGCTGCGCATGCAACAGACCCTAGCTCTTAGCGGCCTCTACGGCAAAGAAGTCCTCAGATTAGCCCAACGAGTCGCTGTCCGGTATGAGTTAGAAACTCAAAGTGCACGAGACAGCTTCGTTTGTCGAGTGCGTCTTTTATCGTAGCTATGTCTGTCTCGATGGCATTAGACGTGGTAAACGACTTGACGAGACCGACGATGGTTATCGCTGTGGAGATCTAGATGACACCCGTCTACCAAAGTCAGGACAATGATTGTCTGCGCGCTGCAGTGGCAAGCCTATTGGGATTGGAGATTGGGTCTGTACCCCATTTCGTAGAGGAGTCTGGTCCCGAGTGCTGGGTAACTCTCTGTAAATGGTGTGGGAGTCACGGCATTGATCTAGAGATGCATTACGATTCCGATCCGGGAATTCTATGCATCGCTGCAGGTCTCGGACCTCGCGGTCGTCGTCACATCGTGGTGTGGCACAAGGGTCTGGTGCACGACCCACACCCGTCCGGAGCAGGGCTCGTGGGAGCGCCAGACTACTACGCAACACTGGAGCAGAGCTGAGTAGGTCACATGAATTCAACGGATATAAAAGCCCTATCCCCTGGTTGAAAGTTCATGTAATGGGTGCTCTCCTGATGATGGGTCGTTGAGAACCGGCGGGAAGCAAGGGATCCAGGGTCGCATTTGTGATAGCTCTGTCTAGACTCTAGACATGACTGCGCGACTACCAACCCCCATTAAAAACGCCCACAAAGCCTGGGGCCCCGGATTCAAGAGACTCGTACCCCCCATGGGTCCCTTGGAAGGGGACGTGGCGGAATGTGCGGAAGCAATCGTCCACGAGCTGTGTCATGCAGTTCTGCTCAAAATCAACCTGGTCTACGGTCGATGCCGAGGCCTAGAAGACCTGCTGGAGTCCACACTGGAATCGCTCCACGAACAGGAACAGAACAAGAATGAGATCCAAGCGCTCGCAGCGGAGTCTCTAGTCCTGGAACGCTTGGGCGTCGAAGTCTCCTGGAATACCCTGGTATACATGGGAGAGCGCAACCTGAAATCGACACTTGATTACTCAGGAGAGACCCAATTATTCGTGGACCCCCTCCTGAATTCGGCTAGGAAGGACTTGGAAGTGATCCAAGCCGCCGAGGCCGTCCAAGACTTTATTGCTCAGAAGTGGGGGATCTGAGCTTCCTTTGAAAACTTCGGGCGTTGCCTTATATACTGCCACCGCGCGATCTCAGTCTCAGAAGTGGAGGATCTGAGCTTCCTTTGAAAGTCGTGAAAGCTCCATTCGCGATTCGTCTCAGAAGTGGAGGATCTGAGCTTCCTTTGAAAGTTCCTCGGGTCGAAACCCCAGAGGCCGCAGCTGACTGTCTCAGAAGTGGAGGATCTGAGCTTCCTTTGAAAGATCCGCTGGACGAGCCGCGGCATACCGGCGGCCAGGTCTCAGAAGTGGAGGATCTGAGCTTCCTTTGAAAGATTGGGGCTGCCCCCAGTTGCCGTGGCGGTCGCTACGGTCTCAGAAGTGGAGGATCTGAGCTTCCTTTGAAAGACGTGATTGATCAGCCCAGCGAGGCACGTCTCTTGTCTCAGAAGTGGAGGATCTGAGCTTCCTTTGAAAGTGCAAGAAGTGACCACGTTTGACTTCGGAGATGGGAAGTCTCAGAAGTGGAGGATCTGAGCTTCCTTTGAAAGCCAAGAGCTTCTGCGCCGTCACGTCCTGGTCGGCGAGAGTCTCAGAAGTGGAGGATCTGAGCTTCCTTTGAAAGACATCGTCTTGATTTGGTACTGAATACTGTCCGCAGTGTCTCAGAAGTGGAGGATCTGAGCTTCCTTTGAAAGCCGACAAAAAGCAGCTCCGGGAGGTGGCGGGAGCGGTGTCTCAGAAGTGGAGGATCTGAGCTTCCTTTGAAAGACTAGGACTTTGTAGGTCACTGTCGCGAGACCGTCGGGTCTCAGAAGTGGAGGATCTGAGCTTCCTTTGAAAGCGAGGGTGCCTCGGCAGAAGGCGACGATCCGCCGGTCTCAGAAGTGGAGGATCTGAGCTTCCTTTGAAAGCTGTGTCGTCGGCAACTGTGTCGTCGGGGTCGTCGGCGTCTCAGAAGTGGAGGATCTGAGCTTCCTTTGAAAGCCTCGTCAGTCTGGAGATTCTCGAGGACCTCGCGATAGTCTCAGAAGTGGAGGATCTGAGCTTCCTTTGAAAGAGTCCCTCTCCGTCTACGACTCCCCGCTCGACGAGCTGTCTCAGAAGTGGAGGATCTGAGCTTCCTTTGAAAGAGGAAGGTGTTAAGCGATACGCTAATCTGATTGAGGTCTCAGAAGTGGAGGATCTGAGCTTCCTTTGAAAGGGCGAGTCTGCAGATGCAGCGGGATCGAGTTCCGCAGCTGTCTCAGAAGTGGAGGATCTGAGCTTCCTTTGAAAGACGGACTTGGGTATCGCTACGCAAGACGCCGAGGGGTCTCAGAAGTGGAGGATCTGAGCTTCCTTTGAAAGGTGTAAGGGGGCTCTATAGCCAACGACTTGTTTACGTCTCAGAAGTGGAGGATCTGAGCTTCCTTTGAAAGTGCCTTTGAAAAAGGCTAATCATGTCGGGCACTAATACGCGGGTTTGCGAGCGCCCTTCGAGGGCTGGGGGGTAAGTGTTCTCTCCTCTCGGTAAAAATACTTACTGAAGGGGTGTAAGTACTGATTTCTACTGGGGCTTTATGTCTTGCGAGCGGTACACCCACCGGCTAGACCCCGACAGCGTTTCGGGCGGGTAGCCTCTTTCTACGAGCCCCTTGATTCTCATGATGGCAATACAAGCCGCTGCCTGCCTTTTTCTGATCTTGAAGTGCGAAGCTACCTGCTGGGTTGAGAACTGCTTGCGTTTTTTGGCGAAGGTTATGACTTTATCCGTTTCCACTGTTTTCTCCTATTCAGCGGCCAGACCCACCTGGGGTTTCAGTGCCCTCTTGAACTGCTTTTGAGCAGTAGGACCCTTGTACTCCTCCAGGTATGCCTCTAAGAGAGCTCGGCACTTTTCTGTCGAGCTCTTGCACAACCAGTCGTCACTGTACTTGAACGAGGCCTCCAGGTACCTCTCTCCGAAAGCATCCCTGAGAGCATTCTTCAGCTCGCTCAAGGCGGCGGCTCGTTGAACTTTGGCAATCGAACGTTGCTTGACCCGACTGATGTCTTCCCCTTCCCGGTCCACATCTGGAGGCTGAGCCAGTGTGGCTAGGTCTTGTTCGGGGGCGATGATTGTGTCGTACTGGGTCGCAAGACGACGGGCCTCTTCCCTATACTTGTTCTTGCGGTAATTCAGACCTTTGGACCTGACATTGGAGATCAGGGTGTATAGGTGGCTATTCTTTCTACGCCACCACTCCAGGTACAAGGCCATCTGTTTCTTCGAATCCCGCACACCCTGCTTCTTCAACCACTCTACGATCAGCATGTGGTGTGTCAACCCCCTGAGCTGCTCTTGTTTGGTGGGGGCAAAGAGGTCTTTCTTAGACCCGCGAGAGGCGGGTTTCACCCCCCTCGCTCTCTTCCACGCTTTCCAGAGACGCTCCAACTCCTTCTCTCCTACTAGGTTGGTGACCCAAAGACGTGTCCAGAGACAGAGGGCCCCAGGTTGTCGCCACTTCATGTAGTCTCTAACGTAGGCCTTAGCCCTCTCTGCCGAGGTGATGGGCTTCCCCTTCTTGAACCCCGGGGATAGGAGCTCGGTCAAGGTTTTTCTCATCTCAGCCTTGCGCCCCTTGCCCTCCAAAAAGGTCTTGAGGACCCCTCTGACCTCGTTGAAGTACGTGTCCTGGGCTGACTTCCAGTTCTCCTCCCCATCATCGGACTGCAAAGACCCGGTAGTAGCCAAGCGTCTGAAGACTCTAGGCCCTGATATTTCGAAGCTGGACGTGTTCCCCTGTAAGTCCATCGTTTGAGCCACGCGGATACCCTTCTTGTCTGTAAGGCTATTGAATTCCGGATAGAGAGCGAGAGCTCCCTTCCCCGGCCCCTTTTGGACAAAGGTCTCGCTTTTGACGGTCAAGTTGAGGCGGAAAATGATTTTGTTACCCTTCCTGAAGGCTCGAATCCAAACCGAACGAATAGACCCCTCGGGTATCCGTCGGTGCAAGATCACGGGGAAGGTGACGACACAAGGCACTTTTTCCCCACCGACGACCTTGGATAGGGGTACTTTGATGAGGGCTTTTCCATGGCGTAGACTCTTGCGTCTACCCTTCTCGTCCCAAGTCTCTTCCGGGATAGGGCTCATGAGAAAACTAGGCCTCTGATGCTCTTGGAAGGCTTCGAGGGATGAGGCAAAGAAGTCCTTCGTTGAAATACCACCCTGCACCTGACCCCCGATGCGGCCCCCGCGCTCTGTTTTGAAGTGCATCTTACCCTTGTTCTTACGAGATGCACTTCGAGCGGCGTTGATCTGCTCCGAGATGAGGTTCTCGGTCCGCCAGTCTAGCTGGGAGTCTCCTGCTCGCTGCTTTCGCTCCTTCTGGAGTTTTAGGTCCAGGCGCGTCTTTTTCTTCCAGACCTCGGGGCGCCTCGAGTCCTTGAGCATGGCTTTCAGGATATCCTGCCGTAGGTCCCTCTTTAGGTGGGGGCTCGGTGTAGCGACCTTACCTTTACTGTCCCGTGAAATGACCTCACCCTTGGCCTCCCTCTCGGAATAGTGCTTCTCGATCCGGGCCCCAAACGTACGCGCAAAGGCCTCATCCTGAGGACGAACTTTGGCCCACAACTTCTTTCTGCGCTTGGCCAAGTCTTCACGAACTGTCTTTTTGACCTTTTTCCGTTGGTTCAATCGGGACTTCAGGCCTTTCCTATCCGCCCTGATGGAGGCGATCTCTTCCTTGAGTTTCTTGATATCCTCCTTCGAGGTCAACTCCTTGAGACGAAGCTTCCGTAGGTTCTCACGGCTCTTCAGCTTAATTTCTTCGTCTTGGAGTTTCTTCAACTCCTCAGCCGCTTTGGAGTAGGCTTTCTTGGCCTTTCGAAGGCCCTCGTCGAAGCCATCCTCCCACCTCCTCATGGCTTCATCTTCCGTTTGATACGTCTCCACTAGGTTGTTGTAGAGGGCTCGCCCCCTATCCAGAGTATCGAATACGATATCTCGCTCCTCGGGATCCCTAGGAGCTAGAGCCCCGTACTCGTAGATATGGGTGTCCGAGTTTTTGTGGTGAGTAAAACTGACTTTCATGAGTTTGCTTTTTCTAGGGCAGCCACCAATTGCTGGAGCAGTTGTGATTGCCTCTTGGCAGGGAGGTTTCGATGCCATTCCCTCAGGAAATGGTTACTTGCGTCGAGGATCTGCCCCTCTCTAGAGGTCCGTTTCTTCACTCTAGTGAGGTACCTGTTGAAGTTGACGCTAGCTACTTCATACACCGTGGCGTTGCCCCCCAACGTAGTTTTTTTCTTTCGACTCGTTTTTCTCAGGCAGCCCGCTCGAACCAACTCTGCAAACCTCGGACTGCAAACCTCATGGGGGATGCCTAGAGCTTGAGTACAGTCATCGCTGGTGGCACCCCCTCGCTCTTGGATATAGCGGAAGATCCGGAGCGCGCGTTGAATTCTGGCACTCCCGTAAGTCAGTATGTACGCATCAGTCGGGTCAGTCATTTCTTCGGCCTTATTATATAAGTAGCCATGGTGTGCTGTAGCGACTCGTAAGAGAAGACTGCAACGCCCTGGAAGTGTTTACTGACACTCCCATAGAGGTCATGACACTCCAAAAAGTTTTCAATTCGATCATTCCCCTCCTCTTCTTTCATCTGGAATTCATTACGCCGATCCTTGAAAATGAGGTTGAGCGCCACGTATACTCGGGGGTCGTCCAGGTACGACACCAAGTCCAGTACACTCATCAAGAGTTCTATCCCTTGTGCAAATCGATGCTGGGTATCTAGATGAATGGCCGCGGGCTTGAAGGTCCCTTTCTTCATCTCAGAGTTCGCCACATCCATGAAGTCCCCTTCGAGGACTTGGTACTTAGGACAGACAACCCCGTTCTGTTCACAGACTTGGCTATCCTTTTCAACCCCCCGATACTGGTCTGCAGTGCAGAACCCCGCCTCGATGAGCTGGTCTGGCTCCAAAGTAGGCGCGCGCCTGCCGTCTGGGTTGAAGAAACGTCCCGCTAACGTCCAGTACTGTCGACCCTCGGGTATTCGGCGCAACCCGGACCGTCGAAAGGCACTCACTAGCTTCTTCCTCGAGATGACCTTCTGAGGCCTTGACGGGTACGTAGCGGGCAGCTTCATAGGTTTCTCCTCAGCCCTTTCTTTCTCGACCTCTGCTTTTTCATTTCGGCCTCACGCGCCTCGGCCAACGCCCTCTTTTCTGCCTTTGCTCTCTCGACCGCAAATAGTTCTACTCCAAAGATGTCCCTGAACCCGATCGGACCATACATCTTTCCCACTTTACGCCACTCTGGGGCGTCCGGGTACTCGTCTCGAAAAGCAGCATAGGTAGCACCTTCATCCATCGCCTCTGATACCGGCAGCCACCCCCGCCGTGGCGAATTTACGTTGTTTGGATTGTTAGGCTCACCCTCGACCCAGCGTGGGTTGGCTTCGATCCACTCTCTAGCCCTCTTTTTCAGGGTGCCCTCATCAATCAAACAGTTGGCTCGCTGGATGGAATAGAAGTCCTTGATGCCCAGATTGACAATATAGGTCTTGAGAAGGCCGACCACACCAGCCTCTAGCTCGATATCCGAGTGTATGTCCTCTGACTTGACTCCCAAACTCACTCTAGCCATGTCGTTCAAGAATTGAACGACTTCCTCGGCTGAGGGGTCCCCCTCCCCATCCAGGTGGGTCTTCGCCTCACGCTGAATGTGATCCTCGAAGTCCTCTGGTTTCGAGAGGGGGTTTTCCAGAGCTTCGATGGCTGAGATTAGGACCGCCTCGAACCGGCCGGGATCTTCCTCGAAAAGTTCGTAAGCCTTCTTCGAGTTCTCCTGTACCCAAGTTGGGGGACGAAAAATCGCCTCTAAGACCATCGAAGAGATGAGGAGTTTCAAGTGGTCCTTTGCTCGTGTCTTAAAGTCCTTCACGGGGGGCAGCACGAACACTATGGTCGCTGTCGTTTTGACCCCCGGGACCGCGCGCAGGCATCGCCCTATTCTCTGCACCATGTCAGTGTAGGACGACCTGAAGCCTTCGAGGATGACCGTGTCACACTCTGGCCAATCGAACCCGAGCTTCGCCAAGTCCAATGCTAGGACGAAGTCCGGGGGGCAACCCTCAACCCCTTTGATGGCTCTAATCAGGCCATCCACGACATTCGTTCGATTGGCGATGGTAACTAGGTCCACGCTCCGGAGTGCTCGACCTAGGTACTCGTGGCGGAGACAGTAGCCCTCCTCAGTCCCTTCACCGAAGACCTTCAAAACACGTCGTAAGGTGACGTGCTTCGATCTGACTCGACTGCTTCGTTTCTGGAACAGAATGGTTTTCCGAGGAAGAGTAGTCATCGCCCTGACTACCTGCTCTACCGGGGCCGTACAGTATTGAAACTGTATTTGAGAAGGCCCCCCGAACTGCTCGATGTACTCGTGTATCTTGAGGGAGTACCGGTCAAACTTCTGCCAATAACCCTTCTTCAGGATCTGATGGCAATCCCCCCGAAACCAGGTTGCAGACATCATGGTCACAGGGCCCCTGTCGCGTTCTATCCAATCATTGACGAGGCTTCCTGTGACATTAGCCTCCTCATCCCCCAATGAAGCTTCCCCACGGGCGAAATGGCATTCGTCTAGGAACAAACTGACTTCGCCTTCAATGTGCCAATCCGTTTTGCTGGCCTCTCTCAACGCCTGGTGCGTGGTTACCAGATAGGCGTGATACCCCGCTTTGACTGGTTTGCGGAGAAAGTCTAGGACGCCCTGCACAGGTTGAGTACTGGGGCCTTTAGTACTGTGAGCTGCCCATGATATGGCTTCTGGGCTACCCGGAATACAGAACTCGGAGGGCCCATAGGATCCTTCTATCAAGGAGTGCTGGGGTACTGCGATGATGACCTTGTACCCCAGCTCAACGTCATACCATGACAGAGCTTTAGCCAGTAGGGACTTACCAGATCCCATGACAGCCGAGATGGCTCTATACTTGGAGCCCTTCAGCTGATTGTAGGCTGCCTCTTGCCATAGTCTGAGAGTGAGAGGGCCCCTACTCGAACGTTTGGGTTTGAGGGCCTCAGAGTCGACTGTGTACTCAATGGGTGAGTTAGAAATAAAAACTAGAGGTCTAGGCATAGAATAGTGCTACCCATCACAGAAAGGACCCCCCAAAGTCGGCTAGACGTTGGCCGGGGGCGTAGTTGAAATCCAGTGCCCCAAGACTAGACTTGGGTGCCGCTACTTGCGATCCAAAAAATTAGGCCGCAAAACTGTTACCGTGCGGTCTTGGGCGTGATCGCGTAGTCGCGGGAGGTCGCCTCCGGCTTGGCGATGCCGTCCGTGAGTCCTTGGACGAAATCTCCTTTGCGGACGGCATCGGGCAGGTCGTGGATAAAGTTGCTCATTGTGCCGTCCTCGCAAGCTGATTGGCTTCGATAGTCCTTTTGGACCAGTGCTCCTCGATGCTCTGCACGAACGCCGGTCGAACGAGCTTGGCTCGCTGCAGAGTGCGGCCACGCTCCTCGCGGCGGACGTAGAGACCTTCAGCGGGTTCATCGGTCAGCATCGAACGGCTGAATAGCCTCTGAAGGCCGGTGAGGTCGAAACAGCCGCGTCCCAGCCCGGGGACCGTGGCGAGGCCCAGCTTACGCGCGAGCTCGTTCCGGTGATCCACGCTCCAGAAGCTGGCCTTCTCGCGATCGTAGACATCGAACGCCAGAAACCAATCGGAGAGCCGGGTGTAGCGAACACTGTGCACCGCGTAGCACCACTCCCCGAACAGAATGAGACCGGAGCCAAGGGCTTCCGTGAGGGCATCACGTCGCGTCGACAGCCAGTGCTTGGTCGGCTTCCATTGACCCGAAGCGGCTTCTAGTTCCAGATACTGGCCACGATTCTGTGCGCGCAGTGTCCCTGAGTCGTCGACCGAAAAGCCGAGATTTGCGCCGTCGACCTTTTCCTCAACGATGACGTCGCCGGAAAGAAGCTCCCGCATGTCTGCAGGATCGAGCACCTTGTCCGCGCGCGGCTTTCCTGAACCAAGCCAGGCCAGGTGCGGGGTGTGCGGAAAGCGAAAGTACTCAGTCACTTCTTGGCACTCCAGAACTGCTCGCGCTCCTCAGTAAAGTCCGTCATTGTTTTCTCCTACTGGCTAGACCCTATTACCCCAAGACTAGACTTGGGTGCCGCTACTTGCGATCCAAAAATTGGGCCGCAAAACATCGCAGCTCCCTTCAATAAATGCTGTCGAACCGGTGTAGACAGCTGCGATGGTAACTGAAGTACTCACCGTCTGGCTCGGCTGTTCGCTGTTTACAGCGTGGTATCAGTTGATTATCCTGTACCTGGACAAACAAAGGGGGGGAAGCCCTCCAGGCCCTTCAGACCCAACCAACTCAGTTTCGCGTATTTGCAGCCCTCTGGGTAACGTTCGACCTGGTCGTCTTCCCGTTGTTCTGGACCGTCCAGGTTTACTTTTGGTACAGGAGCATCCGCTCCACTAAATAAGTAGTTAGGGCGCATACCTGGAGACGGACCTACACCCCAAAGTAAACATTCGTTCCCTCCCTGACAGACAAACCGCCAATCAGGGTCGTCATGCCAATGAACCCGAGATACGCGTTCGGCTTGGAAACGTGGGCATGCCAACTATGGGGTCGAGGGGCGTGACGGGACTATCGATGACCTGGGGACCCTGTCCTCATTTTACCTCACCAAAGTTCTCCAAGAACGGGTTCGATTCGCAAGGTACTTGGGTATCGTGAGAGATGGGAACCCAATTGCAGTGAGGTGAGAGGAGAAAACATATTAAACCAACCCCGCGTCGCTGAACGTGACTTTCAAAGGAAGCTCAGATCCTCCACTTCTGAGACTCGCGCAAG
>Ga0299906_10000496_pt1 | contig 36655 bp, 31 predicted proteins | sample RVTome_14_FD_200259 | JGI IMG/M metagenome (GOLD analysis project Ga0299906, IMG submission 200259) | Soil microbial communities from uranium-contaminated site in the Upper Colorado River Basin, Wyoming, United States - RVT145D125 (version 2) ... | reverse complement strand
CCGGTCGCACCGGCACTGGCCGATTCGCTGGCGCCGCTGCTCGCGGAAGGGCCCCTCAGTCCCGACCGGCGCAGGCGGGCGGTGAGCGTCCGGGGCGACCTGTGGCTGGTGGACCTTCCCGTCGGTAGCATGCGCCGGCTGACCGAGACCCCCGGCGTGTCCGAGAGCCCCATGGGTTGGGATGCCGCCGGGGGGGTGCTCTATTTCCGCCGGGACAACAACGTCTTCTCGCTGGACCTGGCGGGCGGCGCCGTCCGCCAGCTCACCGACATCCGTGACGGTCCCGCCGCCGACACGAGCGGCCGGACCGCCGGTCAGCGCGGGTTTCTGGAGCAGGAACAGATCCGGCTGCTCGGGGCGGTGCGTGACCGGCACTGGCGCGACAGCGTGGCCCGGGCGGAGCGGGAACGCCTCGATTCGCTCCGGCCGGCACCGTTTCATCCGCGGCGGCAGGAGCGCGTCGGGCAGTTGGAGGTCGCCTCCACCGGTCGCCAGGTGTTGATGACCCTCGCCGTCAGCGCCGATGAGGCGAGTACCCGTGTCCCCAACTATGTCACGCTCACCGGCTACACCGAAGACCTGACCGCGCGCTCCAAGGTCGGTGACCAGCAGCAGAAGCAGCGGGCCGGCCTGCTCGAGACGGCCACCGGCAAGATCCGCTGGCTGCGGCCCGATCCGGCCGACTCCACCACGGAGATCTTCGGGCAACTTCGGAGTATCGGCTGGAACGACGCGGGGACCTCCGCGCTGCTCTGGGTGGTGAGCCGTGACTGGACCACCCGCACGCTCTACCGGGTCGACGCCGCGGACGGCCGGCTGACCGCGCTCGACGTCCTGCGCGATACGGCGTGGGTCGACGGACCCTGTTTCGGCTGCGCGGGCTGGCTCCCGGACGAGCGGGGCGCCTGGTTCGTCTCGGAGGCCGACGGCTGGGCTCACCTTCACACCGTGGCGCCCGATGGCCGTGCCCTCCGGCAACTCACCCGGGGCGAGTGGGAAGTGCTGAACGTGGCGCTTTCCCCGGATCGGACCGAGTTCTGGTTGCACACCAGCGAGCCCTCCGTCTTCGAACGGCATTACTACACCATGCCGGTGGCCGGCGGCCCCCGCACCCGGCTCACCACCGCGACCGGGGGCCACACGGTGACACCCAGTCCGGACGGCCGCCGCCTGGCCGTGGTCTACTCCCGGGCCAACCATCCGCCCGAGTTGTTCCTCAAGAACGCGCGCGCGGAGGCCGAGCCGTCGCGGTTGACGACATCCCCGACGGCGGAGTGGCAGAGCTTTCCCTGGCTCGATCCGGAAATCATCCGGATCCCCGCTTCGGACGGCGCGCAGGTCCCCGCGCGGATCTACCGCCCGGCGGACGTCGGGGCGGAGGCCAACGGCGCCGCGGTGATCTTCGTGCACGGCGCGGGCTACCTGCACAACGTGCATCGATACTGGTCGAGCTATTTCCGCGAGTACATGTTCCACCACCTGCTGGCCCAGCGCGGCTACGTGGTCCTCGATCTGGACTACCGCGCGTCGGCGGGATACGGCCGCGACTGGCGCACGGCGATCTATCGCCACATGGGCGGCCGTGACCTCCAGGACCAGGTGGATGGGGCACGGTGGCTCCAGTCCACCCTGGGCATCTCACCCGACCGCGTCGGGATCTACGGTGGGAGCTACGGCGGCTTCATCACGCTGATGGCGCTGTTCACGGAAGGCCGCTGGTTCGGGGCGGGGGCGGCGCTGCGCTCCGTCACCGACTGGTCGCACTACAATCATTGGTACACCTCCCGGATCCTCAACGAACCCCAGGAAGACAGCCTGTCGTATCGTCGCTCCTCGCCGATCTACTTCGCCGATGGGCTGGAGGATCCCCTGCTCATCCCTCACGGCATGGTGGATGTGAACGTGCATTTCCAGGACGTGGTCCGTCTGGCGCAGCGGCTGATCGAGCTGGGCAAGACCGGGTGGGAAATGGCGGTGTACCCGGTGGAGGACCACGGCTTTGTGCGGCCCGATTCCTGGACCGACGAGTACCGCCGTATCCTGGCGCTCTTCGAGCGCCACCTGCGTGAGCCCGCGCCCGATCCCTGACCTGCCCGCGGGTACGGCCATGGCCGGCGTGGCCGGGCTGGAGGCCCGCTTCAAAGCCCAGCTGGAGCGGCTGTCTCTGCCTCCCGGCCGCTGGATCGCGGCGGTCTCCGGCGGTCCCGATTCGCTGGTCCTGCTCGACCTGCTCCACCGCACGCTGGATTGGCACGGCCGCGAGCTGCTGGTGGCCCACGCCGATCATGGACTCCTTCCGGAGAGCGCCCAGGTGGCGCGAGGGGTTGAGGTGCTTGCCGCCGGCCTCGGGCTCCGCTGCGAAACGACCCGGCTCTCCCTGGACCCCGGCGCCACGGAAACACAGGCGCGCGCCGGACGCTGGCGCTGGCTGCACGACCTCCGCGAGCGGCGGGCTCCCGCGCTGCTCCTCACGGCCCATCACCAGGACGATCAGGTGGAGACGGTCCTGATGCGGGTGCTGCGCGGATCCGGCCCGGCGGGACTCGGTGGGATGCCGGCGCTGCGGGACCACGTGGCTCGGCCGTTGCTGTCCTTCCGCCGGAGCGAACTGGGCGAGTACGTCGCGGCCCGCCGGTTGGTTCCCTGGGACGACCCGGCCAATGTGGACCCCCGGCATCTGCGGTCCTGGATCCGGGGCGTCCTGCTGCCGGTGCTGCGGGAGCGACTGCCCGACGTGGACGCCCGCCTGGGGTCGGTCGCCCAGCAGGCGGCCCATGATCGGCGGGCGTGGGATGCGGTGATCGAGGTGGTCCGCCTGGATTCTCGTGCCGAGCAGGGCGGGATTTCCGTTGCTTCGGGGCCCCTTCGGTCCTATGATTCCGAGCTTGCCGCGCGTCTGCTGATGGCCGCTGCGCGGCGTGCAGGACTGGTACTGGGGCCGCGCCGCGCAGCCCAGGCGGCAGAGTTGGCGCGGCGGGGACAAAGTGGCGCCCGGGTCATGCTCGGGGATGGCTGGATGGCCGAGGTGCGGTTCGAGCGCGTCGCCTTGGTGCGGGATGTGCCGGTGGCACCCAACCATGGGTCGTCCTGGCGCATCCAACTACCGTCGCCCGGCAACACGGCGAGGACAGATGGGTGGCGGGTGCGCTGTTCGGCCGGAGCGGCTCCCCCGCGCCACGAGCGGGTCGGTTTCGGCACGTGGCTCGTACCCGGTCAGTACGAGGTCCGCGCCTGGCGTTCCGGGGACCGGATCTTCCCGCTGGGCGGCACGGGACGGCGGCTGGTCGTGCGCTGTATGCAGGACGCGAAGGTGGGACGCGGTGAGCGGCCGGGCTGGCCGGTCGTCATCAGGGAAGGGACTGTCATCTGGGTCCCTGGAGTCTGCCGGTCGGCGCACGCGTTGCCGGCCGAAGGATCGGAGGCATGGCGAGTTGACGTCGAGCGCGCGTAGTGTGGAGCGCCGGATGGGCGGGAAGGAGATCCACCGCGTCGTGTTCGACGAGGCGGCGATCGCCGCGCGCGTCGCGCAGCTCGGCCGGGAGATCACCGAGGCCTACCCGGAAGGCGATCTGCTGGTGCTCGGCCTGCTCAAGGGCAGCTTCATCTTCCTGGGCGACCTGGTGCGGCAGATCGACCGCCCGCTGCAGGTCGACTTCATCGTCGCGTCGTCGTATGGGACCGGCAAGTCCTCGAGCGGGCACGTACGCCTGCTCTACGACCCGATGACCGTGCTGGAAGGCCGTCACATCGTGCTCGTGGAAGACATTATCGATACCGGCACCACCTTGCGGTGCCTGCTGGACCTGTTGCGGGCGCGGCAGCCGCGTTCGCTGGCGGTGTGCGCGCTCCTGGATAAGGGCATCATGTCCGGACCCCCCGACGAGATCCGCTTCGTCGGTTTTCAGGCGCCCAAGGCGTTTCTCGTGGGCTACGGCCTCGATCATGCCGAGGAATACCGTCACCTTCCCTTCATTGCGGACCTGGCGTGATGTGATCTGATGGCGCAGCGACCTCCCCCCCGTCCCTCCGGCAACTGGGCCGGCGTCAGCAAGAATCTGGCGCTGTGGGCCCTGGTGGCCGTGTTCGCGATGTTCCTCTGGCAGATGATGAGCCGGAAGCAGGCCGCGACCGCCGAATTGAGCTACAACCCCGAGTTTCTCCAGCAACTGGAAACGGGGAATATCGAGTCGGTGGAGATCTTCGAGCAGGAAGTGATCCAGGGCGAGTTCCGCACCGCGATCGCCACCCCGCGCGGCTCCGCCAAGGAGTTCAGCGTTCGGCTGCCGTTCAAGAGCACCGAAACCCTCGCGACCCAGCTGGTCGAGCGGGGGGTGCAGGTCAAGGCGCAACCCGCCCGCAATGGGGTGCTGACCTTCCTGATCGGGGCCCTCCCCTGGATCGTCATCCTGGGGCTCTGGTTCTTCCTGCTGCGGCAGCTCCAGGCGGGCGGCAACCGCGCGTTCGCGTTCGGCAAATCCAAGGCGAAGCTGCTCACGGGCGACACGCCCAAGGTGACCTTCGCCGATGTGGCCGGGTGTGACGAAGCCAAGGTCGAGCTTCAGGAGATCATCGAGTTCCTCAAGGATCCGCAGCGCTTCACCCGGCTGGGGGGTCGCCTCCCCAAGGGCGCCCTGCTGGTGGGCCCGCCGGGGACCGGCAAGACCCTGCTGGCCAAGGCGGTGGCGGGCGAGGCGGGCCGGCCCTTCTTCTCGATGTCGGGCTCCGACTTCGTCGAGATGTTCGTCGGGGTCGGCGCGTCGCGGGTGCGCGACCTGTTCGAACAGGGCAAGGCGCATGCGCCCTGCATCATTTTCATCGACGAGATCGACGCGGTGGGCCGTCACCGCGGGGCCGGGCTGGGCGGGGGCCACGACGAGCGGGAGCAGACCCTCAACCAGCTCCTGGTCGAGATGGACGGCTTCGAATCGAACGACGGCGTCATTCTGATCGCCGCGACCAACCGTCCCGACGTCCTGGACCCGGCCCTGCTCCGGCCCGGCCGCTTCGACCGGCAGATCGTGGTCGACGCGCCGGACGTGAGGGGCCGGGAGGGGATCCTCCGGGTGCACACCCGGAAGATCCCGCTGGCGCCGGACGTCCGGCTCGACACCGTGGCCAAGGGCACGCCGGGCCTTGCCGGCGCCGACCTGGCCAACGTGGTGAACGAGGCCGCGCTGCTCGCCGCCCGCAAGAACAAGGTCCTGGTCGAGATGGCCGACTTCGAGGAGGCCAAGGACAAGGTGATGCTCGGCGTCGAGCGCCGCAGCCTCCAGCTGACCGAGGACGAGCGCCGGCTCACGGCGTATCACGAGGCGGGCCACGCGATCGTCTCGCTCAAGACCCCCGGCAGCGATCCGGTGCACAAGGTGACCATCGTCCCGCGAGGGCGCGCGCTCGGGCTGACGGCGTGGCTGCCCGAAGAGGACCGCCACAACTACACCAAGTCCTGGCTGGAGGGCCGGCTGGCCTGCGCCTTCGGCGGGCGGGTGGCCGAAGAGTTGGTCTTCGGGCCGGAGCGGGTCACCACCGGCGCGGCCAACGACATCGAGCAGGCGACCAACATCGCGCGGCGCATGGTGACCCAGTTCGGCATGTCGGACCGCATCGGCGTCATCGCGGTGGGCGACCGGGAGCACGAGATTTTCCTGGGCCGGGAGCTGTCGCAGCGCCGGGAGGTCTCCGAGCGGATGTCCGACTTGGTCGACCAGGAGGTCAAGCGGATTCTGGACGAGGCCTACGTGCGGGCGCGGAACATCCTCCAGGACAATCGCGAGCTGATGGACCGGATGGCCGCCGCGCTGCTGGAGCGCGAGACCATCGACCGCGACGACCTGGCACACCTGGTCCGCGGCGAGCCGCTGCCCCCGGTGATCGCGCCCAAGCCTCCGGCCACCGGGGTGCTGCCGGCGCCGACCCGTCCGGCGGTCAAGCCGGCCGGGGGACCGATCCTCGGGACCCCTCCGGCGGAGCCGGCGGGCGCCTGAGCCCTACGCCCCACACGCCGCGCCACGCTCCATGACCCCTGGGTCGCCCACGGAGCGCCCGCCGTACGGCGCGGCGCTCCTGGTGTTCGTGGCGGTGTGCGCGGGATACGTGCTGACGTTGGCCCCGACCGTCACCTTCTGGGACGCCGGCGAGTTCATTGCCGCCGCCAGGATTCTCGGCATCCCGCATCCGCCGGGCACCCCGCTCTACACCATGCTGGCCCATGTGTGGGGCCTGCTGGTTCCCTTTGGCGAATACGCCTGGCGGCTGAACCTGATGAGCGCCTGTTTCAGCGCCGCAGGCGCCGCCTGCTGGTTTCTCTTTGCGCACGAAGCGCTCGGAGTCTGGGTGCGCGACCTCGCCCCCGGCCAGGCTCGGCTGCTCCGGCTGGGAGGCGCGGCGGCGGCGGCGATCGTGGCGGCGTTCAGCTTCACCCAGTGGCAGAACTCCAACGAAACCGAAGTGTACGCCGTGGCGGGATTCAGCGTGGCGGCGATCGCCTGGCTCGCCATGCGCTGGCGGGCCCAGCGCGCCACCCCTCGGGCCGGCCGGCATCTACTGCTGGCGGTGTATCTGGGCGGCCTGTCGATGGGCAACCACCTGCTGGCGCTACTGGCCGGTCCGGCCCTGGTGGCCTTCCTGGCGGCGGAGCTGCTCCGCCATCCCTCAGCCGACCCCGCGACCGCCAGACGCGAGTGGGGCGAACTGGCCGTGGTGGCGGGGATCTGGGCTTTGCTGATCGGCCTTGGCCTGGGCAACACCGGCCTGGTGCTGCTCGGCACGGCCTGCTTTGTCGGGGCGGCGGCGTACGCCGTGCCGGGTGGCGCGGGGCGCTTCGCCCTGCTGACCGCCCTGCTCGCGGCGGTTGGGGTGACGACGTATCTGTTCCTCTACATCCGCGCCGGTCAAGGACCGATCATCAACGAGGCCGACCCGTCGACCTTCGACCGGCTGCTCGCGGTGATTCGCCGGGAACAGTACGGCGTCCGGACCCCGCTCGACGACCCGACCGAGCTGCACGGCCCCAACAACCCTGGCCGCAGCGTCACCCTGATCGGCCTCCAGTTGCTCAACTACCTCCAGTACTTCGACTGGCAGTGGGCCCGGGTGCTGCCGGGCGGGGGGGAAGGCGCCGGAGGAATTCCGCTGCGTCCTCTGGTGACGCTGTGGTTTGTGCTGCTGGGATGGCGCGGCGCCCTGCTGCATCGCCGCGTCGACCCCGCGGGCTGGTGGCTGGTGCTGACGCTCTTTCTCGTCACCGGACTCGGGTTGGTCGCGTACATGAACTTCAAACCGGGATTCACCCTCGGCTACGACCGCTACCCCGATCCGGAGGACCATGAGGTGCGGGAGCGGGACTACTTCTTCATTGTGAGCTTTGTCACCTGGGGGTTCTGGGCGGGACTTGGACTTGCGGCACTTGCCAGGCAGGCCATGGCGCGGGCCGGCCGAACCGTCGCGGCTGCTGCGGTGCTGCTGATCGCGCTGGCGCCGGTCCTGCTGAACGCGAGGGAGGCCAGCCGTCGCCACACACCGGCGGCGACGCTCGCGAGGGACTTCGCCTACAACCTGCTGAACTCGGTGCCGCCCTACGGCGTCGTGTTCACCTACGGAGACAACGACACCTTCCCGCTCTGGTGGGCCCAGGAGGTGGAAGGGATTCGCCGGGATGTCACGGTCGTCTGCCTCGCGCTGGCCGATACGCCGTGGTACATGCGGCAGCTGCGGGACCTGCCCGTGCGGCCGTTCGACGCGGCCGGCGCGCCGGGGTTCTGGCGCGACTCCGCCGGCCCGGTGCCGTCCGGACCGCTGCACACGATGACCGACGCGGAGATTGACGTGGCGGTGGGGCAGGCGCTCCCCGACGCGGTGCGGCTGCGCTTCGGCGACCACGAGGTCACCCTGCCGCGCGGCACCGTGCTGTATGGGCGCGACTTCGCCTCCATCCGGATCCTGCAGCAGAACTTCGGACGCCGCCCCATGGCCTGGGGCCTCGCGGCGACCGAGAACGTCTACGGGCTCGACCACCTGCTGGTGCAGCAGGCACTGGTGCTGCGGGTGCTGGAGCAGCCACCCGATACCAGCTCGGCTCGTTTCGATCCGCAGGGGGCCCTGGGCTCGCCCCTGGATCTGGTGACGACCGACAGCCTCCTGTTCGGCGTCTACCGATATGGCGCATTGCTGGCGCGGGGCAACGCGATCGCGCTGGAGCCGACCTCCCGCAGTATGGCCGCCACGCTCGGCGTCCCGTTCACGCAGATGGCGTTCGTGGCGGAACGTCGCAATGACCTTCAGGCCACCGTGCGCTATCTGGAGCCGGCGGCGCGGTTATCGGCCAATCCTGCGCTCGCCGAGGCCCTGGAGGCTGCGCGCGCCGCACTCCCTTCAAATCGACCGTAAGCCAATGTAAATTTGAAGGTTATGGATTACTCGGGCCTGCCCGGGCGGGTGGCGAACGTGCGGGAGACGATCGCAGCGCACCAACGGCTCGGGGGCTGGAGTCATCCGGTCACGATTGTGGCGGTGACCAAGACGCACGGACCCGACGCCGTGCGGGCCGCGGCGAGGGCGGGGCTTCACGCGCTAGGGGAGAATCGGGTGCAGGAAGCGCTGGGCAAGATGGCCGCAACGGCCGAAGTGCCCGTGGCGTGGCATCTGATCGGTACGCTGCAGCGCAACAAGGTGCGGCAGATCGTGGGGCGGTTCGCCATCCTGCACGCGGTCGACCGGCCGGAGTTGCTCGCGGAGCTGGCCCGGCGGGTGCCGGCGGACACCCCGCAACGGATCCTGCTCGAAGTGAACTGCGCGGGCGAGGCCCGGAAGGCCGGCGTCGCGCCCGCGGACCTGCCGGCGCTGGCGGACCAGGCCCTGCGCCACCCGTCGCTCCGGCTCGAGGGGCTGATGACGATGGCGCCGTTCACCGCGGACTCGGCGGTCCAGCGGGCCACGTTCCGGCGGCTGCGCGCCGTGCGTGACCAGATGACGCAACGCGGCCTGAGCTTGCCGGAGCTGTCCATGGGCATGTCGAACGATTTCACGGTGGCGGTCGAAGAAGGCGCCACCATGGTGCGATTGGGCACGATCCTCTTCGGGGAGCGGACGCCATGACGGACGACACCTTCCATCTGACCCCGCACGATGTGAGGGCCCAGGAGTTCCAGCGGGGCCTGCGGGGGTACGACCCGGCCCAAGTCGAGGGCTTCAAGGAGCGGATGGCCGAGGAGCTCGACCGACTGCTCCGCGAACGCGCGCGGCTCGAGGAGCGGCTCAAGGGGATGGTCGAACAGCTGCGGATCCACCGGGAGCGGGAGCGGGCGCTGAACGATGCGCTGGTGGCCGCGCAACAGCTCCGGGCGGACATCCAGGCCCAGGCCGGTCGCGAAGCCGAAGTGGTGCTCGCTGAGGCGCGCCAGGAGGGCGCCCAGGCGATCGCCCAGGCCGAAGAGGAGCGGCAGGCCGTGCGCCGCCGCACCGAGGCGGCTGCCCGTCTGCTCCAGACCTATGTGAACTCTTTCAGGGTCGTGCTGGAGCGGCACCAGGCCGAGCTGGAGGCGCTTGAGGCCTATCTGGAGGACGGCGGCGTGCGGGAGGCGCCGAGCCGGGTTTCCGCGACCTGACGGGCCCCGGAGACCGCGCGATGTTCCCTGCTTGGCCTGACCAGACGCCCGATGCAGTCGAACGGGATCTGCTTGCCCAGTGGCGCGACGAGCGGCTGTTCGCCCGGGTGCAGCAGCAGACCGGCGCGGGCCATCCGTTTGTCTTCTACGAAGGGCCGCCCACGGCCAACGGCCGTCCCGGCATCCATCACGTGTTCTCCCGGACCCTGAAGGACATGGTCTGCCGTTTCCGCACTATGCAGGGCCACGCGGTGACCCGGATCGCGGGGTGGGATACCCACGGCCTGCCGGTCGAAATCGAGGTGGAAAAGCGGCTCCGGCTTTCGGGCAAGCGCGACATCGAGGCCTTCGGCGTCGAGAAATTCAACGCGCTCTGCCGCGAGAGTGTGTTCACTTATCGCGACGAGTGGCAGGCGCTCTCGGACCGGATCGGCTACTGGCTGGACTACGACCACCCGTACGTCACCTGCTCCAACGAGTACATCGAGTCGGTATGGGCCCTGCTCAGGCGCCTGCACGACAAGGGCCTTCTGGTGCGTGGCCACCGCGTGCTCCCCTACTGCCCGCGCTGCGGCACCGTGCTCTCCAGCCACGAGCTGGCGCAGGGCTACGAGGAAGTGCGCGACCGCTCGGTCTACGTCACCTTCCCGCTGGAGGATGGCAGCGGCCGCGAGCTGGTGGTCTGGACCACCACGCCGTGGACCCTTCCGAGCAACGTGGCCGCCGCGGTGCATCCGGATCTGGACTATGGGACTTACGCGCTGCCCGACGGCCGACGCCTGGTGCTGGCCGTTGCGCGCGCGGGGGTTCTGGACCAGCTGGGCGAGGGGGACAGGACGACGATCGACGTTACCCCGGGGCGCGCACTGGTCGGGCTCCACTACCGGCGGCCGCTGGATGTGGTGCCGCTGCCGCCCGAGGGCGCACATTCCGTGGTCGTCGCGGGGGACTTCGTCAGCGCGGACGACGGATCCGGCATCGTGCACATGGCACCCGCCTTTGGCGCGGACGACTACGCCATGGGCCGCCGCGAAGGATTGGCCTTCCTGCGGCCGGTGGCGGCCGACGGCACCTTCAGCGGCACCACCTGGCCCGAGCTGGAGGGCCGGCTGGTCACCGCGTACGAGACCAATGAGCTGATCGTGCGCCGGCTCAAGGCCGAAGGCCGGCACCTGCGCACCGAGAGCCACGAGCACAGTTATCCGCATTGCTGGCGCTGCCAGAGCAAGCTGATCTACTACGCGCGCGAGTCGTGGTTCGTGCGCACCGCGTCGATCCGGGACCGGTTGCTGGCGCTGCACGAGGGCACCACCTGGCAGCCTCCGGAAATCGGCGCGGGACGCTTCGGCGAATGGCTGGCGCACAACGTGGACTGGGCGCTCTCGCGTGACCGGTACTGGGGCACTCCACTGCCGGTCTGGGTGGCGGACGACGATCCCGGCCACGTCGAGGTGATCGGCAGCTACGCCGAGCTGGCCGAGAAGGTCGGCCGGGCGTTGCCCCCGGCCTTCGACCCGCACAAGCCGTTCATCGACGACTACACGTGGACGTCCCCTGGCGGCGGCACCATGCGCCGGACGCCGGAGGTCATCGACGCCTGGTTTGACTCCGGCGCCATGCCCTACGCGCAATGGCACTGGCCCTTCGAGCACCAGGCCGAGTTCGAGCGCCACTTCCCGGCGGATTTCATCTGCGAGGGCATCGACCAGACCCGGGGCTGGTTCTACTCGCTGCTGGCCATCTCGGCATGCCTGTTCGACAAGGCGCCGTATCGCAACGTCCTGGTCAACGAGCTGGTGCTTGATGCCGAAGGGCTCAAGATGGCCAAGAGTCGGGGCAACGCGGTCGATCCCGGGACGGCGATCGCCGAGTTCGGGGCCGACGCGGTCCGGCTGTATCTGCTCGCGACTTCCGAGGTCTGGAAACCCAAGCGGTTCGATACCCGCGCCATCCCGGAGGTCTCGGGCGGGTTTCTGAACACCCTCAGGAACACGTACGGGTTCTTCGCGTTATATGCGGCGGCGGAAGCGGCGGACGGGGGGAGGGACGAGGACACGAAGGAACGAGGGGACGATGCCGTGCTGGATCGCTGGCTGGCGGCCCAGCTCCAGGACACGGTGAACACCGTGGTCGAATCCTGGGATCGCTACGAGATGACCACCGGGGTCAAGGCGATCATGCGATTCGTGGTGGACGACCTTTCCAACTGGTACGTACGCCTGTCGCGCGCGCGGTTCTGGGCGCCGGACACCGCGGCCGACCCCGCCGCGGTCCGTGCCCTGCGCAATGCCTTGCTCACGGTGGCCCGGCTGCTCGCCCCCGCCGCGCCCTTCGCCAGCGACTGGCTGCATCGCGCGCTGTCCGGGTCCAGTGTGCACCTCGCCTCCTTTCCGGAGGCCGCGGCGGCGGGGGAGGCGGAACTGCGGCTGGCGATGCGCGCCATCCGGACGCTGACCACGCTGGCGCGGGCGGCGCGCGAGGCCGGCGGCCTCCGGGTGCGCCAGCCGCTCGGCCTGATGCGGATCGCGGTACCGGCGACGGTGCGCCCCGCGCTCTCGGAAGGACTGCTGCGTCTGCTGGCCCGCGAGGTCAACGTGAAGCGGGTGGAGCTTGTCGGAGGGGAAGGGGAACTGGTCGCTCTGCGCGGGAAGCCCAACTTCCGCGCGCTCGGCAAGCGCTACGGCAAGGCCACCCCCGCGGCGGCCCAGGCCGTCGCGCGGCTCGGCGCGGACCAGCTTCGCGCGCTGGAAGACGGGGGAACGGCCGCGGTGGAGCACGACGGCACGCGGTACGAATATGAAGTGGGCGACGTGAGTATCGAGCGCGCGGTGGTTTCGGACTGGCTGGTCCAGTCGGACGGGCCCTTCGTGGCGGCGCTCGATCCCGCCGTCACCGCCGACCTCCGCTCGGAAGGCCTGGCCCGCGAATTCGTGAGCCGGATCCAGCGGCTGCGCAAGGATGCCGGGTACGACTACACGGCCCGGATCGCGGTGGCGATCACCGGGCCGGAGCCGGTGCACAGCGCCGCGGCCGCGCACCGGGCGTTCGTCTGCGGAGAGACCCTCGCGTTGCGGCTCGATCTGGGGCCGCCCAGCGGCTGGACCCCGGACAGGAGCGAGCAGGTGGATATCGACGACCACGCCGTGACCCTCGCCGTGGGCAGACTGCCCGGCGAGGGCCCGGCCCTTCACTGAAGGAATCGGACATGGGGTTGACCAAGAAGCAGCTGGAGCATCTGGGGAAACGGCTCCAGGAGGAGCGGGCTCGAGTCATGAAGGAGCTGGGCCACTACGACGAGTCCTTCAACAGCACGCTCCAGGGTTCCGATGGAGATCTCTCGTCGTATTCCTTCCATATGGCGGACCAGGGGACCGACACCATGGAACGCGAGAAGCAGTTTCTCTTCGCCTCTCAGGAAGGCCGGTATCTCTGGCATGTGAACGAGGCCCTGCGGCGGCTCTACAAGAGCCCTGAGCAGTTCGGCACCTGCCATCAGTGCGGGGCCGACATCGGATTCGACCGGCTGGACGCCCTGCCTCACGCCAGACTCTGCATCGCGTGCAAAGAGAAGGAGGAGGATGCCAAGCGGCGCTGAGCGGCCCCGGCTCTTCTGGGCCATCGCCGCGCTGTGGGTCGCCGCGGACCTGGCGACCAAGGCTCTGATCGAGTCGCGCTTTGATCCCAGCCGGGTGAAACCGGTGGTCGGCGACTGGGTTCAGCTCCGCCTGGTCTACAATCCCGGCGCCGCCTTCGGGCTCGACCTCGGGCCGCACTCGCGCTGGATCTTCCTGGTGATCGCGCTGGTGGCTCTGGCGGTGCTGTGGCGGATGGCGCGGGTGACGCCGGTCGCGGACCGCTTCCGCCACATCGCGCTCGGACTGGTCGCGGGTGGGGCGGCGGGCAACCTGGTCGATCGCGTCCGCTCGCCCCAGGGGGTGGTGGACTTCCTTGACCTGGGCATCGGCGCCATGCGCTGGCCCACGTTCAACGTCGCGGATATCGGGGTAAGCTGCGGCGCGGTGGCCCTCGCCATCTCGCTCTGGCTCGAGGACGCCCGCCGGGCTCGGTCCCAAACAACCGCCGCGCCCTGAGCGGGGCTGCGTGAGTCCCGCCGTCGCCTTCTCTGTCCTCGCCGCCGGCACCGAACGTCTCGATCGTTTTCTCGCGGATCAACTCTCGCTCTCCCGCACCCAGGCCGGCCGCCTGATCGCCGCCGGCCGGGTCCGAATCGGCGTCGACATCGCGCGAGCCTCGCGACTGCTCAGCCGGGGCGACGAGGTCCGGGTGGCGTTCCCGGAGCCCGAGCCGCCACGGACCATCGCTCCCCTCGACATTCCGCTTGCGGTCGTCTATCAGGACGACGCGCTGCTGGTCATCGACAAGCCGGCGGGGCTGGTGGTGCACCCCGCGCCAGGACACTGGGACGACACCCTGGTGAACGTCCTCTCTAGCCGCGGTCACGGCCCAGCCGGTGGACCCGAGGGGCGTGCCGGGATCGTGCACCGGCTGGACCGGGACACCTCGGGGCTCATGGTGGTGGCGCGCAGCGAGGAGGCGCACCGCCGCCTGGGCGCCGCCCTCGCCGCGCGGCGGGTCCAGCGGCGGTACGCCGCCCTGACCTGGGGGCACTTCGACCCCCCGCGCACGATGATCGACGCGCCGATCGGACGCCACGGCGCCGACCGCAAACGGATGACGGTCACCCCCAAGGGGCGCACGGCCCGGACCGATGTCGAAGTGGTGGCCCGCTTCGAGGTCGTCGACCTGCTGCGGCTTACCCTGCACAGCGGCCGGACCCACCAGATCCGGGTTCACCTGGACCATGCGGGCCACCCGGTCGTCGGTGACCCGGTCTACCATGGGGGGGGGAGCCGGCGCATCAGCGGGGCCGCCCGGCGGGACGCCGAGCTGATCGAGCGGGCCGCCCCCCGGCAGGCCCTGCATGCGGCCGAACTGGCCTTTCGCCACCCCTCGAGCGGGCAGCCGCTCCGCTTCCGGAGCGAGTGGCCGACCGATCTTCGGCAGGTGCTGGAGGCCGCCGCCGGGTCTCACGTTGCTGGCGCTAACCCCCTGGCATATCTTGGGTTCTTCGCGGAATCCCATGGCTGAGTCGACCGTCCGGCTGCTACTCTGGCGATCCGGCGCGATCCGCTGTGGGGCGCCGATTCAACGGGTGGCCCGCGTGTTGCCGCATCCTCCCGTCACCGCGATCCCGGACGCCCCCCCGGCGGTGCTGGGGGTGAGCAACATCGAGGGCAAGCTGGTGACCGTGGTCGATTGTCGGGTGTTGCTGGGGGAGCCGGCCCCCGGGCCCGGGGCCGAACTGGTCCTGGTCCGGGTGGGCACGCGCACGGTCGGGCTTGCCGTGGATGAAGTCAAGGACATCGTGGTTGTCGCCGACCGGGCGCTGCTGCCCGGGCGGGACGGCCGGGAGTGGGAGGCCGACCTGGGAGGGGGCGCCACGGCGACGCTCCTCGACCTCGACGCTCTCCTCGCACCGCTCTTTCCGGACTGAGTCGTCCGTTCCTTTCGGAGGCTGCCGTGGGACACACCGTCCTCGTGTGCGACGACGCGATCTTCATGCGCACCATGATTTCGGACATCCTCGGTCAGGCGGGGTACGAGGTCGTGGGCGAAGCCGAAACCGGCGCCCAGGCGGTTCAGCAGTATCGGGACCTGAAGCCCGATCTCGTGACCATGGACATCGTCATGCCGGACATGAGCGGAATCGAGGCGGTGCGCGAGATCTGCAAGGAAGATCCGGAGGCCCGCATCCTGATGTGCAGCGCCATGGGGCAGCAGGCCCTGGTGGTCGAGGCGATCCAGGCCGGCGCGAAGGACTTTGTGGTCAAACCCTTCCAGCCTTCGCGCGTGCTCGAGGCGGTTCAGCGGCTGCTCGGGTAACGCGGCGTGGACGCCGAGAAGTACGCCGCGCTGTTCGCCACCGAGAGTCGGGAGCACATCGATCACTGCAACCGGGATCTGCTCGCGTGGGAGCGCGATCCCGCCTCGCTGGACCCGATTCAGGGACTCTTTCGCTCGGTGCACACTCTGAAGGGCATGGCCGCGGCCATGGGCTTCGGCCGGCTGACCGCTCTGGCGCATGGTTTCGAGCATCTGTTGGCCGGGCTCCGGGACAAGCGAGTCGCCGCCTCGCCCGAGCTGGTGGATCTCGGGTTTCGCGCCGTGGACCTGCTGGAACAGGGTGTTGCCCTCGCGGTGGCGGGGGACGCCGACACGCTGGAGAGCGACCGGCTGACCGCCGAACTGGGTCTGGCCGCCGCCGCCGATCCGGCTGTCACGGGGGGCGATCCCGAGCGCGCTCCCGACACGGCCGAGGCCAGGCCTGCCTCGGCGGCCGGTCTCCGGGTTCGGGTCCGGCTGCGGCCGGGGACGCCGATGCCGGGCGCGCGGGCGGCGATCGTGTTGCGCCACGCCGAAGGCCTGGGCGCGGTCAACGCCCTGTCTCCGCCCGCCGACCGTTGGATGCAGGACGGCTTTGACGGCGCGATCGCTTTCCGGCTCGAGACCGCGAAGGCACCCGAGGAGGTCCGCGCCGCGCTGGCGGGTGTGAGCGACGTGGACGATGTTTCCGTCGGCGGCGCCCGCGCCGGAGCCGTCCGGGCGCAGGTGCGGGTCGATCAGGGCAGGCTCGATACCCTGGTGGCCCTGGGCAGTGAGCTGGTGGTGGCCCGGAACCGATTGCTGGCCCGGATGGAGCAGTTGCGCGATCCGGAGCTGGAGGCGTCGGCCGAGCGCTTGTCGCATCTGGTCGGTGAAATGCAGGAGCAGGTCCTGCGTACCCGGATGGCACCGGTGGCCGAAGTGTTCGACCGCTTCCCCCGCGCGGCGCGTGATCTGGCCCGGCAGCTCGGCAAGCAGGTGCAGCTCGAGGTCGAGGGCGCCGAGATCGAACTGGATCGCGCCATTCTGGATGAGCTGGCGGATCCGCTGCTGCACCTGGTGCGCAACGCGATCGACCACGGTCTCGAGTCGCCCGAGCAGCGGGAGGCTGTGGGCAAGTCCGGGGAGGGCCGGCTGCGGCTCCGCGCCAGGCGGGAACGCAACGCGGTGCTCATCGAAGTGACGGATGACGGCCGGGGTGTCGACAGCGGGGCGGTCCTGGCCAGGGCTCGGCGCGAGGGCTGGGTGGCCTCGGAGGGCGAGCTGGGACCGGCGGGGCTGCTCGAGGTGCTGGCGCGGCCCGGATTCAGCACCGCGAGCGAAGTCACCGACGTCTCCGGACGCGGCGTGGGCATCGATGCCGTGTCCCACTGGGTGCGAGCGATGGGTGGGGCCACCGGGCTCGCCTCGCGGCCGGGGCAGGGCACCACCGTGACGCTCCGGCTGCCCTTGACGGTCGCGATCGTTCCCGCGCTCCTGGTCGGCATCGCGCGGGAGCGCTACGCGGTTCCGCTCGGGTTCGTGGCCGAAACGACGCAACTGCCCCTGTCCGATGGCGGGACGGGGGAGGCGCGCGTGCCGTTCCGAGGCGATCTGCTCCCGGTCATCGAGCTGGCCGCCGCCGCGCCGGCGGCGGGAACCTGGCGTCCCGGCGTCATTCTGGACGTGGCGGGACGCCGGGGCGCCCTGGCGGTCGATACCCTGTTCGGGCAGGAAGACATCGTGGTGAGTCCATTGCACACGCCGGCCGGTACCCCGGGTTGGGTCAACGGCGCGACGATCCTCGCCGACGGTCTGCCGGCCCTCGTCGTGGATCCGGCGGCGCTGGTTTAGCGGAGGCCAGAGAATGACCGACGGCAGTCAGCTCAACGAAGTCGAACGCGACGCGCTGCGCGAAGTCGCCAATATCGGCGCGGGACACGCCGCGACGGCGCTTTCCCAGATGACCGACCGCACGATCATGATCAATGTGCCCGAGGTCAACGTCCGGGAGCTGGACGAGGTCGCCGAGCTGCTCGGCCCGCCGGATACGGTGGTCGTGGCGGTGCTGATGCACATGATGGGCGACCTGACCGGCCGCACGGCGGTCATTCTCCCGCACGCCGCGGCGCAGACGCTGTGCGATCTCCTGCTGCGGCGGCCCCAGGGGACGACAAGCGACTTCGGCGCGATGGAGGAATCCTCCATCAAGGAAACCGGAAACATCCTGACCTCGGCGTACCTGACGGCCCTGAGCGATTTCATGGGAATGATGCTGGTGCCGTCGGTCCCCAGCATGGTCACCGACTACGTCGGCGCGGTCCTCACGGCCGCGCACCTCAACTTCGCGCGCGAGCGGGACGTGGTGTTCTGCGTCGACACCGCTTTTCGCGTCGAAGGCGCGTCCGAGGTCCTGCAGGGTGAGTTTCTGCTGCTGCCGGATTCCGTCTCCCTCTCCGCGATCTTCGACGCCATTCGCCTGGCCTGAGCCATGCCAGCCGCAGCGTCCTCGGCACGGGACCTCGCTGCGCTGCGGTCGCTGGCCCGCCGCATCGATCCCTCGGATTCGGGGGCCCACAACAACCTGGGCGTTCTGTACTACGAGCGCGGGCTCTTCCCCGAGTCCATCGCGTCCTTCAGCCGGGCGCTCGAACTGGATCCCCACATGGCCGTCGCGCGCCGCAATCTGGAGCGGGTCCAGGAGGAAACCGGATACTACGACCGGCTGATTGCCGAGCTGCGGGAACGGCTGCGCAAGCACCCGCGGGAGACCGATCTACTGCTGGAGCTGGGCAAGGCGTACGTCGCGCTGGGACAGCTCGACCGCGCCGAGGAGCAGTTCGAGGCCCTCCGCCGCCTGGAGCCCGGCGAACCCACCGCCGGACTCCAGCTCGGTCTGGTGGAGATGCAACGGGGACGGCAGGACCTGGCGGCGCGACGCTTCGAGGAGGCCGCGCGGCTCGATCCAACCAGCTCCGTCGCGCGGGTGCACCTGGCCCAGGCGCTCTTCAACCAGGGGCTCGCCGACCGCGCGCTCCATGCGCTGGAGGACGCCGTCGGGCTCGGGCCGACCAATCCCGACGCGCACTACCTGCTCGGCTTCGTGTACGGTGAGCTGGGCCGGCACGAAGAAGCCCGCCGGGCCACCCGAAAGGCCATGGAGCTCAACCCGGCGCTGGGCACCGCACAGGCCAACCTCGAGATCGAGTCGCACCCCTCGCGCCGCGATGCCGCTCCCCCCCTCCCGGTGCCCGTGGCCGAACCCCGGGAAACCCGGGCCCACTTGAATCTCGGCCTGGCGTTCCGGCGTCGAGGGTTCCTGACCGACGCCCTGCGCGAATTCCGGCTTGCCCTGGAGGCGGAGGAGGATCGCGACGCGGCAATCCAGGGGCTCGCGGAGGTGCACCTGCTGCGTCGTGACTTTGCCCCGGCGCTCGGGCTGTATGAGGAGCTGCTTTCGGCGCAGCCCGGACACAGCGGCCTCTGGAACGACAAGGCCACCTGCCTGCATCAGGCCGGACGCCGGACCGAGGCGCGCGCCGCGTGGCAGCGGGCCGTCGAGCTGGACGCATCCAATGCGCTGGCCTGGAACAACCTCGGCGTGGCCCGGGTGGAGGATCCGGACCCGGCGACCGCCGTGGCCGCCCTGGAAACGGCGATCCGCGCGCGTTCGTCCCTGCTGCCCGCGCGGCTCAATCTCGCGTTGCTCCATGCGCAGCGAAAACAGTACCGATCCGCGGTGGACGCCTATCGCGATGCGCTGCGCCTGCGGCCCGACAGCGCCCCCGCCTGGAACGGCATCGGGCAGGTGCTGATGGAGCTGAAGGAGTTCCAGGACGCCCGCAACGCGTTCGCTCGCGCGGTCGAATCCGACCCGGAGAGCGCCGTGGCCCACTACAATCTGGGCTTCTGTCTCGGACAGATGGGCCGCTTCGACGAAGCGCTGCGGGAGACCAAGCGGGCGCTGGAGATCGAACCCTACTATGCGCCGCAGCGGTTCGCCCTCGCCGTCGACCTCCAGTTCGAGGAGTCGGTTATTCCGGTGGAGGTCCAGGTCTCGGCGGACCTGCGGACACCCGCGCTGGGCCAGGCCTTCGACTTTGAGCCGGGCCTGCTGGATCAGGTCTTCGCCGAGTTGGCGCCCGAGGAGGCCGCCGCGCCGGTGCCGGCGGGAGACGACCCGTTTGTGCTGGCGCGCGATCTGTTGGCGCAGGGACAGCTCGATGCCGCCGCGGCCGAGATCGGCCGCTCGGTCCGGCGCGGCGCGCCGGCCGCCGGAGCGGCCGTCCTCGAGGGCGAGATTTTCGCGCGGCGCGGCCTGCACGGAGAGGCCTTCGAGCGTTACCAGACCGCGCTACAGGCCGACCCCGAGTCGTCGGGCGCACTGCTCGGGGCGGTGAACGCCATGGTAGCGCTGGGGCGTGGCGGGGAGGCGCTCGCGGCGGCGGACCGACTGGTCGAGGTCGCCCCCGACGAGGCCCAAAGTCATGCCGCCCGGGCCCGGGCGCGCCGCCAAGCTGGTGAGCTGGCCGGCGCGCGGGCGGACGCCGAGATGGCCGCGCGGCGGCGGCCCGGCGACGCGGACCTGCTGGTGCTGCTAGGGATGATCGACCGGCAGCTGGGCGACCGCGAAGCGGCACGCCGGGGGTATCGCGCCGCGCTCCAGCTTGACGATACGCTGATTCAGGCGTGGTACGAGGCCGGCGCGCTGGAGGAAGAGGCGGGGAACCTGGGGGCCGCGCGCGCGTGCTATCTGCGCACCGTGGATCTACTTCCCACCCACCACGAAGCCACCATGGCCCTGGCCTGGGTTTTCCGGCGCCAGCGCGATCCCGAGGCGGCGGTGCATCTCCTGGTGGATTACCTCCTGGCCGAGCCCACCGCGGTGGAAGCCATGGTGCTGTTGGGGCAGGTTCTGCTCGACACCAGGCGTCCGGACCACGCGGAACATGCGTTCCGGCGCGCCCTGCACTTCGACCGCGAGCATCTTGCGGGGCTCTTCCATCTGGGCGTGGCGTGCGCCCGGCAGCGCCGCTACGAAGAGGCGGTTGCGGTCTGGGAGCGCGTGGTCGTGCTGGCCCCGACCGGCCCCCTGGCGGCGCAAGCACGCCGCCATGCCCGTTCGGCCAGGGACCTGGCGCAGATCTTCGCCAGAGGCGCGGCCTGACGATGGCGATCCAGGGGCCGCTCCGGGAGCTGGGGATTCACGACGTCTTCCAACTGCTCGACCTGAGCCGCAAGACCGGCGTGCTCCGGGTGCGATCCGAGCTGCGGCAGAACGAGGGCACCATCTGGTTCGAGACCGGGGCGGTGGTCGCCGCGACCGTCCGCAGCAATCCGCACCGCATTGGCGATGTATTGTTGCGCGCCGGCAAGGTGGGAGAGGAGGACCTGCTGCGGGTGAGCGAGATGCAGCGCGGGGGAGACAAGCGCCGGATGGGCGAGATTCTCGTCGCCATCGGCGCGCTCTCGGCGCGCGATCTGGAGCGGCAGGTCCGGGTGCAGGTCGAAGAGGTGGTCTTCACGGTGCTCAACTGGTCGGAAGGGTACTTCGTGTTCGAGGAGGGCACCGCGGGGGATATTCCTCGCGACGCGAACCTCCGGATCGGCACCGAGGCCCTGCTGATGGAAGGTGCCCGACGCATCGATGAGTGGAGCCGCATCCAGGGCCGCATCCCGCACCTCGGGGTCGTCGCCCAACTGGCCCATTGCAACGGCGAGGAGCCCTACACGCTCAACCTGACCCCGTTCGAGTGGCGGGTGCTGGCGGCCTGCGACGGCACCCTCGACGCCAGGTCGACCGCGCGGGCCCTGGCCGCGTCCGAGTTCGAGGTGGCCAAGACCCTGTTCGGCCTCGAGGCGGCCGGGGTGATCGTGCTTCAGGATCCGGCGGCCGCCACGGCCGCGAGCGGGCAGGATCCCGCCACCCTCGCGCGCCAGGCAGAAGAGTTTCTGCGGCGGGGCGATGCCCCAGCCGCCCGGACCGTGGCCGAAGCTCTGATCGCGGCGTTGCCGGACGACGCGCGGGGCCACCTGCTGCTGGGACGATCCCTCCTGGCGGAACAGCGATGGACCGAGGCCGAGGTCTCGCTCCGGGATGCCGCCCGTCTGGCGCCGGGCGACGGCCGGGCGTTGCGCTTGCTCGGGCACGCACGCGCGCGCGCCGGCCGCTACGAGGACGCGCTCCAGGCCTGGCGCGACTGGCTGGCGCTCCCGGCACGTCCACCTGAGGAAGACCGGCGGCTGGCGGAGGTCACCCGGCTGAGCGATGCGGCCCGGGCGCTGGCCGAGGGAATGCGAGGGGCGGTATGACCGACGAGATCCAGGGCCTCTCCGAGCAACTGGCGACGGATCCCGACAGCCTGGCGTTTCTGCCCCTTGGGGAGGTGCTGCGCCGTCGGGGACGGCTGGACGCCGCGCTGGCCGTCGCCCTGGGCGGCGTACACCGCTACCCGGGATCCGCGGACGCCCATGACCTGCTGGGCCGCGTCCGCAGCGACCGGGGCGAGGGGGACCAGGCGTTCGACTCCTGGACCCAGGCCCTGCGCCTCAACCCCGAGCACGCCGGCGCTCTGCGCGGCCTCGCGTTTCTCGCCTTCCGCGCGGGAGACCTGGAGCGGGCCGACCGCCACCTCACCCGCGCGGTGGAGCTGGCCCCGACCGACGCGCCGTTGCGTGGGACCCTGGATCGCATTCGTGCGCAACGCCGCCAGGCGGCCCCCAAGGCGCCCGGGGCCGCGTTTCCGGGGGATGCGCCGGGTCTGCTGCTGGTGGATGGTCACGGGCGCCGCCTGGCCGGCTCGCTCGCGCGGGCGGACGGCGAGGACGTGTCCGACACCGTGTCGGCCCAGTTGGCGGGCGTCTCCCACGAGGCGGAACGGGCGGCGCGCCTGCTCGCCCTTGGGGCGTGGCGCGGTCTTGCCGTGGAGGCCGGGGACGGGCGGCTGCACCTTCTCCCGCCCACGGCGGAGAGCCTGTTGCTGCTCCGCGCCGAGCTCGCCACCCCGGCCGCGCGGCTGGCGCTCCAGGCCGAACGGGCCGGGCTCGGCGCGCGCCGCTGGCTGGAGGGCCCGGCGTGAGTCTCAGCTTCGACGCCGTCATCGCGGCCCTGACCCGGGTGGCGGGAGTGCGTGGTGCCCTGGTGGTCGACGCGCAGGAAGGGCTGGTCGTTGCCGAAGCGTCGATGGAGGGGGTCGACCCGGCCGCGGTGGCCGCGCTTTCGGCCAGCCTGGCCGGACGGCTCACGCGCGCCATGAGCGCCGCCGGCTTTGCCCAGCCCCAGGTGTTGTTGCTGGAAGCGGAGCACGGGGCCATCATGGCGGCGCCCGCCAGCGACGAGCTGCTGCTCGTGGCCGTGTGCGACGCCGAGGCGAACCTGGGCCTGTTGCGTCTGGCGCTCAAGGATGCGCGGGGACGGCTGCTCTGATGCGCGCCGTAGAGCCCTGGGTCGAGACCCCGCTCACCGAGTTCCTGCGCGAATCATCGGCCCACCTGGTGCTGCTCATGACCTCGTCGGGACAGGTCGTGGCCCAGCACGGCTTCGCCCGTTCGGTGGACGTCATGGGCTGCGCGTCCCTGGGCGCCGCCATCTCGGCCTCGACGGCGGAGATCGCCAAGATCATGGGGGTGGGCTCCCTGGGGCAGGTGGTGCACCAGGGGGGCACCCGCCGCGTGCTGCTGGGCTCGTTCCCCATGCGCCACGGCGGGAACTGGCTCGGCCTCATCGTGTTCGGCGACGACACCAGCATCGGCGTGGTGCAGGTCTTCTTCGCCCGGCTGGCCAACGCCCTGCACCGCGCGGCGCCCGTGGCGCGCGAGAGCCGCCAGATTCTGGCCGAGCAGTTCGAGGATGAACTCAACGCGAGCCTGCGCTCGCTCTTCGGGCGCTGATGCCGCTCGTCAACTTCACCACCCGGGAAATCACCTGCAAACTGGTCTACTACGGGCCGGGGCGCAGCGGCAAGACCACCAACCTGCTCTACGTCCACGGCCGAGTGCCCGAACCGCGGCGGGGCCGGATGATTTCGCTCGCGACCCACGGCGACCGGACCCTCTTTTTCGATTTCCTCCCGATCGACCTCGGCGCCATCTCCGGGTTCACCACCCGGTTTCAGCTCTACACGGTGCCGGGTCAAGTGTACTATGCCGCCACGCGCCGTCTGGTGCTCCAGGGGGCGGACGGCGTGGTTTTCGTGGCCGACAGCCAGGCCCGGCGCTTCGACGAGAATCTCGAGAGCCTGCGGGACCTCCAGGACAACCTGCTGGAGCAGGGGATCGACGCGCGGGAGTTCCCCATGGTCCTTCAGTACAACAAGCAGGATCTCCCGCGGGAGTTGATCCTGGCCCCCGACGCCTTGGAGGACAGCCTGAACTTCCGCGGCGTTCCCAGCTTCGCCGCGGACGCATTGCACGGCGGCGGCGTCTTCGAAACGCTGAAAGCGGCCTCGTCCCTGATTCTGCGGCGGCTGTCGCAGGGGGCGGCTTCGTGAACGAGCGGCTGAATCCGGCCTATGCGTTCGGCACTCTGATCGCGGGGGCGTCCAATCAACTGGCGATCGCCGCGGGGAAGGCGATCGCCGAGGCGGCCCGGCCGCCTTTCAACCCACTCTACGTGCACGCCGCGCCGGGCCAGGGCAAGACCCACCTGCTTCAGGCCATCGGCGCGCTCCGGGAATCGGTGGAGCCGGGCTCGCGCATCGTCCACCTGGCGTGGTCCGAGCTGGAAGAACGGCTGGCCCGAGCCGGGTCGGCGGGCGCGGCGGCCGAGGTGCTGCGGCCGGTCGAGGAGGCGGACCTGCTGTTGCTCGACGACGTGGATCGGTTCCGTGACCGGACCGCCTCGCGTGACGCGCTGCTTTCGCTGCTGGAAACCCGTCTCACCCACCGCCGGGCCACGGTGCTCGCGGGGACCGCGTCACCCGCTGCGATCATGGGGGCCGACGATCCCGCGGCGCGTGTGCTGGGCGGCGGGCTGGTGGTCGAGCTGGAAGCGCCGGACCGCCCGATGCGCGAGGAGATGGTTCGGCGCCTGGCCACCGCCGGCGGGGTGTCGTTCAACCGGCGAGTAGTCGAGGAGGTGGTCGGATTATCGCTTGAATCGGCGAGCGATCTTGTCAGCGCGGTAAACCGGCTGATCGCCTTCCAGCGCGTGAGCCCTGCGCCGCTCGATCCCTCCCAGGCGCGCGTGCTCGTGACCGGCGTGCTGGGCGACTTCTCCGACGAGCAGAAGCCCTCCCTGGAGCCCGGGCCGGCCGAAGCCCCGGAGCCCGCCGTGCCGGTCGACGAGCCGCAGGGGGAGGGCGATGAGTTCGGCGCCTTCCTCTCGGAGATCGTGGCCGGGGTCAGCGAGCAAGTGGACCGCTGGCGGTCCCGGGTGGGCGACGCCATCCTGCGGTGGGAGGCCGAGGGATTCCACACTGCGCGGCTCCACGCGCTGCTTGATCAGGAGCTGCCGGCCCAGCCCGAAACGGTGCTTCAGCGCTATGAAGCCGACATCGCCTCCCTCCGCCGGATCGCCGAGGAGGTGGCCAGCCTGGCCCCCGACCTGGCCGAGCACGAGGCGCTTCACGACCCCGACCAGGTCGGACTCGCGGAGCAGTTGCTCGATCACGCCCGGGTGCGCGAGCTGGACGCGCACCGGCCCCATCCCGATTTCCGCCTCGACGACTTCGCCGAGGGCAGCGCCAACCACGCCGCCCTGGAGGCCATCCGGCAGATGCTCGCGGCCCCCGGGGAGAGCCACAATCCGCTCGTCCTGCTCGGTGATTCCGGCAGCGGCAAGACGCACCTGCTGCACGCGGCGGGCGCCCGGCTCGAGGAGCACGGGGTGCTCGGCGTCGCCTGCCTGGGGGCCCAGGCTCTGACCGGCGAATACGAAGAGTGGCGCCGTGGGGGCCGGCTGGCGGAATGGCAGCGGCGATTCTACTGGGTGGGCGCGCTGCTGCTCGACGACCTGCACCTGCTGGCCGGACACCCGGGGGTGCAGGAGCTGCTCCTGGAGGTGGTCGACCGGCTCGTGGCGGCGAAGCGCAGCGTCGTCTGCACCACGACGGTGCCGCTCACCGAGCTTGCGGACTGCTCGCCGCAACTGCTCGCCCGGCTGGCCGCGGGGTCCCTGGTTGAGCTGCCCCGTCCCGATCGCGACCTGCGGCGGGCGATCGCGCGGCGCGCCCTGAGCGGGACCTCGGGTGAGGATGCGGCCCTGATCGACTATCTGGCCTCCCGGCCCGCCGACTCGGTGCGTGGGGTGCAGGGTCTGGTCAACCGCGTCCTCCGCGAAGCGGAGGCGCAGGGGGTTGCCGCGTCGCTCACCCTGGCGCGCAATCTGTTCGAGCGTTCCGGGGCCCGGCCCTCGAAGGCCCCCGCCAGGCCTGGCGTCCTGGGACCCACGGTGGCCGGCGCCCGGCTGCGCGAGAAGCTGATCGACGTTTGGCCACAGCCGGGCGACCTGCTGATCGAGGAGCTGCCCTGATGGCGATCCGTGGCAGTCTGCAGGAGGCGTCGCTCCCCGACGTGATCCAGTTGCTCTACCTGGGGCGGCGGACCGGCTGTCTGGCCCTGACGGATCAGAGCAGCCATGCCTCGATCTACTTCGAGGACGGCTGGGTGGTACACGCGAGCATCGTGAACCGGCCCGACCGGCTGGGCGACCTGCTGATCCGCCACGGCCGGATCACCCACGCGCAACGGGACCAGGCGCTGGCCATCCAGAGCCGTCACCGGGGCAGGCGGCTGGGCGAGGTGCTGGTCGGCCTGGGCGCGCTCAGCGTCGAGGAACTGCGCAGCTACATCCTGCGCCAGGTCGAGGAGGCGGTGTATGCGCTCTTCGGCTGGCAGAGCGGCAGCTTCAGCTTCGAGCCCGGCATGCGCCCGGAGGAGGGCATCGAGCCGGTGCGCATCGCGCCCGACGCGCTGCTGCTCGAAGGCGCGCGCCGGGTCGACGAGTGGAGCCTGATCGAGAAGAAGATCCCCAGCTTCGATCTGATCTTCTCGCTCGACCGCAGCCAGGCCGTCACGCCGAACCCCGACTTCAGCGAGGTGCAGCGCCGGCTCCTGCCCCTGCTCGACGGCGTGCGCGACGTTCGGGCGATCGTGGACGAGTCCGACCTGACCGAGTTCGAAGTGTGCCAGGCCCTGTACGGGCTGATCGCCGCCGGCCTGATTCACCGGGTCGGAACCTCGATGCCGGGGCCCAACGCCCGCTCCCGCGAAGTGCAGATCGAGGAACACCGCAACCTCGGCGTCGCGTTCTATCGCACCGGGATGCTGGACGAGGCGGTCCGGGAGTTCCGCCGGGTCATGGAGCTTCGCCCCGGCGAAGGGACCGCCCCGTTCTATCTCGGCCTGATCGCGGCGCGGCAGTCCCGCTGGGCCGACGCGGTGTACTTCTTCCGCCGCGCCGCGGACCGCGCCGGTCCCCGCGCCGGGATCCTCCACAATCTCGGCACCGCGCTGGTGCAGGCCGGCGAGTCCGAGCAGGCCGAGGAGGCGCTGACCGAGGCCTCGGGCCGCAACCCCGCCGATGGGCGGCTGCAATTGTCGTGGGGCCTGGTCGCGCTGGAACGCGGCGATCCGGCGCTCGCCACGGCCCGGCTGGAGCGCGCGCGCGAGTTGCTGGGCGGCGATCCGCCCCCGGTCTGGTACTGGGCCGCGACCCGTGCCGCCGCGCTGCACAAGGAGCTGGATCGCGCGCTTTTCCTGGCCGCCGAAGCGGTGGAGCGCTGGCCATCCCACCCCGTCCTGCTGAACAACCACGCGGTCCTGCTGGAAACGGCAGGCGAGCTCGGGGCCGCGGAGTCCGCGCTGTCGCTCGCGCTCTCGGAGGATCCCTCGCTGCCCCAGGTCAGCAAGAATCTGGGCGACGTGCTGTATCGCGCGGGACGCTTCGAGGAAGCCTGGGCCGCCTACGAGCGGGCGCAGCGGCTCGCGCCGGACCTTGGGGACGACCTCTACTTCAAGCTCGGCAACCTGGCGCTTCGGCGCGGCAGCCCGGGGCTCGCGCGCGAGCACTGGACCCACGCGCTGGCGCTCAATCCGGGACACCAGCTTGCGCGGGCCAATCTGGAAACGCTCGGGGGGCAGGGGTGAGTCTCGCCGAAGATCCCGGCTTCGGGTCCTTGCTCCAGCGCCTCGAAGGGCGCGGCCTGCCTCCACTCCAGGCCTACAAGGAGCGCTGTCTGCGCCGCCGGCTGGCGGTTCGGATGCGGGCCTGCGGCGTGAAGACCTTCGCCGAGTATGCGGACGTGCTCGACCTGCGTCCCGGCGAGGTCGATCAGCTGCTCCAGGCGCTCACGATCAACGTGACCGGGTTCTTCCGCAATCCCGAGACCTGGGCCCGTCTGGCTGCGGCGCTGCCGGACCTGCTGGCCGGCGGCTCGGACGTGGTGCGCGCCTGGAGCGCGGGGTGCGCCAGCGGTGAGGAGGCGTGGACCACCGCCATCCTGCTGAGCACCGCGGTGGAGCGCACCGCGCCCGGCCGGGTCGCCGTCGGGGTGGACGCGACCGACGTCGATGAGGTTGTTCTGAAGGAGGCACGAGCCGGCGAGTACGATCCGGACGCCTTCCGCGAGATGCCCGCCGAGCCTTTTCGGCGCTGGACCGAGCCGGCCGGGTCCCGGGTGCGGGTGCGCGATGACCTGCGGGGCATGGTGCGCTTTCTCCGTCACGACCTGGCCCAGGGCTTGGCCCCCGATCCGCCCTACGATCTGGTGGTGTGTCGCAATGTGTTGATCTACTTCGAGAAATCGATCCAGCAGGACCTCTTTCTTCGCTTCGCCGACGCCCTGCGCCCCGGGGGCCTCCTGCTGCTCGGCAAGGTCGAGACCCTGCACGGGCCCGCGCGCGAGCGGCTGGAGACGATCGACACGCGTGAGCGCATCTTCCGCCGGCCGGCCTGAGCATGGAGCGCGTCATCGTCACCCTGGGCCAGCTCGCGGTGCGCCGAGCCCCGGCCACCATCGCGGCCCTGGGCCTGGGGAGCTGTGTGGCCGTGCTGCTGTACGACGACAAGGCCAGGGTGGGCGGCCTGGCCCATGTGCTGCTGCCGACCGCTGGCGACGCGACCATGCTCTCCCAGCCCGCCCGCTATGCCCAGAGCGCGGTGCCGGCGCTTCGCGATGCCGTCGTGGCGGCGGGCGCCGAGCCGCGACGTCTGGTGGCGCGCCTGGTCGGCGGCGCCACGATGTTCTCCAACCTGGTCGCCCCGGGGCTGATCTCGATCGGCCAGCGCAACACCGTCGCCATCCGGCGGGGCCTCGATCGGCTGGGGATCCCCGTGGTCAGCGAGGCTGTGGGCGGCGATTTCGGCCGCAGCGTCCACTTCGACCTCGGCTCGGGCATCGCCCGGGTCAGCTCGGCAACGCATGGGCAGCGCGTCTTCTAAGCCCGCCACCGTGCTGGTGGTGGACGATAGCCCCTTCTTCCGGCGGCTGCTCGGCGACCTGGTGGCATCCACCGGGGAGTTCGAAGTGGTGGCGACCGCGCGGAACGGCATGGATGCGTTGCGCAAGGTGCATCACTTCCTTCCCGACGTCGTGACGATGGACCTCGAGATGCCGGAACTCGACGGTCTTTCCGCGATCGGCTACATCATGTCCGAGAGCCCGCGGCCGGTGGTCGTGGTGAGTGCCTACGTCGGCGCCGGCACCTCGGGTGCCATCCGCGCCCTGGAGCTGGGCGCGGTCGAGCTGGTGCCCAAGGAGGAAGAACGGAGCTCCGAAGCCTGGGCGCGCCTGGGCGAGCGGCTGCTCGCGGCGCTGCGGGCGGCGCGCAGCGCCGACATCCACTGCGTTCCGATCCTGGCGCGTCCTGCCATCGTGCCGCCGCCCGCGGCGCCCGTGCTGGCGGCCCTCCCCGGAAGGGCCCGGCGCTGCGTGGCCATCGCGGCCTCGACCGGCGGGCCACGCGCCCTGGCCGAGCTGGTACCGCAACTCTCCATTGGGCGGCAGGCCGCAGCGGTCATCGTCCAGCATATGCCACCGGGCTTTACCCGAAGCCTCGCGGAGCGGCTCTCCTCGATCTCACGGCTCAAGGTGGTCGAAGCCGAAGACCGAGCCCCCCTGCTGCAGGATGTGGCGTACGTGGCGCCGGGGGACTGGCATATGCGGGTCGAGCAGGCGGGCGATGGGCCCCGCCTCAGGCTGGACCAGGAACCCCCGGTGTGGGGCGTGCGTCCGGCGGCGGATCCGCTCTTTCGTTCCGTCGCGGAGGTCTTCGGGCCCCGCTCGGTCGGGGTGGTGCTCACGGGGCTTGGCAAGGACGGCGCCCAGGGACTCCGGGCGATTCACGATGCCGGGGGATACGGCATCGCCCAGGACAAGCCGACCTCGGCGATCTACGGCATGCCCGCGGCCGCGCTCGCCGGCGGTGGCGCGGACGAGGTGCTGGCGCTCGGCCTGATTGCCCCGGTGGTGGACGGGCGTCTCCGCCTCGGTGCGGCCACAGGGAACGTCCGGTCATGACGCCCGAACGGATCGAGGCGGTGCGCGCGGCGATGGAGGCGATCCGCGACGAGGGTCGCGCCGGCGGCGATCGACCGGCGCTGGCGCATCGGCTCCAACGGATCCTGGCCGTCCTGGATGAGCGCATCGCGGCCATGGCGCAACTGCGAGAGGCCGGGCGCACGGTGGCGCGGGAGCTGGAGGGCGTCGAGCGCGGCCTGGAGCCGGAAGCGCCGGCGACCGCGCCGGCTCCGCGGCAGGACCGGCTCGGGGCTTCGACGTTCATCGACAAGGGCTGGCACCTGATCTCGCAAGGTGACTATCCCGGCGCCGTCGAGGCGCTGCGCCGGGCCCTGGACCTCGCACCCTCGGCCGTCGAAGCCCAGGCCCTGCTGGGCTGGGCCCAGATGCTGGAGGAGCGCCTCGACGAGGCGATGGCCACCTTCGCGGCCGTCCTGCAACACGATCCCCAGAACGCCCTCGCCCGCGTCAACATCGGGTTCATCTGTCTCCGCAAAGGGGTCTTCGGCGAGGCGATCGAGCATCTCTCGCGCGTGATCCGGGAAGGCCGCGACCGCCGGGCCACCCTGTACGCCCACTTCTACCTCGGGCTGGTGTACCTTGAGCGGGGGATGCACGACGATGCGATTCCGTTCCTGACGCGCGCGGTGGAGCTGGGGCCCAACTTGATCGAGGCCCGCTACGACCTGGGGCGCGCCCTCTGGGGCGCCGAGCGACTCGAAGAAGCCCGCGCCGTCTGGCGCGACGGCATGGAGACCGGCGTCCATTCCCCCTGGGCCGCACGCTGCCGCGAGGCCTTCGATCGCGCCGATGCCGGGGAGGAAACGCCTCGCTCGCCCTCGTCCTGATCCTCCTGGGGTTCCAGGAACCCCCTCCGCCCTACCAGGTCACGCAGGTCGGGAGCGTCACCGTCGTCAGCACCAGCGGGCGGATGGCCCTCGCCCTCGGACTGGCCGAGCTGGCCGACGGCACCATCGAGTTCCCGGTGCTCGGTCGCTGGCAACCCGGCCCTCTTCGGTTGATCGTGGCGCCCGACGCGGCCGCGTTCCAGCGCGCCGGGCGCGGGAGCGCGCCGACGTGGGGAATGGGCCTCGCCTTTCCCCGAGCCAGAACCGTGGTGGTGCGTGCCGACGGCCCCGATCCCCGCGGCACCTTCCGCCACGAGCTGGCGCACCTCGCGCTGCACGACCGGATCCAGTCGCGGGTTCCGCTCTGGTTCGACGAAGGCATGGCGGTCGTCGCGGCGGGCGAGCTGGGGCGCCTGCTGGGGCTGGAGGTGAATCTCGCGGTGGTGCGGGGCCGCATCCCGGACCTGCGGCAGCTCGACGCCTCGCTCCGTCGCGAAATGGCCGAAGCTGAGACGGCATATGCGCTCGCGGGCTCCGCCGTGCTGCATCTGCTCCGGCTGCAACCGACGGGCAGCATCGACTCGCTGCTGGCGTTGCTGGACCGCCGCGTCCCCTTCGACCAGGCCCTGCTCGCGGTTTCGGGCTATGACCTCTCGGCGTTTGAACGATCGTGGCACCGGGATGTGCGCCGCCGCTACGGGTGGCTGGTCTGGTTTCTCGCCGCGGGGTTCTGGCTGCTGATGGCGGGCCTCGTCGCCACAGCGGTGGCGCTGCGGCGGCGCCGCGATCGCCCGCGCCGCGCCGCGCTGAACGAGGGCTGGACCGTTCCCGAGGACTGGGAGGAGAATCCTTGACCCGGCTTCCGGGTGGGGCTACACTCTTAAGTCTATGTCACAAGCCGAGATCGGGGGTGCCCGCCGGAAGCGCTTGCTGGGCCGGCGGAACTTGGCGGCACTCCTGGCGGCGCTTGTCGTGCTCGCCGGGGGGTATCTCCTGTTGAGCGCGGGGAGCACGAGCCTTGCCGCAGTGCTCCTGGTCGTGGGGTATTGTGTGCTGTTCCCCCTGGCGATCGCGCTGTGAGCGTGCCCGCCACGGGTATTCCGTCGTCTCCTTCTCGAGAGGTTCGAGGATGAGTTCTGGGGCGAATAGCTCAGCTGGTCCAGAGCGCCTGCCTTACACGCAGGATGTCGGGGGTTCGAATCCCTCTTCGCCCATGGCCGCGTCCTCGGCCGTCGTGACGCGCGAGGCGCTCGAACCCTGGAGGTTTCCTGGAATGCGCGTGAATCGTCTCCTGCTTCCTGCTGCGGTTCTGGCCCTGGTCGCGGCCCCCGCGGTCGCGCAGTTGCGGCCCAACCGGCCATCCCCCCGGATCCAGAATCTGCCCAAGATCCTGGTGGCCACGCCGAGCCCCGCGAATTCGGCGGACTCGTCCGCGGCCGTCCGTATCGGCGATGGCCTGCGCCGGAAAATGGACGACGTCGCGGGACGCTGGTTCAACACCATCACCCGGGAACAGATGAACGACGCGCTGTTCCAGTATGCCTATCCGGCCGATGCGTTGCTGCCACCGCAAGCCGCGCGGATGCTGGGCGACCAGATGCAGGCCCGCTTCCTCGTCACCTCATCCATTACGCGGACCGAAGGCGGCCGCTACTCGGTGCAGGTCCGCGCGATCGGGCTGAACGACAAGGCGGGCTATTCGACCACGGTCATGCAGCAACCCAACCAGACCCTCGAGGCGCTGGGCGAGACCACCGCGCGCGGCCTGGAGAGTGCGTTTCGGGCGCTCGAGGACGCGCGCAAGTGCTGGAACGAGCAGGACACCAAGCCGCGCGATGCCATCGAATCCGCGCGCAGGGCGCTGCGGCAGCAGCCCGACCACGGCCTGGCCGCGTACTGCCTGGGGAACATCGCGAAGGCCCAGAAGGCACCGCAGGACTCGGTGCTCGCGGCCTTCGAGGCCGGCACCCGCGGCGATCCGCAGAGCCTCGAGGTCTGGAGCGAGGCCCTGCAACTCTACCAGGTCCGAAACGACACGGCGAAGACCGTTGATGCGCTCCAGCAGATGCTGCGGATGGCGCCGACCAACCAGCCGCTGCGGGAACAGGCGTTCGGGCTTTTCATCCGGTACGGCCGGGCCAATGCGGCCAAGGAGGTCGCGGAAGAGGGCCTGGCGATCGACTCGACCAACGGGGACCTCTGGGACCTCAAGAGCAACGCCTGCCTCTTCCTGGAGGATTACCGCTGCGCCGTCGACGCGCTGGAGATGGTGGCGATGGTCGATTCAGCCAGGTTGGATACGGCGTTCTACAACAAGATCAGCGCGGTGGCGGCCCAGCCGCCCGACACAGCGGCGCTGGTGAAGTGGGCCAGCCGGGGCGTGCAGAAGTATCCCGACAATGCGACGCTGCTCGCGCACCTGGTCAACGCCTACACCCTGGCGGGGCCGTCCGACAGTGCCCTCGCAGCGGTGCAGCGCCTGATTGCGGTCGACTCAGGCGACTTGCGTCCCGTGCTCAAGACCTTGGTGATTCTTGCAGGGGAGAAGCGGATCGACGCGACCATACCGCTCGTGGACATCGTCGAACGACTGGGTGACGCGAGCGACAAGCAGAACACGGCACAAATCCTGGTGCAGCAGGGCTCCCTGCCACTCCTGCAACAGCAGCCGCCCGAACTGGATCCGGCCGTGGCCATGGCCCGCCGCGCCGTGGTGCTGGCCCCGGCGGGCGGTCAGATGGCGGCGTTCGCCAACTACGTACTCGGGGTCGGAACCTTCCTCAAGCTTCAGGCCCTGGACCCGCAGATCATGGAGCAGAAGTCCTGCGAGCTGGCCCGCGAGGCCTTGAGCCTGCGGACCGAATCCGAGGCCGCGTTCCAGATCGGGCAGGCATCCCAGCCGGAAGGGTCGGCACCGTACATTCAATGGCTTCGGGCGCCGAACACGGTGGCGCGGATCGAATCGCAGATCAAGACCTTCTGCGTCTGAGGACTTCCCCCGCTGGGAGCCGTCACTTAGATTGGCGTGCTCCCTGCCGGGGGGCTGTAGCTCAGCTTGGTTAGAGTGCCGCACTGTCACTGCGGAGGTCGCGGGTTCGAGCCCCGTCAGCCCCGTTCGACTCCACACCCCGCCCGGGTCTCCGAGCGGGGTGTCGTGCTCTAGGACCCCGATGACCCTCGCCAGCCACCAGCCGGTCCTGCTCCAGGAAATCCTGGATCTCGCCGACACCTCCGAGCGGGTCGTCGACGGCACGCTGGGCGACGGCGGCCACGCCGCCGCCTTCCTGGCGCGGGGCGCGGAGGTCCTGGGCATCGATCGCGATCCGGAGGCCCTTGCCCGCGCCCGCGCCCGCATTCCCGGGCCCGCCCTGATGCTGGTCGAAGGCTGCTTCGACGACGATGACATACTGGTCCGGGTGCGCTCCTTCTCGCCCGACTTCCTGCTGCTCGACCTCGGGGTGTCCTCCCGGCAGCTCGACGACGACGCCCTGGGGTTCACCTTCCGTCCTGGAGCGCCATTGGACATGCGCATGTCGCGGAGCGGCCCGGATGCGGCCGCGCTGCTCAACCGCATCACGGAAGCGGACCTTGCCGACCTCTTCCACCGCCTGGCCGACGAGCCCCGGTCGCGCCGGCTCGGGCGCGAGATCGTGCGGCGCCGGGGGACCGCGCCTTTCCGCACCAGTGACGACCTGGTCAACGCGATCCGGGCCACGCTGGGCCCCCGCAGCGGTCCCGGCGACTTTGCGCGGCTCTTTCAGGCGGTGCGCATTGCTGTGAACTCGGAGCTGGAACGGCTGGAGCGGGCGCTGCCCCTGCTGCGCGATGCGCTCGCCCCCGGCGGCAGGCTTGCGGTGATCAGTTATCATTCGGGCGAGGATCGCATCGTCAAACAGGCCTTTCGCGAGTGGGCGGCCGCGTGTGTCTGTCCGCCCGATGCCCCGATCTGCGGCTGCCGAGGGAAACCGCTGGGCAAGGTTCTCACCCGCCGGCCCGTGCAAGCTTCCGCAGCCGAATCGGGAAGCAATCCCCGCGCGCGCAGCGCGCGGCTCCGCGTGTTCGAGGGTAATCGGTGAAAGTTCGCGGCCGTGTCTGGCTGGGCCTCTGGCTGCTCTTCTTTCTGCTGGTCGCGCTGACGGTTGTCGCGCGGCAGCGCGCAGCGCTGCAATCGGCCGCCAGTCTCAACCGGCTGCGCACCGAGCGCATGGCGCTCGAGGCCGTCCAGGCCGAGCTGGAGCGGCGCATTCGCCAGGGGCAGAGCCGCCAGATCCTGGTCCCGAAGGTGAAAGCCAGACTGGGCCTGCGTGAGCCCAGCGATGCCGAGTACATGATCTTCGCCGTGCCGACCCAACCCGACTCCGGGCACTGATGGCCAATCCCGCCACCCGCATCGGACTGCTGCAGGCCGTTCTGGTCGCCGGGGTGCTCGCCGTGACCGGCCGGTCGTTCCAGCTTCAGGTGCTCCAGGGTGACAAATGGGCGGCGGAAGCGGAGCGGACCCGCACCGCAGTGCGCCCGCTGCCGCCGCGCCGGGGCACCCTGTACGATCGGCAGGGCCTTCAGCTCGCGGTGACCCAGGAGCAGTACCGGGTCGGCGTGGCCGCGTGGGAGGTGCCGCGCCGGCTGCGCGACTCGGTTGCCACCCTGTTGGTGCGCACGCTGCGCCTGCCCGCGCCCGAGGTGCGCGCGGCCTTCCGCCGTGCGGCGCGGGTGGACTCGGGCTACATCCACCGCGAGCACCCCGCGACCGCCAGCGAGGTCGAGCAGCTCCGCCGCATCCGGGGGACCCACCTGACGAGGCTGCTGCTTCGCACCTACCCGTCTGGCCCCCTCGCCCGCGAGATCATCGGCGCGCTGGATCAGGAGAGCGGCCGGGGGCGCACCGGGCTGGAGCGCTCGCTCGACTCCCTGCTCTCGGGGGTCCCGGGCGAGGCCGGCTTCCTGCGCGACCGGCGTGGGGAGCTGTTCGAGTCGCCCGACCGCCACATCCGGGATCCGGTCCCCGGGCACGACGTCTACCTGACGCTCGACGCGGACCTCCAGGGCATCGCCGAAACGGAGCTGGTCGAAACCGTCGAGGCGCAGGACGCCGACGCCGGCGACGTGGTCCTGGTCGACCCACGGAGCGGCGAGATCCTGGCCCTCGCTTCGGTGGTGCGGCGGCCGGCGGGCGCCCGCCGCGCCGGGGCCTGGATTCCCGCGGAGCCCGGTTCCACCATCAAGCCTTTCGCCGCGGCCGGGTTGCTCAGCCTCGGCTTGGCCGCGCCGGACGACTCGGTCTACGCGGAAAACGGCGAGTGGGACCTGGAGGGCCGCTACCGTCCCATCCGCGATACCCACCGCTATCCCGGATTTCTCACCCTGGCCCAGGCGATCCAGGTCTCCAGCAATATCGCCACGACCAAGTTCACCATGCGGCTCACGCCCGCGGAGCACCACGACGTGCTGCGCGACTTCGGTTTCGGGAGCCCGACCGGGCTGGAGATTCCCTACGAGTCCCCCGGCAGGCTGCGGCTGCCGAGCGCGTGGGACGCGCCGGCGCTTTCCCAGGCGAGCATCGCCCAGGGCTACGAGCTGGAGGTGACGCCGCTCCAGCTGGCCGCCGCCTATGCGGCGCTCGCCAACGACGGGCTGCTGCCCGCCCTGACGCTGATTCACGAGATCCGGGATCCCGAAGGCAACGTCGTCTACCGGAACACCCCTCGTCCGGTGCGCCGCGTCGTGACCTCCGAGGTGGCGGCGCAGGTGCGCCGCTTCCTGCGCGATGCGGCGGCCGCGGGTGGCACCGGAAGCCGGGCACAGCTCGTCAACTTCCCGGTCATCGGTAAGACCGGTACGGCGCGGCGGGTCGAGGACGGGGTCT
>Ga0299906_10000495_pt1 | contig 36685 bp, 39 predicted proteins | sample RVTome_14_FD_200259 | JGI IMG/M metagenome (GOLD analysis project Ga0299906, IMG submission 200259) | Soil microbial communities from uranium-contaminated site in the Upper Colorado River Basin, Wyoming, United States - RVT145D125 (version 2) ... | reverse complement strand
GGCGGTGGCGGTGAGCATGCCCGACCGCACCGAGCATGCCGGCATCGCCGCCGGCGTGGCCGATGACGGCGCGCTGCAGCTGCAGACCGCCAGCGGGCTGCGCCGCTTCCACTCGGGAGAGGTGAGTTTGCGGCCACTGGCAGGGGGCCTACGGAGGGCAGGTTGATCCTCGCCATCGACGCCGGCAACACGCGCATCAAGTGGGGGCTGTGGGAGGACCGCGGCTTCGTCGCCCAGGGATCGGTGCTCACGGCGCGCGCCGCCGATCTGGCCGATGCCCTGCACATGCTCGCCCGGCCGCAGCAGGCGATCGGCTCCAGCGTCGCCGGTGACGGCGCGAAGGCGCAGATCGAGCAGGCGCTCGCGCCCTGGGGGGTCGCCGTGCGCTGGATACGCAGCCAGGCGAGCGAGTGCGGCGTGACCAGCGGCTACGCCGAGCCCGGGCAGCTGGGCAGCGACCGCTGGGCGGCGCTGGTGGGAGCGCACGCGCGGCGCGCCGGGGCGTGCGTGGTCGCCACGATCGGCACCGCGGTCACCATCGACGCTCTCAGCGCGGACGGGCGCTTCCTGGGCGGGCTGATCCTGCCCGGCCCGGAGCTGATGGCGCAGGCGCTGGCGCAAGGCACCGCCGGGTTGCCGCAGCAGGCCGGACGGTTCGAGCTGTTCCCGACCGGCACTGCCAGCGCAATCCACAGCGGGGCGCTGCAGGCGGTGTGCGGCGCAATCGAGCGCATGGAGCGGGCGATGACCGACGCCGGGCACGGGCAGCCCCAGATCCTCCTCAGCGGCGGCGGCGCGCATCTCATCGCGCCTTTGCTGGCGCGGCCGCCGGCGCTCGCGCCGAGCCTCGTGCTGGAAGGCCTGATCGAGATCGCGCGCGCATGAGACTGGTGTTCACCGTGCTGGTGCTCGCCAACCTCGCGCTCGCCGGCTACGCGCTGCTGTTCAGGGGCAAGTCCGACCCCGACGCGTCGCTGCTCGCACAACAGGTGAACGCCGACGCGGTGCGCATCATTCCGCCGCCGCCACCGGCCCCGCGCCGCAGCGCGTGCCTGGAGTGGGGGACGTTCTCGGACGTCGAGCTGCCGGCGGTGCGGCGGGAGCTGGAGCGGGTCGGGCTGGCGCAGCGCGCGACCGAATCGCGCGTGCCGGTGGTCGCGGGATGGTGGGTGTTCATTCCGCCGCAGGCGAGCCGGGTGGAGGTGGATCGCAGGATCGCCGAGCTGATCGCACTGGGCGTGACCGACTACTACGCGGTGGAAGGGGAAGGGTCGATGCGCAACGCGATCTCGCTCGGGATCTTCCGCAGCGAGGAGGCCGCCGACCAATTCCTGCGCGGGTTGGAGGCGCGCGGCGTGCGCCTCGCGCGCATGGGCAGCCGCGAGCACCGCGTGACCCAGACCGCCTTCGTCCTGCGCGAGCCGAGCCCGCAGGTGTCCGCGCAGCTGGCCGCGCTCGCCACGCGCTTCCCGGGAAGCGAGCTGCGCGCCCTGGCCGACTGCCCGGGGTGAAGCGTTCGGCCTGCTAGCGCACGAGCTGATTGATGTCGATGATCGGGAGCAGGACGGCGAGCACGATGCCGAGCACCATCCCGCCCATCGCCAGGATGAGCAGCGGCTCGAGCAGAGTCGTCAGCACCAGCAGCCGTCGCTCGACTTCCCGGGCCTGGATCGCGGCGGCGCGATCCAGCATCCTGGCGAGCTCCCCGGTCGCCTCGCCGCTCGCGATGAGATGGATCAGCATCGGCGGGAACACGCGCGCGGCGCCCAGCGCTTTGGCGAGCGCCTCTCCCTCGCGCACCTGCGAGATGGCGTCGGAGACCGCCTGTGCGAGCACCGAGTTGCGCAGCGTTCCGCGCGCACCTTCGAGCGCGCGCAGCACAGGCACGCCCGACGCCGCCAGCATCGCCAGCGTGCCGGCGAAGCGCGCCGTGTCGACGGTGCGCAGCACGGCGCCGAGGAGCGGCAGCCGCAGCAACAGCGCGTGCCACGCCGCTCTGGGCCCCGGCCGCCGCAACCAGGCGGCCAGCGCGAAGGCGAGCACGGGCAGCAGCACGACCAGCCAGAGCCCGAACACGCGCAGAAAGGCGCTCGTGGCGAGCAGCATCCGTGTGGGCAGCGGCAGCGACTGCTCGGTGTGCTCGAACACCTGGATCACCTGCGGCAGCACGTAGGTCATCAGGAACAGGACGATGGCCACCGCCACCAGAGTCACCACGGCGGGGTAGAGGATGGCCGACAGCATCCTACCGCGCAGCGCCTGGCGCTGCTCCAGATAGTCTGCAAGACGTTCCATGACCAGCGCCAGATCGCCGGCCTGCTCGCCGGCGGCGACGGTTGCCCGATAGACCTGCGGGAACAGCCGCGGAAAGCGGCCGAGCGCGTCGGCGAAGCGGGCGCCCGCAACCACTTCGCTGCGCACGGCGGAAAGCGTTTCGCGCGTCGCCGGCCGCTCGCTTTGCTCGATGACGGCCGCGAGCGCCGTTGCCAGCGGCAGCTTGGCCGACAGCAGTGCGCCGATCTGGCGCGTGGCCATCGCCAGCTCGGTCTCGCGCAGCCGCAGGCGAGCCCAGCCCGGGGTCTCGCCCGCGCCGGCGGCGAGCGGCTCGAGCGCAAGCGGCGCCAATCCACGCGCACGCAGCTGGGCCCGCGCCGCGCGCGCGCCGTCGGCTTCCAGCACGCCCTTCTCCACTCGTCCCGCGGCGTCCGAGGCCTCGAAGCGATAGGAGGGCACCGGCTCACGCCCTCCTCGCGGCCTTGCCCACGACCGCACTGCGTCCGCTGTCCGTCATTGCTCTCTCGCCACGCGCAACAGCTCCTCGAGCGAGGTCTCGCCGCTCGCCACCCAGCGCTCGCCGTCTTCGCGCAACGAACGGAAGCCGCGCTGCTGGGCGAGGCGCCGCAACGCCTGCTCGCCCTCGCCGGAGTGAATCGCCTCGCGGATGGCATCGTCCACCACCAGCAGCTCGTACACGCCTGCGCGCCCGCGATAGCCGCTGCCCTGGCAGGACGGGCAGCCGAGCGGGTGCCATTGGCCCCTGGCGTCCTGCCGGCGGCAGCTGGGGCAAAGCCGGCGCACCAGGCGCTGCGCCAGGATCGCGAGCAGCGAGGACGACAGCAGGAACGGCTCGACGCCCATGTCCAGCAGCCGCGTGACGGCGGCGACCGAGTCGTTGGTGTGCAGCGTGGCGAGAACCAGGTGGCCGGTCAGCGACGCCTGCACGGCGATCTGCGCGGTTTCCAGGTCCCGGATCTCGCCGATCATGATGACGTCCGGATCCTGGCGCAGGATCGCACGCAGCGCGCGCGCGAAGTTCATGCCGATGCGCGGGTTCACCTGCGTCTGGGCGATGCCCGCGAGATCGTACTCGATCGGGTCCTCCACGGTCATGATGTTCGTGGTGGCGGCGTCGAGCTTGGAGAGCATCGCATACAGCGTGGTGGTCTTACCGCTGCCGGTGGGCCCGGTCACCAGGACGATGCCGTGCGGTTGCCGGACGATCCGCTCCAGGGTCGAGAGCACCGCAGGCGACATGCCCAGCCGCTCCGGCTCCAGCCGTCCCTGCTCCTTGTCGAGCAGGCGCAGGACCGCGCGCTCGCCGTGCCCGGCCGGCAGCGTCGACACGCGCACATCCACCTGCCGCCCGCCGAGGCGCAGCAGGATGCGGCCGTCCTGCGGCAGCCGCTTCTCGGCGATGTCGAGGTCGGCCATGATCTTGATGCGCGAGACCAGGGCGGCGTGCAGCGCGCGATGCGGCCGGACCACGTCGCGCAGCGTCCCGTCCACCCGGAAGCGCACCACCGAGCAGCTTTCGAAAGGCTCGATGTGGATGTCCGAGGCGCGCTCCTGCACCGCCTGGGTCAGAAGCGCGTTGAGCATGCGGACGATCGGGGCGTCGTCGCGCGCCTCGAGCAGGTCTTCCACCTGCGGCAGGTCCTGCATCAGGCGCGCCAGGTCGATCTCGCTCTGGACTTCGCCCACCACCGTGGCGGCCTCGCCTTCGGCCTGGGCGTAGGCCGCGCGCAGCCCCTCCTCGAACCGTTCGCGCGAGACGATGATCGGCTCGACGTCGCGCGCCAGCGCGCGGCGCACCTCCATCACCGCGACCGGCGGAGTCGCCTCGGTCACCCAGAGCTGCAGGCGGCCTGCGCGCTCACCCGCAGGCAGCAGGCTGTGGGCCCGCGCAAATGCGTAAGGAATAAGGGCCGGCATATGCTTCAGCGCGGCGTCTGCGAGGGTGGCGCACGGGGCGCGACCGGCCCCTGGGGCGCCGCCGGCCCCGGGGTCGGCGCGGGCGCCGGGCGGCCAGCGCTGTCCAGCTTCGGCAGGGTCGGCCCGCGGATGTCGGGCAGCGGCCCGCTGTTCGGAAGCGGGGTGACTTCCTGCAGGTTGCGCATGTAATCGTAGCGGTCGGTGGCCAGCAGTCTCGAGGCCGCCTCGTCGCGCACGACGACCGGCCGGATGAACACCATCAGGTTGGTCTTGACCTGCTGCTTGGTGTCGTAGCGGAACAGCGCGCCGATCAACGGGATGTCGCCGAGCACAGGCACCTTCTCGCGGGTGGCCGTCACGTTGTCCTCCACCAGGCCGGCGAGCACCACGATGGAGCCGTCGTCGACCAGCGCCTTGGTCTCGACCGTACGCTTGTTCAGGACGATATCCGCGGTGTCCACCGTCCGCCGCTGCAGGCTCGACACCTCCTGGTAGATCACCAGCTTGATGGTGCCGCCCTCGCTGATCTGCGGTCGCACGCGCAGCGTGAGGCCGACGTCCTGACGCTGAATGGTCTGGAACGGGTTCACCAGCGCGGGGCCGCCGGTTCCCGGCGTGACGTATTGCCCGGTCACCAGCGGCACGTTCTGTCCCACCAGGATCTGCGCCTCCTCGTTGTCGAGCGTGAGCAGCGTGGGCGTGGACAGGATGTTGGCCTTGGTCACCGTTTCCAGCGCCCGGGCCAGCGCGGTGAGGTTGGTGATCTCGCCCACGCCCGGAATGGTGATGGTTCCCTTCACCACCCCGACGTTCAGCCCCGGACCCAGGAGGCTCAGATTCTGCGCGGCCGAGGTGATGTTCTGGGTGACGCCGCCGAAGTTCGTTCCACCAATCAGGTTGGCCCCGGAGCTCGTGATGTCGTCCAAACCGAGCTGCCACTGGATGCCGAACTCGGCTGCCTGATCCGTGGTCACCTCCGCGATCAGGCACTCGACGAACACCTGCGCCCGTCGCGCATCCAGCTTGTCGATGACTGCGCGCAGCTGCCGGTAGACCTGTTCGGGCGCGGTGATGATCAGCGAGTTGGTGGCGGTATCCGCGAGCACCGTCGCCTGTCCCTGGAGGCCGCCAAAGGCCACCGGCATCGCGGCTTCCGGCGCGTTCGCCGCCGCCGGGGCCGACGCGAGTGCGACCATCCCCGGTGCGCGCTGCTGATCCGCCACCGGGTAGTCGGCCGGGGCCCGGGAATCGGCCTGGGCGAGCCCGGCCATGGTGCGCGCGAGCACGGCCGCCTCCGCGTTGCGCAGCGGCACCACGTGCACGTTGCCCGTGGCCTGGCTCAGCGGCTGGTCCAGCCGGGCGACCAGCGCCTTGACCTGCTCCGCGCGGGCCGGGCTCGGCGCGCGCAGCACCAGCGAATTGCTGGACGGCTCGGCCTGAACGCTGACCCGCTGCGAGGGGTCGGCGCCCGGAATGCCGCCGGCATCGAGCAGCCGGCCGAGCAGCACCGCGATGTCGCTGGCAATCGCGTGCTGCAGCCGGATCACTTCGATCGCGCCGGCGCTGGGCGTGTCGACCGCCTGGATGATCTCGGCGACCCGCCGCACGTTGCCGGCGTAGTCGGTCACGACGATGGTGTTGTTGCCTGCGTAGGCGCTGATGGGGTTGCTCGCGGTGACCAGCGGCCGCAGCACCGGTAGCAGGTTGGGCGCCGATTCGTACTTGAGCTGGAACACCCGGGTCACGACCTCGTCACCCGAGGTCGGCCGTGCGGGACCGGTCTGCACCGGGCCCGGCTGGACCTTGGCATCGGTCTCCGGCACCACCCGCCAGATGCCGTTCGATTCGACGATGGCAATGCCTTGCACCCGCAGCGCCGAACGCAGCGCGGCGAGCGCCTGGGCGCTGGTCATCGGCTTGTCTGAGGACAGCGTCAGCGTGCCCTTGAGCCGCGGGTCCACCACGATGACCTTGCCGGTGAAATGCGCGACCGCGCGCACCACGGACTCGATGTCGGCGTTGACGAACCGCAGCCGCACCTTCTCCTCCTTCACGGTCTTGGCCCCGGCGCATGCGAGCGGTGCGACGAGCGCGAGCGCGAGCACGGTGTGGGCCACCAGCGCCAAGGGGCCGCCGCGCCACGTACGTATCGCGTTGAGCGGGTGCATCCGCGGCATCTCCTGCTTCGTCCTCAAGTTCCGAGCTGCAGCCGGGCGCGATCGCCGGAGCGCTTGCCGAGCACGCCGATCAAGCCGAGCAGCGCCGCACGCATCGGTTCTTCCGCGAACGCCTGCCCGGCGAAGGCGAGTCGCCCCTCGCGCAGCGAGCCGCTGCCTTCCATGTGCAACGGGCCGCGCAGCGTGCTCAGGGAGACGTCTCCCGCCGCTCCGCGCAGCTTCACGACCACCAGGAAATCGCCCAGGGGGGCGACGGGCGACAGCGCGGACTGCGCATCGCGCCATTCGAGACGCGCCTCCCCGTGGGCCGCCGAACGCTCGAGCCGCAGACTGCTCCACTCGACATGCAGCGCGCCTCCCGGCCGCACGGTGTTGAACGGCGCACCCAGGGCCGACAGGACGGCCGCCGGCGCCGCGGCGCGTCCCGCCTCGACTTCCACTTTCCCCCACGTGAGGTGCACGCGCACCGGCGCCAGCGCAGCGGGATGGCGGAGCTCGACCGTCGTGCCGGGGAAGCCGGACCCGCCCAGGGACGCGCGCCACGTGATCCTGCCGGGCACGAGCAGCGCCCGGCGGCCGTCGCTCACCGCGAGCAGCGCCGAGCCCTGCCAGAGCGTGCCCTGGGGGTCGACCAGACGCAGCTGACTTTTCGCTCGCACCAGGTCGGCGAGCCAAGCGGCCGGCGGCGCCGCGATCACGGTGGCCGCGATCGTCGCCAGCGCCGCGAGCAGCTGCAGCACACGCGGCCGCCACGGCTCGCGTTCAGCGTTTCGGAAACGCATTCAGAGTCGCCTCGGCGTCGATCAGCCCGACGCTACCGGTGCGCGCGATTCGCGCGCTGCCCACGCGCAGCCTCAGCTCGCGCGCGACCTGCTCGAGCCAGCGCAGCCACTGTCCGGCCGGAACAGCCTGAGCCCGGACGGTCCATTGCGCCTCGCCCACGGCGGCGATGCCGACGTCCTCCAAGCCTGCCCGGGACAGCGACTGCTCGATGGCGTCCTCCAGCTCGGCCGTTCCCGGGCGCGTTTCGAGGTGCTCTCGCAGGCGCGCCGCCTCCTGCGCGAGCGCGGCGAGCTCCACCGCCTGCTCGCGCAGGTCCGGCAGCTCGGCCCGCAGCCGGGCGCGCGTTTTCCAAGCCGGCTCGATTGCCACGAGGATCAGCAGCGCGCACAGCACGATCCCGGCACCCGCGCCGGTCAGCGTGCGCTCGCGGCGCGACAGGCCGAACCAGAAGGCGCGCAGCGCCGCGATCACGATCCCACCTTCCGCGGCGCCACCACCGCGCCTTCGTCCGAGAACTGCACCGCGAGGCCGCCGTGTGCCAGGCGTGAGGAAAGCGCGTCGCGCGCTTGTGCCGACTCCAGCACGCGCGCGTCGGCGAAGCGCACGTGCAGCGCCCCATCCCAATACTCCACGGAACGCACGGCTCGATCATCGGCAAGCGCTTGCGCGAACCGCGTGGCCAGGGGCAGGAAGTCCGCGGGCGAGTCGATGCCGGCCGCGGCACGCAGCTGGCTGACGCCGCGGCGCATCTGGACGACAGGATCGAGCACCACCGGCACGTCGGGAAAGGCTTGTTTGACCAGGCTTGCCATCTCGCCGCGCAGCGTGCCCTCCTCGCGCTGCAGCAGCCAGGCCTGCACGTTCAGCCCGGTCGTCCACACCAGCAGGATCGCCACCGCGAGCACGACCGGCGCCCTCCAGCGCGCCCAGTCCGCGGCGTCCGGTGCGGCTTCGTACTGCAGCAGCTCGAGCGCAACCGCAGGCGCCAGCGGGCGCTCGTCCTGCACCCTGCGCACGGGCACCTGCAGGGCCTCTTCCCAGGCCGCGGCGTCGCATTTGCCCTCGACTTCGATGGCGCTGGGAGCCGGCTGCTGCGCCAGCGCGAGCGCGAGTTCCCGCGGCGCGCCGCCGTCGAGTGTCGGCGACAGCGCGATGCCGATGCGCTGGCCGGTGCGCGCGCAGCCGTAGGCGTCCCGCATACGCACCCGCCAGCACCCGGGCGCGGCCGCCAGCGTGAGCGGCTCGGGCGTGGCGCTGACGACCCGAATCCGCAGCTGCCTGAACAGGCTCAAGGCGCGCAGCAGCAGGCTGCGGTCCACCATCGCGACCGTGGCGCGCCCGCTGGCGCGGTCCGGGGCGCTCGCGATCACCAGCGAGTCCTCCATGTCCGCGAGCAGGAACTCCTCGACCAGCATCGGCAGGGCGGCGCGCAGCCTCGCCCCGCTCACCTTCGGCAGCGCCGTATCCACCAGCAGCACGTCGGGCGCGGCCAGCACCAGCTCGCAGCGCGCGGTCTTGGGCAGCAGCCCAGGCACGGCCTGTCCGCGACGCATGATCCGGCGTCTGCGGTCGAGCAGCTCATAGGCGAGTGCCGACTGCGCCCCCAGCTCGGCGAGCGGACAAAGAAAGACGCGCAGGGCGTTCATTGCAGTTCCCGCACCCAGATGAGCTGCGTGCTGTTGCCCGCGCGCATCAGCAGCGCCTGCGCATGCAGCCGGGCGCGCCGATGGGTGATGCGCCCCTGCATCAGGAAGAACCGCGTGTCCGTCCCGACCCGTACGGGATCGGCCTCCAGGGGCCGGCCCGGGACACGGGAAAGAACGTCCTGCAGGTCCTTGAAGTGCGCGCGGTCGCGACTTGCCACCAGGCGCCGCGCGTCCGGCAGCGACAGCCCCGCGATCGCGCTTGCCAGCACCTGCGCGCTCGCGGTGTTCGCGTTGATCGGCGTGGGCTCAGGCAGCACCGTGAGGTACGGGCGCAGCGCCTGCACATGCTGCACGCGGATTTGCGGCACCGACAAGAGGTCGTCCAGTGTGCGCAGCGGCAAAGCCCGCTGCCGCGCCCCGCCCTCTTCGGTGGCCGGGGCCGGCACGCCGTCGAGCACGCGCTGGGCGATGGGATCCGCGAGCGCCTCCGGGACCTCGGCGAAGGTCAGCAGCCTGCGCAGCACTTCCAGCTCGGAGGGCACGATGCCATCGGGTCCCACCAGATTGCGCAGGTTGTACTTCGCCTGAGCGTCCTGCATGCCGCCCTCCAGATAGGCCGCGCTGCCGCTCGAGTCGTCCAGGCGCGTGTCGGCGATGTGGAGCGCCCACGGCTCGCCGAGGTGATCCACCCGCGAGGTGCGCGCATCCTCGGCCAGAATCACGCGCACCCAATCGATCGCCCCGCGCATCAACCACTGCGCTTGTGCGTACGACAGCTCGTTCTCCACCCGCCGCAGCAGCACCTCCTGCCGCCAGAACGTGCCGGCCACGAGGGTCGCCGCGATCGCGACGGTGAGCATCGCCATCACCACGGCGGCGCCACGCTCGGCGCGCGCGCCGCTCATAGGGCAACCACGCGCACGTAGCGCTCCCCGTTCGCGCGCTCGACGCTCACCTCGATCCCCGTGACGCGCGCATTGCCGCCGGCAACGGCGGCGCTCGAGCCCGCGTCGGTGCGCGCCTCGGCCGTCAGCAGGCGCACCGAGAGCCGCTCCACCGCGTCGAGCAGGCGCAGCGGCGGGGACGGCGGTTGCAGCGGCCAACTGCTGCCCGGAGGCGATGCCTCCCGCATCAGGGCGCGCGCGGCGACGAAGTACCGAACCCGCTCCAGACGCATGGGGCCGCCGGCGTCGGGCGCTGCGCGCAGGACGACGAGCTGTGCGTTGCCTCCACGCTGCAGCGAGACCTCCAGCGCGCGCGGCAGCCCGCGGGTCGGTTCGCCCGCGGCAGGGATGACCATGTCCGGTGCGCGCTGCGCCACGTCGCGCTCGAGTTGCGCCAGCAGGCGAATGACGCGCTCCAAGTGTGCCGCGTCGCGGTCGATGCGTTCGCGCTGCGCGATGATGTCGCCGAGTCCGCGCCACAGGAGCACCGCCAGCACGCCGAGCAGCGCCACCGCCACCAGCAGCTCCACCAGGCTGAACCCGGTCGCGCGCGTCCTGTGCGGCGGTCTCATGGCAGTCGAGGCAGGATGCCGGTCAGCCGCGCGAGCACGGCGTGGGGATCGGAGACCTGCGCGACCCGCACCTCCACGCGCCGGAACAGCGGGTTGGGCGTGCTCCGGGTTTCTTCCGTGCACTGCAGTCGCGCACGGCCCTGGGGGCAGGGCGCAGTGCGCGTGCCGACCGCGGGGAACGCGCCGGTTGCGCGCAGCTCCGCAACGCGATTGTGTGCGGACAGCTGCGCGAGCGCGCGCAGCTCGAGCGCGGCATTGGTTTGCGCCATCGAGCCGACCGCCCGGATGGATGCCATGAGGGCGACCGCGGCGATGGCCAGGCCGACCAGCACTTCGACCAGCGTGAAGCCGGCGGAGCCGAAGCGGATCAAGGCGCCTCCGTGAGGTCGCCGAAAGGGTCCAGCGCGAGCCGCATGTCTCCGGATGCGGTGGACAGTCTGATGACGGCGGGCTGGAGCAGAGGTTCCCGGCCGAACACGATCGGCTGCGCTTCGACGCGCGTGACCGCGAAGGGCCAGCGCCTGGCGCGCAGCAGCTCGTCCGGCGGCGGCCCGCCCGCGCCGCTGTCATCGAGCCGGCGGAAGCGGTAGCCGTGCACATCGGCTTCCCACACCAGGGTGGTTCCGGACATACCGGCAGCGTCTTGCGCCAGCCGGAACAGGGCTGCCATCCGCCGCACCTCCTCGTCGACCTCGCGACCCCCGCGGGACGCGACCGACAGCGTCGCGAGCGCGGCCACGATGGCGAGGATCGTCACCGCCACCAGCAGTTCGATCAGAGTGAAGCCGCGTGCGGCCCCCGCAAGGCTGGACCGCCTCACCTGCCGCGACGGCAAGCCGCGCTCACAGCTGCCACGAGCCGATCTCGGCGTCGATTCCATTGCCGCCCACCGTGCCGTCAGCGCCGAAGGAGAACGCATCGACCTCGCTGTGGACCCCCGGGCTCAGGTATTGATAGGGGTGGCCCCAGGGATCCTTCGGGACCTTGTCGAGGTATTGCTTCCAGTTGCGCGGGACAGGTTCGACCCCGGGGCGTGCGACCAGCGCGTCCAGCCCCTGCGCCGAAGTCGGGTAGCGGTCGTTGTCCAGCCGGTACATCCGCAGCGCCTGCAGGATCGCGGCGATGTCCTGCTTGGCCGCCACCGCGCGCGCCTCGTCGGTGCGGCCGATCACCCGCGGCACGATCAGCGCCGCGAGCACGCCGAGGATGGCCACCACGACGAGGATCTCGATCAGGGTGAGGCCGCTTGCGTCCGTCATTCGCACTCGATTTCGCATTCCTATGACGATCGCCGCCGCATTCCCCCTCCGCCACACGCTAGCACAGGATGCCGGATCTGGAAAATCCTTCTGCGGCCGATGCCCGGCTCAGACCGGGCTTGCGGGCATAATGCGCGCATGCGCAGACTGTGGCATCCCCGGCTCGTGTCATTTCTCCTGGGGCTGGTGCTGGTCGCCCTGGGCACGCACTGGGTGCTCGAGATCGGCGCTCAGCGCCCGGGCGCCGAGCCGGTCATGGCGACGCCTGCGGGTGACGCCGCGCCGCGCACGCAGGCCCTGGACACCGAAGCGCTGGCCCGGCTGTTCGGCGGTTCAGCGGCGGCGCGTAGCGGCAACGTAGCGCTCGTGGGGGTGGTCGCGGCGGGTACGCCTGCACGGGATGTTGCGCTGGTGTCGGTGGGTGGCCAGCCTGCCGTCATGCTCGGCGTGGGCGACACCCTGCCCGACGGTGCCCTGATCGTCGAGGTGCGCGGCTACGGCATCGTCGTGCGGCGCGGCGACGTGCTGCAGGAGATCCCGCTGCCCGTGCCGCCCAGCCCGGGCATCGAGCGCGTCCCCTGATTCGGCAGGCCGCCTGTCGGCCTCGCCTCGCATTGCACGGCGATCAGACCGCCGCGGTCTGCGTCATGCGCACGTGGCGCGCCTCGCCGTCCTCCTCGTGCGCAAGCTCCACGGTGGTGTCGTGGAACTCGCCCACGCCCGGCCGATGGGCGATGCTGACGATGGTGGTTTCCTCCAGGCGCTCGTGCAGCAGCTTGTGCAGATGGGCCTGGGCCGCTTCGTCCAGCGCGGAGGTCGCCTCGTCCAGGAACAGCCACTTGGGCCGGTGCAGCAGAGCGCGCGCCAGCGCCACGCGCTGTTGCTCGCCGCCGGAGAGCTGCATCGCCCAGTTCGCCTCCTCGTTCAGGCGCTCGGCCAGCCGCGGCAGCCCCACGGCCACCAGTGCATCGTAGATCTGCTCGTCGGAGAAGGCGTCGGGTGGGGCGGGGTAGGCCACCGCCGCGCGCAGGGTGCCGAGCGGGAAGTACGGGCGCTGCGGCAGGAACAGCCCCTGGAAGTTCTTGGGCAGCATCACCGCGCCGTGGCCGAACGGCCAGATGCCGGCGATGGCGCGGAACAGGGTGGTCTTGCCACAGCCCGAGCTGCCGCGCACCAGCACGTGCATGCCTTCGCGGATCTGCAGGTTGGCGTCGCTCACCAGCACGCGACCGCTGGGCAGCGACAGCTCGACGTGGTGCAGCTCGAGGCTGTCCGACTCGCCGGGCGCCACCGCCACGCCGGGATGCACGCGCTGTTGCTCCTGCGCGCCCATGACGGCGTTATGGAAGCCGGTCAAGCGGTCCACGGTCGCCTTCCAGTTGGCGAAGCCCACGTAAGCGTTGATGAACCAGCTCAACGACGACTGCACCTGTCCGAAGGCGCTGGCGGTCTGGGTGAGATCGCCCAGCGTGAACTTGCCGGAGAAATAGCGGGGCGCGGCCACCAGGTAGGGGAACACGATGGCGGCCTGGTTGTAGCCGTAGCGGAAGCTGTTGAGCAGCTTGATGCGCTTCATGATCGACCACCAGTTGCGCGCCACGTGCGAGAAGCGCTCGCGGAAGCCCGACAGCTCGCCCTGCTCGCCGCGGTAGAGCGCCACGCCCTCGGTGTTCTCGCGGAAGCGAACCAGGTTGTAGCGGAAGTCCGCTTCGTAGCGCTGCTGGTCGTAGTTGAGCCCGATGAGCGGCTTGCCGACCTTATGCGTGAGCCAGGTGCCGAGCACCGCATAGGCGAAGGCCACCCACACCATGTAGCCGTATATCTCGTAGGTCTGGCCGTGCAAGGTGAACTCGAGGGCGCCCGACAGGCCCCACAGGATGGTCAGGAATGCGAACAGCGTGACCACCGCGTTCAGGAAGCCGAGGCTCAGGTCGAGAGTCGAGTCGACGAACAGCTTGAGGTCTTCGGCGATGCGCTGGTCGGGGTTGTCGGCGCCGTTGCCGGTGAGTTGCATGCGGTAGTAGGTACGCTCGAACAGCCATTCCTTGAGGTAGCGGTCGGTGAGCCATTGGCGCCAGCGGATCTGCAGCCACTGGTTGAGGTACACGCTGTAGATGTAGATCACGATGAAGATCGCGGCGAGCACGCAGAAGCGGCCCATCTGCCGGAAGAACTCGGCCTTGTCCTTGTTCTGCAGCGAGTTGAAGAACGCGTTGTTCCAGTGATTGAACAGCACCTCCATGTACACCATGGCCAGCGTGAGTCCCACCACGCTCAGCAGCAGCGCCCAGGCGGAGACCTTCTCCTCCGACTTCCAGTAGGGATTGATCAGCGACCAGAGGTCGCGCCAGAAGCCGGGACGGGTCTTGATGAACATGGGGAATCCAGGGGGATGTGTTTTTTTGTATCGCGCTGCAGCGCAGGGCGGCGTCAGCGGCCGCGGATGCGGGTCAGGAGGCGGGTGGTCGAGCGATCGAACAGGAAGGGGATGGAGTGTACCTTGCCGCCCCAGGACTGCACCTCGAACGCACCGACGATCTGGTCGAGAGGCCAGTCACCGCCTTTGACCAGCACCTCCGGGCGGCAGGCGAGGATCAGCTCGTAGGGCGTGTCCTCGTCGAACCAGGTGACCAGATCCACCGACTCCAGCGCGGCCGCCACGGCGGCGCGATCCTCAACGGTGTTGATGGGACGGTCCTCGCCCTTGCCCAGACGCCTGGCCGAGGCGTCGCTGTTCAGCGCAAGCAGCAGGCTGGCGCCCAGCGAGCGGGCCTGCGCCAGGTAGGTCACGTGGCCGCGGTGCAGGATGTCGAACACGCCGTTGGTGAATACCAGCGGGCGCGCCACCCCCTGCAGCCGCGGCCCCAGGCGCTCCGGCGGGCAGATCTTGGCTTCGAAGTCGGCGGCGGTCATCGGCTCTGCATGATACCGGGCCGGAGCCGCCCACGGTAAGGGCGCGGCGGGGAGGGTCGTTGATGTGGCGCCTATCTCGATCGTGCGCGCCTGGTCCTCGCTCCGGCGCTCCGCCTCAGGCGTGGCCTTCCGGCGTGCTCCTGCGGTGCTGCTTGCGGCAGCGGTCGGAGCAGAACTTCACGCCGTGCCAGGTGAGCGCCCATTTCCGGCGCCAGGTCATGGGCCGGCCGCACACGATGCAGGTCTTGCGGGGCAAATTGGCTTTGTCGGACATGGAGTCTGTTGCGTCTCGCCTCAGATGCTGGCGTGCAGGGTGCGCCACGCCTTGACCATCTCGACTACGGTGATCAGCTCGCCGAGCAGCTCCACTCCCTCGATCGGCTTGCGGATGCGGGCCACGCTGTCGCCGCCCGCCCAGATGAGCACCGCGCGGGGCAGCATCGCGCGCAGCTCGGCGAGTCCCGCGGCCGCCTGCTTGTCGTTGAAGGCGGCGCTGAAGGACAGGGCCAGGATGTCGACGCGGTGGGCGCGCGCCGCCCGCGCTATCTCCGCCAGCGGCGTCTCGGTGCCGAGCGGCACGCAGGAGGCGCCTTCAACGGCGAGCAGCGCCTCGACCATCAGCAGGCCCAGGCCGTGCGGCTCGTGCGGAAAGGTGGTGAGCAGCACCCGCGGCGCACGCCCCTGCGGCTGCAGTGTAGCGAGCGCGTTGCGCAGCAGGCCCTGGATCTGCTCGGTGTACAGGTGCTCCTGGAACACACCGATGTCCCCGCGCATCCACGCCTCTCCCACGGCGCGATTGAGCGGCGCGATCGTCTCGATCACGAAGTGCTGGAGCCCCTGCTTCATCAGCGTCTGGGACAGATGCCGGCGCAGCTCCGGCAGCTGATGCGCTTTGATCAGGCGCACGAAGATCTCGATCTCCTGGCGCAGCTCGCGGGTCTGGGCCACGCCGCTCAGCGCGGCCAGCTCGTCCAGATTGAGCGAGATGATCTTCCCAGGCCGGTGGCCGCGGTCCATCAGCCGCTTGATGAGCTGGAGCTTGTCGACCTGGCTCACCGGATAGATGCGCTCGCCGTTGACGTCGCGGGCCGGCTGGGGGAAGCCGTAGCGGCGTTCCCACATGCGCAAGGTGTCCTTGGGCAGCCCCGTGTCCCGCTCCACGGCGCTGATATTCAGAGTCGATGCGGTCCTTAGCATGGTTCGCGCATGATTTTCTCACGTTTCACTATGTCCTGGACAAACATTTGACAGCGCCGACGGGGGCGCGGCTATGCTTCGGTCATTTGCGCCAGCTTTGACCAGGACAATATGATAAGTGTAATCAGGAAGGGACGGTTGCTGGGGGCCTTGCTCGGCAGTGTGCCGGTCCTCGCGGGGCAGGCCGGCGCGGAGCTCATCAAGCTGACGGCTGTGAACCCGGACTGCCTGTTGGGGATGCGCTTCGGGCAGGCCGTCATGGCTCGTGCGATAGCGGCCCAGGCTCCGTCCACCGGAAAGGAAGAGTACTGGCAGTTCCACGCCGAGGCGCTGGAGAGCAGCCGGCAGAGCGCGCTGCTGCCCTGGCCAGGCCTGCGGATGGCGGCTGACTGAAGCCGCTTCGCCTCGCAGCACCCGACGCACGAGGACGAGCGGCGCAACTTGATGCGACCGGCGTTGCTGGGCCATGCTGAAGCAGTGCTACGCTCCAGCAGCTTGATGCGCTGGCTCAAACGCCGGGCGGGGTAGCCGATGCCGCCGCGAATCGACGCCGCGCTGGTCTGGTTTCGGCGCGATCTGCGCAGCTACGATCACGCGGCGCTGTACCACGCGCTGGCGCGGGCGCGCCGGGTGTACTGCGCGTTCGTGTTCGACACCGAGATCCTCGATGCGCTCGAGACCCGCGCCGACCGCCGCGTCGAGTTCATCTGCGCACGCGATGAGATTCCGGCGCTGGCGGCGCGCCCTGGCCGCCGCGGGCCGGGAGCTGCGCGCCTCCAAGGACCAGGCGACGCCATCCCCTTCGGCAACGACGAGGGGCGCTTGCGGGCGTGGTGCGAGGGCAGCACCGGCTATCCGCTGGTGGATGCCGCCATGCGCCAGCTCAATCAGACCGGCTACATGCACAACCGGCTGCGCATGCTGACCGCCTCGTTCCTGGTGAAGGACCTGCAGGTGGATTGGCGCCGCGGCGAGCGCTACTTCGCGCGGCAGCTCAACGACTACGACCTGGCGGCCAACAACGGCGGCTGGCAGCGGGCCGCCTTCACCGGTTGCGATGCGCAGCCCTACTTCCGCATCTTCAATCCGGTCACGCAGTCCCGGCGCTTCGATGCGCAGCGCAGGTTCATCCGCTTGTACCTGCCGGAGCTCGCGCGGATGCCGGAGCGTTTCATCCACGCGCCGTGGACCATGAGCGAGGCGGAGCAGGCGCAAGCCGGCGTGCGCATCGGGCGCGACTACCCCGCGCCCATCGTGGACCACGCGCAGGCGCGCAAGCTGACGCTGGAGGTGTACGGCCGGCTCAGGGATTCTCGGTGATCTCGAACACCCGCACCACCTTCTGCACGCCGCCGGTGGTGCGCGCGATCTCGGTGGCGTCGTCGGCTTCCTTGGTGGTGACCAGGCCCATCAGGTAGACCACATCGCCGCGGGTGACGACCTTGACGTGATTGGGCTGGAACTTGTTCTCGGTCACGAAGCGGCTCTTGACCTTGGAGGTGGTCAAGGTGTCGGCGGAGCTCTGGGTCAGGCCCCCCGGGGGCGCGACGACGATCTCGTTCTGAACGTTGCGCACATTCTCCACGCCCAGCGCGATGATGCCCGCATCCTTCTTGATCTCCTCGCTCGGCACCTCGCCGTTGAGCAGCACGAAGCGGTTGAAGCTGGTGCCCTTGACCTGCACCTGGTCGTTGTTGGCGTACTTTTCCCGGATCGCGCTGGCGAGCTTGAGCTCGATGTTCTGGTCCTCCAGGTAGATGCCGGTGCTGCGCCGGTCCTCCGCCATCAGGGCGGTGGCGCCCACGCCGGCTGCCGCCGCCGCGAAGCAGCCGTGCAGCAGGGGAACCAGGGCCAGCAGGCCGATCAGGGCGATGTCTCGTGTATGCATAGATCTCACTCCACTCCCAGTAACAGACAGTCGATTGCATCGCACAGGCAGTGCAGGCAGAGGATATGCACCTCCTGGATGCGGGCGGTATTCGCGTGCGGAACACACAAATGGATGTCGCCAGGGTTGAGGAGTTCCCCGATCATGCCGCCGTTCTTGCCGGTGAGCGCGACCACGCCCACCTGGCGGTCGTGCGCAGCCTGGATCGCCTCGATGACGTTGCGCGAGTTGCCGCTGGTGGAGATGGCGAGCAGCAGGTCGTTGGGCTGCCCCAGGGCGCGCACCTGCTTGGAGAACACCTGCTCGAAGTCGAAGTCGTTGGCGATCGAGGTCAAGGTGGACGAGTCGGTGGTCAGCGCGAAGGCGGCCAGGCCCGGGCGGTCCATCTCGAAGCGGTTGAGCAGCTCGGCGGCGAAGTGCTGCGCATCGGCGGCGGAGCCGCCGTTGCCGCAAGCCATGATCTTGCCTTCGCTCATCAGGCATTGCACCATGCGCTCGGCCGCCTGCTTGAGGGGGTCGGCGAGCGACCGCACCGCTTCCATCTTCAGCCGCGCGCTCTCCTCGAAGTGCCGGGTGATGCGTGCGTTCAGGTCCACGGCGTGATTGGCCTTGCTCATGCTGGGGCGAAATTATTGCACAAACCGCCGTTGTGTCAGGAGAAACGACCCGGTGTGTCAGAACAACGCCATTGGCCGCGCCCGGTCGCCACGCAGCGACGCCCGCGCAGCGGCGACTATTCGCCGAACGCGTCGCGGATCCACGTCACGCGACCCGCGCCGTCCACCAGCACGGCGTCGAAGCGGCAGTCCGGCAGCTGCCGCTCGCGGCCGAGGAAGTGGCGCGCGGCGGCCAGCAGCCTGGTGCGCTTGCGGGCGGTGATGCTCTCCGCCGCGCCGCCGTAGGCCTGGCTGCGGCGCTGCCTCACTTCCACGAACACCAGCGTGCTTCCGTCCTGCAGCACCAGATCGATCTCTCCCATGCGGCAGGCATAGTTGCGGGTGCGCAGCCGCAGGCCCTGGGCCAGCAGGAAGCGCAGCGCCAGGTCTTCGGCCGCGCTGCCCCTGCTATTCATCTCAGCAGTGGCGCCCTCACTCGCCATTAACGGTCGCCCTCGGCCAGAACCTTAGTCTCGCCCTGCTGGAACTGGGCGGGGATCGGTTCGCGCACCAGCCGGTGGTCGCGATCGAGCGTGATGTGGCCGGTCACGCCGTCCAGGCTGAGCTCGGATGCGTACTTGGTCAGCTCCTGCGCGATGCGGTAGGCGTCGATGCCCAGCGCATAGAAGCGCTGGAACTCCATGCTCGCCGGCTCGGGGCGTGCGTAGCTGAGCACAGCGGGATGATCGGGCGCGAGCAGCCACGGCATGTCGGTGAAGTACACGCCGTTCAGCTCCAGCCGGGCCAGCGGGTCGCTGCCGGTGTGCACCAGCGAGGTCGCGTAGATCGGCATCGACAGGCCGAGATAGGACCGGATGAGCTTGGCCTGCTTCGCCTCCAGCGCCAGGAACACCATGTCCGCCGCACCCAGGGCAAGCGTGTCGCGCAGCTTGCCGAGCTCGCCCGGATCGGTGGTGAAGGCGGTCTCCTCGGCGATCTGGTTGCCGCGCCGCTGCCACTCCTCGGTGAAGCCCTGGCTCAGGCGCCTGGACAGCGCGCTCTCGCCCGAGATCACCAGCGCGCGCCGGCGTCCTTGCTCGGCCGCGAGCTGCGCGAGCTGCTTCGCCTCGTTCTCCACCTGCAGGCCGAATACGTAGAGGCTCTGCGGCAGCGGCGCATCGGTCTCCGGCGCGTTGAGCGCCAGCGTAGGCACGCTGACCAGGTTGCTGCCGGCCAGCGCGGTGACGGCGCTGCGGGTGAGAGGACCGATCACCAGCTGCGCACCCGCCTGCACCGCCCGCTCGTAGGCCTGGACGATGTCGAAGGGATCTTCGCCGGTGGCGTGCACCACGAGCGGCAGACCGTTGCCGGCGTGCACCCGGTGCGCTTCCCACACCCCGCGGCGCACCGCTTCCGCGAGGCGCGCCAGGGCGCTCGATTTCAGCGGCAGCAGCACGGCGATGTGCGCTTCCGGCCGGTCGGCCTCGGTCGCCTCCGGCTGCTGCGCCATCGCGCCGTCGTTGCCCAGGGCGCAGGCGCCCAAGCATAATAGCCATCCGACCAGCAGCGGGAAGACGAGGGCACGTTGCATAGCGAGACCGCGCAGGAGGACGCCGCATTATATGTCGTCGCCACTCCGCTTGGGAACTTGCAGGACGTCACCCTGCGCGCCCTGAGCGTGCTCAAGTCGGTGGACCTGATCGCCGCGGAAGACACGCGCGTCACGCGCCACCTGCTGCAGCATTACGCCATCGGCACGCGCACCATGTCCCTGCACGAGCACAACGAGCCGCGGGCGGCCGAGCGCGTGCTCGAGCTGCTGCAACAGGGCAAGTCGGTCGCGCTGGTGAGCGACGCCGGCACGCCGGCGATCAGCGACCCGGGCGCGCTGCTGGTGAAACGCGCGCGCGACAGCGGCGCACGCGTGGTGCCGGTGCCGGGGCCGAGCGCTCTGACCGCCGCACTGTCGGTCGCCGGCCTGCGCACGCAGGAGTTCGTGTTCCTGGGATTCCTGCCGGCGCAGGCTGCGGCACGCCGGCGCGCGCTCGAGAGGATGCGGCGGCTGCCGTTCGCGCTGGTGCTCTACGAGGCTCCCCACCGCGTGCGCGAGACGCTGGCGGACCTGGCCGAGGTACTGGGTGCCGCGCGCGGCATCGTGATCGCGCGCGAGCTGACCAAGCTGTTCGAGAGCGTGCACGCCTGCGGGCTCGGCGAGGCCGGCGCCTGGTTGGACGGCGACCCCAACCGGCAGCGCGGCGAGTTCGTCCTGGTGGTGGAGGGCGCCGCCGTGCCCGACGACACGCAGGCCGAGGAGGGCGAGCGCGTGCTCGGCATCCTGGTCGCGGAGCTGCCCGTCAAGCAGGCAGCACAGCTCGCCGCGGCGATCACCGGCGCCAGGAAGAACCGGCTGTATCAGCGCGCTCTGGAGTTGAAGGCAGTGCACGACGATGAATGAGATCACCATCATCCGGCCCGACGACTGGCATCTGCACCTGCGCGACGGGGCGCACATGCAGGCCGTGCTCGCGCATAGCGCACGGCGTTTCGCCCGTGCCATCGTCATGCCCAACCTCAGGCCGCCGGTCACCAGCACCCGGCTCGCGCTGGACTACCGCGCGCGTATCCTCGCCGCGCTGCCCGCCGGCGCGAGCTTCCGGCCGCTGATGACGCTTTACCTCACCGACAACACGCGGCCCGAGGAGATCGCGCGGGCCACGGCGAGCCAGGCCGTGTACGCGGTCAAGTACTACCCGGCGGGCGCCACCACCAACTCCGAGTCTGGCGTGACCGACCTGCGGCGCTGCGACGCCACGCTGCAGGCGATGGCGGAGGCCGGCATGCCGCTGCTGGTGCACGGGGAGGTCACCGACCCGGCGGTGGACGTGTTCGATCGCGAACGGGTGTTCCTCGAGCGCGTGCTGAAGCCCCTGGTCGGGCGCTTCCCGCGGTTGCGGATCGTGCTGGAGCACGTCACCAGCAGCGAGGCGGTGCGCTTCGTCGAGTCGGCGCCGGCCAACGTCGCGGCCACGGTCACCGCCCATCATCTGCTGCTCAATCGCAACGCGATCTTCCAGGGCGGCATCCGCCCGCATCACTACTGCCTGCCCGTGCTCAAGCGCGAGGAGCACCGGCGCGCGCTGGTGCAGGCGGCCACTTCCGGCAGTCCCAAGTTCTTCCTGGGCACCGACAGCGCACCGCACGCGCGCCACACCAAGGAGCACGCCTGCGGTTGCGCGGGTGTGTACACGGCGCACGCCGGCATCGAGCTGTACGCGGAGGTCTTCGACGCGGCCGGCGCGCTCTCGCGCCTGGAGGCGTTCGCGAGCTTGCACGGTGCCGATTTCTACGGCCTGCCGCGCAACGACGAGCGTCTCACCCTGCGTCGCAGCGCCTGGACGGTGCCCGCGGACCTGGCCTACGGCGAAGATCGCCTGGTGCCGCTGCGCGCGGGCGCTAGCGTTGTATGGTCGCTGAGCTAGCCGGCTCGCCCGGACACCGGCGTAACGGTGCGGCGACGCGCGGGCGCCTGGCGGCCTTTGCCTGGCTCTCGGTCGCGGCCGCGGTGGCGACCATCGCGCTCAAGGGCCTGGCCTACTGGCTCACCGGCTCGGTCGGCCTGCTCTCCGATGCGCTGGAATCCTTCGTCAACCTGGCCGCGGCGATCGTAGCGCTCATCATGATCCACGTGGCCACGCGCCCGCCGGACGAGGAGCACGCCTACGGCTACAGCAAGGCGGAATACTTCGCCAGCGGCTTCGAAGGTGCGCTCATCTTTCTCGCCGCGGTGGCCATCGGCGTCGCGGCAGGGCAGCGGTTGATCGCGCCCGCCCCGCTCGAGCAGCTCGGTGTCGGCCTGGCGATCTCGGCGGTCGCGGCGATCCTCAATCTCGCCGTCGCGCTGATCCTGATGCACGCTGGGCGCCGCTACAACTCGATCGCGCTGGAGGCCGACGGCACGCACCTCATGACCGACGTATGGACGTCGGTGGGCGTGATCGTCGCGCTGTTCGCGGTACTGCTCACCGGCTGGCAGTGGCTCGACCCGTTGATCGCGATCGCGGTGGCGGTGAACATCCTGTGGACCGGCTACCGGCTGCTCAAGCGCTCGGCGCTGGGTCTGCTCGACCAGGCGCTGGCGCCGCCACAGCGCGCGGCGATCGCGCAGGCGTTGGCGCGCTATCAGCGCGACGACCTGCAGTTCCATGCGTTGCGCACGCGCCAGGCGGCGGGGCGCTCTTTCATCTCGGTGCACGTGCTGGTGCCCGGCGCCTGGACCGTCCAGCGCGGCCACGACCTGCTCGAGGAGATCGAGCGTGAGCTGCGCGCCGCGGTGCCGGGCGCCGCGGTGTTCACCCATCTCGAGCCGATCGAGGACCCGACCTCCTTCCTCGACTGCGAGCTGGACCGCTAGGAGCTGGCTCGTCAGGGAAATGCCGGGATGGTGGGTTCGGTACCTCCGGGCACCGCCTCGGGGTGGCGCCGCCGCACCAGCGCGGTGATGCGTTCCCGCTGGGAGAATGGGACGTCCACCATCAGTAGAAGCTTGCCCTGCTCGATCCACATCCGGGGTGTCAAGGCGCAGCTCGGAACAGCGCGCGGACTTTGCTGTCTAATTTCCCTACAATCTCAAAGGTGTGAAGTCGGCCGGGCAGTCGCTGCCGTCGAGAGACGGGAGAGGAAAGTCCGGGCTCCACAGAGCAGGATGCCGGCTAACGGCCGGGCGTCGCGAGACGACGGAAAGTGCAACAGAGAGTACACCGCCGATGGCCCGCGCCGGACCTCGCGGCCGCAAGGCCGCAACGTCGGGCGGGATCAGGCAAGGGTGAAATAGTGCGGTAAGAGCGCACTGCTCCCGCGGCAACGTCGGGAGTCGGCAAACCCCATCCGGAGCAAGACCAAATAGGGGAGCGACAGCGTGGCTCGCGCTGCTCCCGGGTAGGTCGCTCGAGTGGCCGGGCAACCGGTCGCCTAGAGGAATGACTGCCGCAGGGTTTCCCTGCACAGAACCCGGCTTACAGGCCGGCTTCGCACCCCTCTTCCACGCGCAGAAAATGGCCAATCTGTCGCCTCGCACAGACAGATCGATGGCGCCTGCCTCTCGAAATAACTTTTAATATCTCTTGTATCCTATTCTTTTTTAAGACTTCCATCTTCCGCGCCCGCGAGTTGTCGAGACGTTGAGGTAAGTGCCTGTCGCGAATGCAAAAACCCCTGTCTGTCGCTTGACCATCGTGGCCCCTTTCACTATAGTGACATGAGGTGGGGAAAAGTGGGGGATCGTGGGAGATCCCTAAAAATCAGGGGGCTACGTGTTCCGCGGCGTCACCGCGCTGACGATCGACAACAAGGGCCGAGTTCCGATGCCTGCGCGGTATCGCGACGTGCTCCAGCTTCGCTGCAGCGGTAAGTTAGTGGTTACTGCAGACTCGGCGCTGTGCCTTCTGCTGTACGCCGCTCCGGACTGGGAACCCATCCAGGAAAAGCTGATGAGTCTGTCGAGCTTCAACCCGCGCGTGCGCGATCTTCAGCGGCTGCTGGTCGGCAACGCCTCGGATGCCGAGATGGACGCGGCCGGCCGCATCCTGATTCCCGGCCCGCTGCGCAGGTTCGCCGGGCTGGAAAAGGACGTGGCGCTGATAGGGCAGGGCGCCCGGTTCGAGCTGTGGGACGAGCGCAAGTGGGCGCAGCAGATGGAGCAGTCCATCGCGCTCAACGAGAACGGCGTGCCGCCGGAGTTGGAGGGCTTTTCGCTCTGAGCGCGCCGGCCCATCGCCCGGTCCTGCTGGTCGAGGCGATCGACGCGCTGAACGTGAAGGAAGACGGGATCTACGTGGACTGCACCTTCGGACGCGGCGGACACAGCCGGGCCATGCTCGAGCGCCTGGGCGCCCGCGGCCGGCTGGTCGCGCTCGACCGCGACCCGCAAGCGGTGCAGGCGGCCGCCGAGATCCGCGACCCGCGCTTCGCCATCCACCACGCCAGCTTCAGCCGCCTGGCCGAGGTGCTGGCCGCCGAAGGCCTCGAGCGCGTCGACGGCGTGCTGATGGACCTGGGCGTGTCCTCGCCGCAGCTCGAGGAAGCCGCGCGCGGCTTCAGCTTCCGGCTCGAGGGCCCGCTCGACATGCGCATGGACACGACTCGCGGCATCACCGCCGAGCAATGGCTGGCGAGCGCTTCCGAGGACCACATCAGGGAGGTGATCGAGACCTATGGCGAGGAACGGTTTGCTGGCCCGATTGCAAGAGCGATTGTTGCGGCTCGATCGCGGGGAGCTCTCCGCACCACCGGACAACTTGCCCAGGTCGTGGGTCAAGCCGTCCGCACGCGCGAACCTGGCCAGGACCCGGCGACGCGGACATTCCAGGCTGTACGGATTTTCATCAATCAAGAGCTTGAGGAACTTCCGCTAGCCCTCGCCCAGGCGCTCGAGCACCTGGCGGCGGGCGGACGCCTGGCCGTGATCAGCTTCCATTCGCTCGAGGACCGTCTGGTCAAGCGCTTCCTGCGCAGCCACTCGCAGCCGGCGCCCGTGCCCAGGGGCCTGGCGGTGCGCGAGTCGGAGCGCGCCCCGGCGAAGCTGCGGCTGGTGGGCAAGCCGCGTCGCGCCGGCGCGGCGGAGATCGCGCTCAATCCGCGCAGCCGCAGCGCGACGCTGCGGGTGGCGGAACGGCTCGCGGCTTAATAAGCATGATCCGCATCAACCTCGTCCTGCTGTGCCTACTGGTGATCTGCGCGCTGGCGCTGGTCACCAGCCAGCACCGCGCGCGCAAGCTGTTCACCGAGCTCGAGAAGGAGCAGGACATCGCCAAGCAGATCGACGTCGAGTGGGGCCAGCTGCAGCTCGAGCAGAGTACATGGGCGATGCACTCGCGGGTGGAGCAGATCGCCCGCGGCACGCTGCACATGCGCGTGCCGCCTTCCGAGCGCGTGCGGCTGGTGCCGGCGCCCAAACGGAGCGCGCCGTGAGACCGGTCAACCCGGCCCTGTCGCTGAAGCTGCCGGTCGCGCGCGCGCGCGTGCTGCTGAGCCTGCTGCTGCTGGGCTTCGCGATGCTGATCGGGCGCGCACTGCATCTGCAGGTACTGCAGGACGATTTCCTGCAGCGCAAGGGCGAGTCGCGCTACGCCCGCCTGCTGGAACTGCCGGCGCACCGGGGCATGATCACCGATCGGCACGGCGAGCCGCTCGCCATCTCCACGCCGGTGGAATCGGTCTGGGCGAGCCCGGCGGACGTCGAGGCGACGCCGGCCCAGCGCCGTCAGCTCGCCCGCCTGCTGGACATGAGCGATGCCGACCTGAAAAAACGGCTGTCGGATCCCGGGCGCGAGTTCGTCTACCTCAAGCGCCATCTGCGCCCCGACGTGGCCGCACGCCTGGTGCAGCTGGGCATTCCCGGCATCTCGCTCAAGCGCGAGTACCGCCGCTACTATCCGGCGGGCGAGATGGCGGCGCATCTGCTCGGCTTCACCGACGTGGACGACCGCGGCCAGGAGGGCATCGAGCTCGCGTACGAGGACTGGCTGGCGGGCAAGCCGGGCAGCCGGCGGGTGATCAAGGACCGCCTGGGCCGCGTGGTGGAGGACGCCGAAAGCGTGCACGCGCCGATCGAGGGCCGCGACGTTGCGCTTTCCATCGACCGCAAGCTGCAGTACCTGGCTTACCGCGAGCTGAAGGCCGCGGCGGCGGAGCACCGCGCCAAGGCGGGCGCTATCGTCGTCCTGGACGCGAAGAGCGGCGAGGTCCTGGCGCTCGCCAACGTTCCGGCGTACAACCCCAACAACCGCTCCCGGCGCGACGCCGCGCGCGCGCGCAACCGCGCCATCACCGATTTGTTCGAGCCCGGCTCCACGCTCAAGCCCTTCACCATCGCCGCCGCACTGGAAGCGCGGCTGATCCGCCCCGAAAGCACGGTGCAGACCGCGCCCGGGTACCTCCTGGTGGGCAACGCCCGCATCGACGACGTGCATCCGGCGGGCGTGCTGACGGTGTCGCAGGTGATCCAGCGCTCGTCCAACGTCGGCGTGGCGAAGCTTGCGCTGGCGCTGCCGCGCGAGCAGCTGTGGAGCGTGCTGTCCGCGGCCGGCTTCGGCGTGCCCCCGCGCAGCGGTTTTCCGGGCGAAGTCGGCGGGCGTCTGCGCGACTATCAGAGCTGGCGGCCGATCGAGCATGCCACCCTGTCTTACGGCCACGGCATCTCGGTCAGCCTGCTGCAGCTCGCCCGCGCCTACACCGTGTTTGCCGGCGACGGCGCTCTGCAGCCGATCACGCTGCTCAAGCGCGCCGCGCCGGGCGCGGGCACGCGCGTGATCTCTCCCGGCACGGCGCGTGCCGTGCGTGCGATGCTGGAGACGGTGGTGGGCCCCGGCGGCACCGCGGTGCGGGCGCAGGTGCTGGGCTACCGCGTGGCGGGCAAGACCGGCACCGCGCACAAGCTGCAGGGCAGTGCCTACGCGCCGGACAAGTACGTGTCGTCGTTCGTCGGCATGGCGCCGGCTTCCGATCCGCGGCTGCTGGTGGCGGTGATGATCGACGAGCCGGACAATGGCGACTATTACGGCGGCGTGGTCGCAGCCCCGGTGTTCAGCGCCGTGATGGCCGAGGCGCTGCGCATGCTGTCCGTCCCGCCGGACGCGCCGGCCACGCTGGTGGAGCCGGGCGACGAGATGCATCCCGGCGGGGCGCTGCCGGAGGTGAGGGAAGAGGTATGAGGCACGCGGGCCGATTCGATCCCGCCGCACTGGCCGCCCTGGGCGTGGAGGTGAAGCGCCTGCGTAGCGACAGCCGGCAGGTGCAGGCTGGCGACGTGTTCGCCGCCTTCCCCGGGGAGCGCACCGACGGCCGCGGCTTCATTCCGCGGGCCATCGCCGCGGGCGCGAGCGCTGTGCTGTGGGAATCGCAAGCGTTTCAGTGGGACCCGTCCTGGCGCGTCCCCAACCTGGGCGTCGCCGACCTGCGCAGCGAGCTCGGCGCGATCGCCGCGCACGTTTACGGGCACCCCTCGCGGCACATGTGGGTCGCGGGCGTCACCGGCACCAACGGCAAGACTTCGTGCTCGCACTGGATTGCGCAGGCACTCGGGCGCCTCGGGCGCCCGAGCGCGATCATCGGCACGCTGGGCATTGGCTTTCCCGGCGCCCTGGCGCCCGCCACGCACACCACACCCGACGCCGTCGCGTTGCAGGAGGATATGGCAGGCCTGCTCGCGCGCGGCGCCCGGTGCGTCTCGATGGAAGTCTCCTCCCATGGGCTCGATTTGGGCCGGGTGAACGGCGTGGCGTTCTCCGCCGCGCTGTTCACCAATCTTTCTCGAGATCACCTGGATCACCACGGCAGCATGCGCCGCTACGGCGCGGCCAAGGCGAAGCTGTTCCACTGGCCGGGCCTCGAGCACGCCGTGATCAACCTCGACGACGCCTTCGGGCGCGAGCTGGCGGCCTCGCTCGACCGAACGCGCGTCAACGTGCTCGGCTACGGCCTGGGCAAAGGCGAGATTTCGGGCCACCGGCTCGATCTCAGCAAGCGCGGCCTGAGCCTGGAGATCGAAACGCCGTGGGGGCCGGGCGCGATCCGCAGCCGCCTGCTGGGCGGCTTCAACGCTTCCAACCTCCTCGGCGTGCTGGGCGTGCTGCTGGCCGCGGGGGTGAAGCTGGACGAGGCCACCGCGTCCCTGACCGAGGTCGAGCCGGTGGCCGGCCGCGTGCAGCTGATCCGCGAAGCGGGCAAGCCGCTGGTGGTGGTGGATTACGCACACACGCCCGACGCGCTGGAAAAGGTGCTGGAGACGTTGCGGCCGCTGCTGCCCGACGGTGCGCAGCTCATCTGCGTATTCGGTTGCGGCGGCGATCGCGACCCCGGCAAGCGCCCGCTGATGGGCGAAGTGGCCACGCGGCTCGCGCACCGGGCGGTCGTCACCAGCGACAACCCGCGCAGCGAGGACCCCCTGGCCATCATCGAGCAGGTGATCGCGGGGGCGCATCCGACCTATCAGGTGGACGCCGACCGCGCTTCCGCGATCCATCGCGCGGTGCAGGCGGCCGGCCCGGAGGACATCGTGTTGATCGCGGGCAAGGGCCATGAGACCTACCAGGAGATCGCCGGCGTGAAGCTGCCCTTCAGCGACGCCGAGGTTGCGCAGGCCGCGCTGCGGGCGAGGAACTGACGCGTGCTCGACCTCGACGCCGCAGCCCATGAGATCGGCGCCGGACGCCGCGGCCCGAATCTGAGCTTCGACGGCGTGACCACCGACAGTCGCCAGGTCGCGCGCGGCGATCTGTTCGTCGCGCTGCGCGGCGAGCGCTTCGACGGCCATGCTTTCGCGGACCAGGCGCTCGCCGCCGGCGCGGCCGCCGCGATGGTGGACGACCCCGACCGCGTCACGACGCATGGCGCCTCGCTGATCCTGGTGGACGACACGTTGCAGGGGCTGGGCCGGCTCGCGTGTGCATGGCGCGCGCGCTTCGCCCCGGCGCTGGTGGGCGTGACGGGCAGCAACGGCAAGACCACGGTCAAGGAGATGATCGCCGGCATCCTGCGCGCGCAGGCCGGCGACGAGGCGGTGCTCGCCACCAGCGGCAACCTGAACAACGCGATCGGCGTGCCGCTGATGCTGCTGCGCCTGCGCAGCCACCATCGCTACGCCGTGATCGAGATGGGCATGAACCATCTTGGGGAGATCCGCTACCTGACCAAGCTCACCTTCCCGACGGTCGCCGTGGTGACCAACGCGGGCACCGCGCACATCGGCGAGCTCGGTTCGCGCGAAGCGATCGCGCAGGCCAAGGGCGAGATCTACGAGGGCCTGCGCGACGGGGCGGCGGTGATCAACGCCGACGACCGCTTTGCCGGCTACTGGCGCGGCCTTAACGCGGCCAGGCCGGTCATCGACTTCGGCTTCGATCAGCCGGCTGCAGTGCGGGGAAGCCTGGCCGGGGCGGCGCTATCCGTGCACACGCCCGACGCCGCGTACGAGCTGCGCCTGCGCGTACCCGGCCTGCACAACGCGCACAACGCGCTTGCCGCCTGTGCCGTCGCCTACGCGCTCGGTATGCCGCCGGCAGCCGTCGTGCGCGGCCTGCAGGAGTATGAGGGCACCCGGGCGCGGCTGCAGCGCAAGGCCGGGGCGGGCGGCAGCCTCGTCATCGATGACACCTACAACGCCAACCCGGATTCGACGCGGGCCGCCATCGCCGTGCTCGCTGCCCAGCCCGGCATGCGCATCCTGGTGCTGGGCGACATGGGCGAACTGGGGTCGGAAGGCCCCGCCCTGCACGCTGAGGTCGGCGCGCAGGCCAGGCGCGCAGGCATCGACCGTCTGTTCGCGCTGGGGCCGCTTTCGGGCGAGGCGGCCCGCGCCTTCGGCGCCGGCGCGCGTCACTTCACCGAAGTGGATGCGCTGGTGAGCGAGCTGTCGCCGATGCTGCGTGCGGGCGTGACAGTGCTGGTGAAGGGGTCGCGCTTCATGCGCATGGAGCGCGTGGTGTCGCGCCTTGCGGACGGCGAGCCGGTGGCGGCGGGAGATCACTGACATGTTGCTCGAGCTGGCGCAGTGGGCCGCGCAGGAAGTGCGCGCCTTCAACGTGTTCAACTACATCACCCTGCGCGCGGTGCTGGCCACGCTCACCGCGTTGGTGATCTCCTTCATCGTCGGCCCGATCATGATCCGCAAGCTCACCGCCTACAAGATCGGCCAGGCGGTGCGCGACGACGGTCCGCAGACGCACCTGAGCAAGGCCGGCACGCCCACCATGGGCGGCGCGCTGATCCTGGTGTCGATCATGGTCACCACGCTGCTGTGGGCCGACCTGTCGAACCGCTACGTCTGGGTAGTGCTCGCCGTCACCACGGGCTTCGGCCTGATCGGCTGGGTGGACGACTACCGCAAAGTGGTGCACCGCAACCCCAAGGGCCTGTCGGCCAAGGCCAAGTATTTCTGGCAGTCGCTGATCGGGCTGACGGCGGCCGTGTACCTCGCCTTCAGCACCACGCTGCCGGCGCAGACCGAGTTCATCGTGCCCTTCTTCAAGCACGTGGCCTATCCGCTCGGCGTCTGGGGCTTCATCGTGATGACCTACTTCGTCATCGTCGGCACCAGCAACGCGGTGAACCTGACCGACGGCCTGGACGGCCTGGCCATCATGCCCACGGTGATGGTCGGCAGCGCCTTGGGCGTGTTCGCGTACGTCGCCGGCCACGCGGTGTTCTCCAAGTATCTCGGCTTCCCGCACATTCCGGGCGCCTCCGAGCTCACCGTGTTCTGCGCGGCGATGGCCGGCGCCGGGCTCGCCTTCCTCTGGTTCAACGCCTATCCCGCCGAGGTCTTCATGGGCGATGTGGGCGCGCTGGCGCTGGGCGCCGCGCTCGGCACCCTGGCGGTGATCTGCCGCCAGGAGATCGTGCTGTTCATCATGGGCGGCGTGTTCGTGGTCGAGACCCTGTCGGTGATGCTGCAGGTGGCCTCCTTCAAGCTCACGGGAAAACGCATCTTCCGCATGGCTCCGCTGCATCACCACTACGAGCTGAAGGGCTGGAAAGAAAATCAAGTTGTCGTCCGCTTCTGGATCATCACGATGATGTTGGTTCTCGTGGGGCTCTCGACACTCAAACTCAGATGAAAAGACCGGCCGACAACTTGATTTCGGCGCAGGCTAACTTGGCTAAGTTAAGCCGCGCTTTGCGCGGCGGCCGGAGCCAAAACCAAGTCGTGGTCAGGTTCTGGATCATCACCATGATGCTGGTTCTGGTCGGACTGTCGACGTTGAAGCTGCGCTGATGGAACTCGCTGGAAAGCAGGCGCTGGTGCTCGGGCTGGGGGTGAGCGGGCTGTCGATGGCCCGCTGGCTCGCCAGCCGCGGTGCGCGCGTGCGCGTGGCGGACACGCGCGCCACGCCGCCGTGCGCGCCGCAGCTCGCGCGCGAGCTGCCCGCGGTGCCGGTCGCCATCGGGCCGTGGCGTGAGGACATCTTCGCCGGCATCGACCTCATCGCATTGAGTCCCGGCATCCCGGCCAGCGAGCCGTTGATCGCCGCCGCGGCCGCGCGCGGCATCCCCCTGGTCGGGGACATCGAGCTGTTTGCGCAAGCGTTGCCGGCGTTGGGCCCGGTCAAGGTCCTGGCGATCACCGGCTCAAACGGCAAGAGCACGGTGACCGAGATGGCCGGCGCCATGTGCCGGGCGGCGGGGCTCAGCACGGTGGTGGCGGGCAACATCGGGTTGCCCGTGCTCGACGTGCTGCTCGATATCGAGCGCCGGCCGCAAGAGCCGCGCCCCGAGGCCTTCGTGCTGGAGCTTTCCAGCTTCCAGCTGGAAACCACCTACAGCCTGGATGCGCAGGCCGCCGCCTGCCTCAACCTGAGCGAAGACCACCTCGACCGCTACGACAGCATGCGCGACTACGCGCAGGCCAAGGCGCGCATCTTCCGCGGTAGCGGCGTGCAGGTGCTCAACCGCCAGGACGCGTTGTCGCGCGCGATGGCGCTGCCCGGGCGCCGCATGCTCACCTTCGGCCTGGATGCGCCGGCTTCCGAGCGCGATTGGGGCCTGCTCGAAGGCGATGGCGCGACCTGGCTGGCGCAGGGCGGCCAGAAGCTGATGTCAGTGTGCCAGCTGCGCGTCACCGGACTGCACAACGCGGCCAATGCCCTGGCCGCGCTCGCGCTCGCCCGCGCCGCGGACCTGCCCTATGAGCCATTGCTCCACGCGCTGGCGGAGTTCGAGGGTCTGCCCCATCGCGTGCAGAAAATCGCGCAGGTCGGTGGGGTGGCCTTCTTCGACGACTCCAAAGGCACCAATGTCGGCGCCACCGTAGCGGCGCTCAACGGCATGCGCCAGCGGGTGGTGCTGATCGCCGGCGGCGACGGCAAGGGGCAGGACTTCCACCCGCTGCAAGCGGCGGTGGCCGGCCGCGCGCGGGCCGTGGTGCTGATCGGACGCGACCGCGAGCGCATCGCGGAAACCTTGACCGGCATCGACGTGCCGCTGCTGCGCGCGGCCGACATGGACGAGGCGGTGCGCCTGTCCTTCTCCCAGGCCCGCGACGGGGACGCCGTGCTGCTGTCCCCCGCCTGCGCCAGCTTCGACATGTTCCGCAACTACGAGCATCGCGCGCAGGTGTTCGTGGAGGCGGTGCGCAAGCTGGAACATTCCATCGCCGCATGATCGCGCTCTCCACGCCCGCCCGCCCCGGCGCCGCCCCACAAGACTTCGATCACGGCCTGATCTGGGTCGGCGTGCTGCTGATCGGCGTGGGCCTGGTGATGGTGTACTCGGCCTCCATCTCGATCGCGGAGGGTGCGCGCTACACCTCCAGCAACGCCGCCTATTTCCTGATTCGCCATGCGCTCGCGCTCGCCATCGGCGCGGCGGCCGCATTCTGCGTGCTCCAGGTGCCGATGCGGCTGTGGCAGCGGGCCGCGCCGTATCTGTTCCTGGCCGGCGCGCTGCTGCTGGTCGTGGTGCTGATTCCCGGCATCGGGCGCGAGGTGAACGGCAGCCGGCGCTGGCTGCCGCTCGGGGTGATGAACCTGCAGCCCTCGGAGCTGATGAAGCTGTTCGCGGTGCTGTACGCGGCCGACTACACCGTGCGCAAGGCCGCATGGATGCACAGTCTGAAGAAGGGCTTCCTGCCGATGCTGGCGGTGATGCTGTTCACCGGTGCGCTGCTGCTGCGCGAGCCCGACTTCGGCGCGTTCGCGGTGATCGCCTGCATCTCCATGGGCGTGCTGTTCCTGGGCGGCATGAACTGGAAGCTGTTCGTCGGCTTGTTCGTGCTGCTGGCGATCGGCTTCGTGGTGGTCATCCTCACCTCTCCCTACCGCATGCAGCGCATCCTCGGCTTCATGGATCCGTGGGCCGATCCCTTCGGCAAGGGCTACCAGTTGTCGCATGCGCTGATCGCCTTCGGGCGCGGCGAGTGGCTGGGTGTGGGCCTGGGCGCGAGCGTCGAGAAGCTGTTCTACCTGCCGGAAGCGCACACCGACTTCCTGCTGGCCGTGATCGGAGAGGAACTGGGCTTCGTCGGCGTCACTGCAGTGATCCTGCTGTTCGCCTGGCTCACTGCGCGCGCCTTCTCCATCGGCGCCCAGGCCGCGAAGCTGGAGCGCTACTTCCCCGCGCTGGTGGCGCAGGGCGTCGGCATCTGGCTCGGCGCGCAGGCCCTGATCAACATGGGCGTGAACGTGGGCCTGCTGCCCACCAAGGGCCTCACCCTGCCGTTCCTGAGCTTCGGCGGCAGCGGCCTGCTCGCCAACTGCTGCGCGCTGGCGCTGCTGCTGCGGATCGACTTCGAGAGCAGGCAATTGATGCGCGGGCGAAGCGTATGACCGACGCCTCGCGCGCCATCCTGATCATGGCCGGGGGCACCGGCGGCCATGTGTTCCCAGGCCTCTCGGTGGCCGACGAGATGCGCGGCGCCGGCTGGCGCGTGGTGTGGCTGGGCGGCAAGGACGGCATGGAGGTCGACCTGGTTCCGCGCCGGGGCTACGAGCTGGAGGTGATCCGCTTCTCCGGCCTGCGCGGCAAGGGGTTGCTGCGCGTGGCGCTGCTGCCGCTCAACCTGCTGATCGCGTTCTGGCAGAGCGCGCGCGTGCTGTTTCGCGTGCGTCCCGACGTGGTGCTGGGCATGGGCGGTTACGTGTCCTTTCCCGGAGGGATGATGGCCGCGCTGCTCAACCGGCCGCTGGTGGTGCACGAGCAGAACTCGATCGCGGGGCTGGCGAACAAGGTGCTGGCCGAGGTGGCCGACCAGCGTCTGACCGGCTTTCCCGGCGCGCTGCGCAAGTCGCAATGGTGCGGCAACCCGGTGCGTGCGGAGATCGCCGCGCTGCCCATGCCCGAAGAGCGCTTTCGCCATCGCGCCGGACCGCTGCAGCTGCTGGTCGTGGGCGGAAGCCTGGGTGCGCAGGCTCTGAACGAGATCGTGCCGCAATCGCTGGCGCTCATTCCCGGCGAGCGCCGGCCCCAGGTCACCCATCAGTCCGGCGTCAAGCATCTGGAGCGCCTGCGCGACAACTACGCGCTCGCCGGTGTACCCGCCGAGACAGTTGCCTTCATCCACGACATGGCGGCGGGCTACGGGCGCGCCGACCTGGTGATCTGCCGCGCGGGTGCGCTTACCGTCACCGAGCTCGCCGCGGCGGGCGTGGCGAGCATCCTGGTGCCGTTTCCGTACGCGGTGGACGATCATCAGACGCACAACGCGCGCTTCCTGGCCGATGCTGGCGCAGCGGTGCTGGTGCAGCAGCGCGATCTGTCCCCGCGCCGGCTCGCCGACCTGCTGCTGGAGCTGACGCGCGACAAGCTGCTCGAGATGGCCGTGCGCGCGCGCGCGCTGGCCAAGCCCGACGCCGCGCGCAGTGTCGCGGCGGTGTGCATGGCGGCGGCCGGATGATCGAGCGACCCGAGAAACAGGAGTGTCCATGAAGCTCAAAGCCAAAGCCGTCAAGCGCGCAGCCGCCGCCCCACCGCCGCGTGCGCGGGCGCCCGCGCTGGTCGCGCGCAAGGTCCGCGGCCAGGATCTCGGCGACCGCCGGCTGCAGCTGCTGTTGGGGGCGGTGCGCTGATGAAGCACAAGGTCAAGCGCGTGCACTTCGTCGGCATCGGCGGCTCGGGCATGAGCGGCATCGCCGAAGTTCTGCTCACGCTCGGCTACCAGGTGAGCGGCTCGGACTTGGCGGAGAACGCCGCGACGGAGCGGCTGCGCAGCCTCGGGGCACGCATCTACCGGGGCCACGACGCCGCGCAGGTGCAGGGCGCCGACGCGGTGGTCGTGTCCACCGCGGTGAAGCCCGACAACCCCGAAGTGGGCGCGGCGCGCGCCCAGCGCATCCCGGTGGTGCCGCGCGCGCTGATGCTCGCCGAGCTGATGCGGCTGCGGCAGGGCATCGCCATCGCCGGCACACATGGCAAGACCACCACCACCAGCCTGATCGCCAGCGTGCTTGCGGAAGCGGGCATGGACCCGACCTTCGTCATCGGCGGGCGGCTGGAGGCGGCGGGCACGCATGCGCGGCTCGGTCGCGGCGAGTTCATCGCGGTGGAAGCGGACGAATCGGACGCCTCGTTCCTGCAGCTGCAGCCGGTGCTGGCGGTGGTCACCAACATCGACGCCGACCACATGGAAACCTACGGCCACGACTTCGGCCGCCTGCGCCAGGCGTTCCTGGATTTCGTGCAGCGCCTGCCGTTCTACGGCATGGCGGTGCTGTGCGTGGACGACGCCAACGTGCGCGCGATCATGCCGCTGGTGACCAAGCCGATCACCACTTATGGCCTGTCCGAGCAGGCGCAGATCCGCGCCACCGATATCCGTCACCACGGCGGGCGCATGCGCTTCACCGCCGAGATCCGCGCCAACGGCGGCCCGGCCAAATCCCTCGGCGTCGAGCTCAACCTGCCCGGCGTGCACAACGTGCAGAACGCGCTGGCGGCGCTTGCGGTCGGGCTCGAGGTGCAGGCGCCGGAAGAGGCGATTCTGCGCGCGCTCGCCGAGTTCAAGGGCGTGGGGCGCCGCTTCCAGCGCTACGGCGACATCGTGCTGGCCGCGGGCGGCAGCTTCACTCTCATCGACGACTACGGTCACCATCCGGCCGAGACGGAGGCCACGCTCGCCGCCGTGCGCGGCGCGTTCCCCGGGCGGCGCCTGGTGCTTGCGTTTCAGCCGCATCGCTATACGCGCACGCGCGACTGCTTCGAGGACTTCGTGCGGGTGCTGTCGAGCGTGGATGCGCTGCTGCTGGCGGAGGTGTATGCCGCCGGGGAAGCGCCGATCGTCGCGGCCGACGGGCGGGCGATCGCGCGCGCGCTGCGCGTGGCCGGCAAGGTGGAGCCGATCTTCGTCGAGCAGATCGCCGACATGCCCCAGGCCATCCTCGATGCCGCGCGCGACGGCGACGTGGTGGTGACCATGGGCGCAGGCTCCATCGGCGGTGTGCCGGGGCAGCTGGTGCGCCAACAGCAGCAGGCGGCGGCAAATGGACATGGGTGAGCAACGACACCTGGCGGCGGGGCCGGCCGGCGAGCTGCGTCTGGACGAGCCGATGCGCAAGCACACCAGCTGGCGCGCCGGCGGGCCGGCCGAGCGTGCCTACACGCCAAGCAGTCTGCTCGATCTCGCTGAGTTCCTGCGCAAGCTGCCGGCGGACGAGCCGGTCTATCCGGTCGGGCTTGGCAGCAACCTGCTGGTTCGAGACGGCGGTGTGCGCGGCACGGTGCTGTTCACCCACGGCGCACTCAAGCGAGTGCGCTTGGAGCGGGGATCGGAGCGCGTGCCGCTGGTGTATGCGCAGGCCGGGGTGGCGAGTCCCAAGGTGGCGCGCTTCGCCACCACCCACGATCTGCGCGGCGCCGAGTTCCTCGCCGGCATCCCCGGCACGGTAGGCGGCGCGCTTGCCATGAACGCCGGCTGCTACGGCTCGGAAACGTGGGAGATCGTCGACGGCGTGCTGGTGGTCACGCGTGCCGGCGAGCTGAAGCGGCGCGCCGCTGCCGAGTATGAGATCGGGT
>Ga0299906_10000491_pt1 | contig 36857 bp, 39 predicted proteins | sample RVTome_14_FD_200259 | JGI IMG/M metagenome (GOLD analysis project Ga0299906, IMG submission 200259) | Soil microbial communities from uranium-contaminated site in the Upper Colorado River Basin, Wyoming, United States - RVT145D125 (version 2) ... | reverse complement strand
CCATCAAACAATAGGCAAACACTTCAATGCCCCACATCTGATGGCATTCACCCAGCAGGTTTAAAAACAATTCTCGGTCTACCCGATCAGTGAAAATTTTCTGATAGGCCAGACCCCGGTTCATGACGTGGTAATAGGCATCGGGATATTCGATTCGAAGTGGACGGGACATGAAGGGAGCCTACCATAATCCCCAAACATGACTCAAGACGAGATTTGACCCCTCTCGAGATTTGACCCCTCTCCATCCCCCCCGATCCACCGGCACACATACATCCCCATCCCCCTCGGTTCGTTTCTCTCCCCTCTCCTGGTTCGAAGTGAACGGGACATGAGCAGAGCCTACCATAATCCCCAAACATGACTCAAGACGAGATTTGACCCCTTTCGTAATTCTCCAGAATAGGCACTGGGATGAATTGGCAGACATCCACTATCTGATCGTCCTTGCTTCCAAAATCGGTAGTCTTCTTGCAGAAGACATTGCCGTAAAAGGCTCGGCAGAGCTCCTCAAGATTAGTCGCGAAGTTAACCTGAGAGGCTGTTGCAGCACGGGCAGAGCTGGAGAAGACTATGTAGACTCCGCCCAACACCATAATCGGCCCGCCAATCAGAAAGAGGACACCCATCGGAAGTTTCTTGCCGCCGAAGACATCGGCAATGCCGTAGATGGATGCGAGTGCTCCGAGTACAATAAGCACGATCGCGATTCCGAAGTTACCAAGAGCCTTCGACTTCTTGATTTGAGTGACGCCCTCACTTTGTTTCGTCAAGGGTGCTGAAAGGTCGAAAAACCCAATGATTTCCGGAATACGGTTCTCAATCAGAATGTCTCTCATATCATTCACCTCCGGGCTTCTGCTGATGTCCCGCTATTGAGACAGTCTCCATTGAGCCATTAATTGACGGTCTACCGCCTCCGTAGCTTACGGAACTCCCACCAAAGACGACGATCGAATCTCCCGCGAGAGCGCACATATGCCCGCTCCTGCCCGATGACAAACGAGGACCCGCACTCCATTGGTTAGAACGGGGATCAAATACATCTATCTGTTCGGGGAATTCTCCGCTCTTGGCTATTCCGCCGACGACGAATATTAAACCGTTTGCCACAACAGCCCTTGCACCAACGCGCCCGGTTGGGATATCGTGAACCCTTTTCCATGCCTTCGTCTTGGGATCAAAGGAATCGACATGCTCCGTTATCTGATCGCTTGTTGTAGCCTCAACGTATGAGGCGATTTTCCCCGATATGACATAGATCAGCCCGTTGACCTCGGCTATGGCCGCACCTTGGCGCGATTCGGGCATTTTACCTACAGATTGCCACAAGTTACTGTTTGGATCATAGGCTTCTACGATGTCCAGTGCCCGCCTGTTGTTCCCTATACCCGACACTCCCCCAAAAGCATAAATCTTGCCATCTGCGCTACAGGTCATTAAGGACCATCGCGCCGTTGGCATAGATGCGGCGCTTAACCACTTGTTTTCGGTGGTGCTGTATTTCTCCACGATGGAAAGAACAGCGTTTTCGTTACGGCCACCGATGACGTAAATATCGTTCTCGAAAACAACCGACGCCCCAAGTGACCTTGGGGTGGGGATGGCCATCTTCGGAGTCCATGACTTGGCTGATGGGTCGTATGCGCCCACATCAGGTAGATTCCGCGATAGAGTCATTCCTCCAATCACGTAGAGAATACCGTTTACGGACTCGGCAGAGCCAGCCATTCGTTCGGTGAATCTCGTGGTGCCTTGCTGCTGCTCGCTACAGCCTAGCAAGAGAAGACAGAATACGATTCCGAATCCGACAATTTGCTTTCTCATTGTCTGCTCCTTTCTGTTGCCTAACGATAAAGCTAAGGGGCGCGGCGCTTTTTGCCGCGTCCCTCTTGAGCGACTTGTTAGGATGCATACTTTCAAGAACCGAATAGCCTGGGAAAGAATCCCTTTTTTCTTTGGCTCGCTGCCGAATTAACTTGTTTTGCTATTCCCTCGATTCTTGCGACATCGCCAGCGCGATTGTTGAATTGTGGCACAATAACGTTCATCTGATCATCATTTAGATCGAGATGTTCCTGAATCCATTCCAGTCCACAAAGCGTTGCGGTATTGGCATCTGGCTCGAGCTCCTCTCTCGCTAGTTCTTTTATTCTTTCGTTGTACACCAGGGCAAACTGCCTGAATTCTTGATCCAACTCTGATGCAAAAAAAGCGACTCCCTCGTTTGATTTATCCTCAGCCAACTCATATGCAGTCCTCAGCACGATGCTCTTCATGCTCTGTCCCATTAAGTCTCTTCGCAAAGTGGTATTGCTGAGATTTGACCAGACGCCGTTTGCGTAAGCCCAGTTAAGAAAAGAAAACATCTTAAAAATGGTATTGACTTGCTTCTCTGATATGACCTGGCCCGTCGTTTCTTTCACGACCTCCAAAAAGAGTTCTTTGTGTTGATGGGCGTATTTTGCTCCTTGGTCTGCAATAAGATTGCATAATTCCAATAAAGACGAGTTCATTTCTTAGGCCCCCGGTTTATGGTCTGATGCATCCTAACGCTTCAAATCAGCCGCCGACGAAGGAGGTCGGCTGGATTTGATTGTTATGTGCCATAGTTTTCCGCTGTACATTTCCCGGCGGTTCATGTTTTTTGTATGGGCCATTCTCCTCCTAGGGCAAAGATCTTTTCTTCGCATTGTGGATCTACGTACCCATCGTCTAACGTCTCTCGCAGCATCTTGAGGCCTTCTACCTCAATCAACGGTCGGCTATCTTCAGGCAAAGAATTAATGAAAATAGCTATCGCGCTCGGGTCTTCCGATAGAATTGTGGGGATTGTTTCTTCCTGTGGTATCGGACTTTTCTTCCTCAACATTTGGGCCACCACCGGAATGTAAAATTTACTTACATTATCTTTGTGGTATGCGTCGGCTTTCTCAATATTATTCAGTGTCTCTTCGTTACCTGAAAATGCAGCTCGCAAATCTGATATCACTGCCTCCCGAAGTTGGTCTGCTTTTGAAGCGATCTCTGTCGCCGGGCCACCCACGCCCATCGAGAAAAATATAAGGTCATCGATACGTTCCCGTAGAGCTAGCAAATCGCCGCTTGTTGCGGTTGGTGGAAGCGCCTCAATTTCCTTTCCCAGTTGCTCGAAGCTCTGCTTGCACGAAATGTAATCTTCTTTATCCTTCCTCTTCGCCTCTGTGAGATCCCTATGCGCGACGTTTCTTCTTGATTCTGAAAAGTAAGGATTATTGTGCCGCCTCATTAAATGGGCTTCGTGTGCGCTGGGATTGTTTGACCACGGCAACGTGCCTTCTTCCGTAGAGTCCATTACTGCAAGGCCTTTAGCAATCGTTACGAATTCTTCTATCTCTGAATTCGCTGAGAGGATTGCCTCCTGTCGATTTTTCTCCCATGCTGTAGGGTTTCTATCGTACGCCGCGGCATGGTTGGCAATCGCTTCCACCATTCCCATTCTTTCGGCCTCCTCTGGCCCAAATACTGCCACGTAGGCATAACGCATCGCAGCTGCCGATTCCTTCCCAGAGTCAAAAGGCCCTTGTGCCGCCCAAACGGGAAATACTCGGCGAGCAAGTCCGCTCGCTCGTTTGAAGATGTGTGACCTGTACCACTGCCACAGCAAAGCCGCAAGAACGACCACCACGAGCAAAATCAAAGCGGTGAATTGCATGCTTGTCATAGTGAAAATTCCCTAACGTGCGATGGCATCGTAGCAGTTAAATGGCGCATAACGCTAAAACTAACCCGCCGGACCCCGAGCCGACGAGCGGAGCGAGTGCGCCCCGCTGGCGCCGGTCGGGTTGAGTGATGGGTTAGGCCGCTCAAAACGTGTAAACGTCTCCATACTGCTGCACGCTATTATTCCCCTCGACATATGCCAAACCCTCGTTCGTCAGCATACACTGGTGAGTCTCAGGGGATACAGCCACCCAACCTCGAATGACTGCCTCAGCCAAACCAGTAAGAAATCGCGGATAGTCCTTGGCGAACGGATGCACAGTAAATGTCCAACGTCTCGTGGTATCGGTCCCGAAGGTCTGGCGCTGGTAACGCCAAAGTGTAGCTAGCACCTTCGTCGTGTCCGGTGAGATAGGTGCCTGAGCAGGGGCATCTGTCTGCACCTCGGGAGACGGAGGGAGCGGTTTCTGCGTGGCACCCTGCGCCCTCTCCTGGGTTTCTGCCTCGCCAACGCCCGGGATCTTGAACTTTTTGAAGAACAGTGTGAGCCACGGTAGTGCCGCAAGAGCAAGGAGTCCGAGCGTGCCTTGGTCCAGAAGAATCTTTGTGGGCCATAGATGGCGGGCGATAACAACGGCCAACGAGATTCCAGAAATCGCAAAAGCAGCCTTGATTTGGATGCTGGTCATTTGTTGGGGAGCGTTCTCCATATTGACTGGGCACCCTGCTCGAAACGCCTTACTTCAATTGATAAGAAGGACAGCCGTTGTATGCCCAACGTTCAACCTTGCCGGCAACACCGATGGTGAAGGATTTCCGGCACGTGTAGATATTGTTGTCGTCGTTCCAGAGGGTCTTCCAAGTTAGAACTTTCTTCCCATCGTCCGTTTGAGTGCTTGAGTCCGGTGCACCCCAACGCGACACAAGGTCACTCTCACTCCTGCCTACCCAGGATTGCATGATCTCCGAAGTCGAGACGCATCCGCTGAAAGAAAGAGTACAGGCAAGTAACAATGCTGATGGCTTGATCGTCTTCGTGAAGAAAAATGAGAGCATTTCGAATACCCTTCACCGTAGGCCTAACGTTTCACATCAGCCGCCGACGAAGGAGGTCGGCTGCATGTGATTGTTAGCCGACCCATTCATAGAACGCACCGATGTGCACACAATTCTTCCAATTTCCTTCTGTTTTCTTCTATGTTCGACTTCCAGTAGAGATCATAAATTGTGTCGTATTTATTTCTTACTTCAAGCGGGGCAGCCGAAATAGTCTGTGCGATATGCGCGCCCATAAATGATGATTTAGCGATCAACTGAGCAAAGTAGTTCTCATTGAGTAGACCACGCGCAATCCATTTCAGTGGGATCATGCCGGTAATCATCAACAAGAAGTAAAGTACGGTATCTTTGATCCAATCTGTAAAGTTCTCGCCGAAGACGAAAATTACACTCTTGATAAGAATGACGTATCCCAAGAGTTGATAGAGCAACAAATTGGCCTCGCCAGCATTTCCGTTTGTCGCCGCGTCAATTCCAATGGATGGGAAAATCGCACTAAATGCCAAGTTTAGGGACTGTTCAAAGATGGTGTACCCCAAGAACAAAATGGAACTCACGACCAGTAATCGTAGAACAAAGCCTCCAAGAAATATTCCTGTGGATACCAGCAAAGCCATTAAGTGGATTAGATAAAGTTGAGGATACGACGCTTTGCACATTCCATCCGCCCATGTCTTGAGAATGACCGGCTCCGCCAGTTGCCAAATAGGGTTGTTTTCGCCTGCGATTGTATATTTCTTAAACATGTTGTTTCTCTCCGGTAAGGGCGGCTAACGACTAAGCTGTGGGGCGCGAGCCGCAGCGCGGCGAAGCGTCCCACACGAGCGCATTGTTAGGGTTAATGATCTAATATCCATGCAATTACGAAAAACGCTGCGGCTGTAACAACTGTAATGCCAGTAAAAGGCGCAAGAATCAAACTTATAAACCCTAAAATATATAGCCAACCAGACAACGATATTGATGATGAGTATGAGTTGCTGCTATAAAGATGGCTTGTTTCATTTTGAGATGCATTAAGCTCTTTTTTTTCTGAATGGGGATTTGATTCAACAAGAAGCTCCTCAATTTTTCTGTGTACTTCACTATTTTTTGCTTCTCTCCCGGCGTAATTCTCTGCTTTTGTTGTCCCCCAGTCTTTATCAGCAATATTCGGATCTGCGCCTAACTCTAGCAACCGTTTCACCTCATCGTAATCACCAGCTATCGCAGCATTCATCAATGGCGTGCGTCCGTTTTCATCGTATTCGTTAATATTCTCGTTATCTACGTGGGGCATGGTTTTAACCCTAACCATTGATTAACTTGCCATTTTGCCCTGATAATGCGATATTGGTTGGGTTTTCGGGCAGTTTTGCCCAATACCCGTTATTAGCGATCTCAAGGCGCCATTACGGAGACTTTATATGCCTGACGCGACGAGAAGTCAACAACCAAAACTCCTCGATGAAGTCCGAAAGGTGCTCCGTCTACACCACTACTCCATTCACACCGAGCGATCCTATGTGGATTGGATTCTACGGTTCGTCCGTTTCCACCGCATGCGGTCGCGTGAGGACCTCCTCCCCGCCGAACCGAAAATCGAGTCGTTCCTGACCGACTTGGCCGTGCACGGAAACGTCGCCCCCGCGACCCAGAACCAGGCGATGAACGCCCTGGTGTTCCTCTACAAGCGCGTCCTCAACCATGCTTTGCCGGGCAGCATCAATGCCGTCCGTGCAGACAAGAAGATCAACGTCCCCGTTGTCATGACACGCGAAGAAGTCGCCGCCGTGATCTCGCTCATGGACGGAACCGCTCAAGTGGTCGCCAAGCTCCTCTACGGGAGCGGGCTGCGCATCATGGAAGCGGTCCGGCTCAGGGTCAAGGACATCGACTATCAGATGAAGCAACTGACCGTCCGTTCGGGCAAGGGGGACAAAGACCGGTTCACCACCTTTCCCGTCACCCTTACGCCTTTGCTCCAGAACCATCTCGCCGGGGTCAAGACGTTGCATCAGCAGGATGCGGCTCAGGGGCATGGCGAGGTGTACCTCCCTCATGCTCTGGCTCGGAAACACCCCAGTGCCGCCAAGGAATGGGGCTGGCAGTATGTCTTTCCTGCCCGGAATCTCTCCGTTGACCCACGTTCCGACATCACCCGTCGCCATCACGTTGACCCCAGCGTCATCAACAAGGCCATCAAGGGAGCGGTTCGTCGTGCCGGTCTGACGAAGCAAATCAGCGCACATGCCTTTCGTCATTCCTTCGCCACCCACCTGCTTCAACGCGGAACCGACATCCGTACCATTCAGCAACTGCTCGGGCACAACGATGTTTCCACCACCATGATCTACACCCACATCCTTCAGCAGGGTGGCCAGGGCGTTCCGAGTCCCTTGGACGATCTCGGCGTTTGATCTTTATCCTTTCCTACCCGTCTCACCATTTTATTTAGGGACCGGGGTCGGATCAAGCTAAGTTGTTGAAAGATAATCATTTCCTTTCCAATTAAAGGTATTTTCGACCCTTAGAAGGCTCTTTTTAGCCGGTAAATGCCCTGAATAAGAAGGGTTCACCTCCCGTAGTTCAAAATGATCCTTCTCCATAATTAAATACCTGAAGGCCAAAGCGTTTTTTTGCTTCAAACAACCAGTCCATCCAACAGTCCCGGTCCTTTGAAAATTTCAGTAGAAACTCTATATTGGTGACATCGGTGGGTGATATACCATACCGTATGGGGAACGTAATGCCGATTTGCTCCGGCCATTTTTCTCTTAAACCCATGTTTTCATCACCTAAAACACCTGTTTAAGCCCCAAAAACCACATTTAAATGAATCTTTTCTCCTTCTTTTCAATCCTTAATCATGGTCCGACCCCAGGCCTCGAAATCAGTCAAAAACTGATCCGATCCCTGAATGATCTTTCCCTGATTCCTCAACCCATTCTAGATGGATAAAAAACTGGGGGAGAGCAAATATATTTTGGGGGTTGACAATCACCAATAAAATTTGATTAATAAAGGCAAATTTTGTCCCTCATAAAAAAAAGACAAAGGTGCTGATGACCATAAAATTTTTTCAAAACCCAGCGACTAAGGAGGTTCTAAATTGAAAACGTTCCAGGGGATGTTTGTCATGATAGTGGTTTTCGTGGGAATTTTCCCTTTTGCCGCATTTGCGAGTTCATCCAATGATACAGGTGAACCTATTTTATCTCTTCGGGGAGGAATGGTAAAAATTGGGGGGGAGTTAGAGCTTGAATTTGTTAAATCGGAAAGCAATTCCAATCCAAGTAGTAACCCCAGCATTACTTATGACAACAACCCCAATGCAAGGATGAGCATTGATAAATTTGTTCTGTCACCGGAAGTCCACCTCTCAGAACAAATGATGTTTCGGGCGGATATTGAGGCGGAGGGAGCGGGAAAAATTAAGGTAGATGAAGCCTGGGTTCAATATAACGGACTTCCCCTCAACACCTGGATGACCGTCGGCCTTAAAGACATTTTCATGAAACCCCATCGTAAAACCGAGGCTTACCCCATTCTTGGTTATGCTTTTTGGCAGGATGAAGATCTTGGGATCTTTCTCGGTGGAGAACATGAAATGGTTTACTGGAGACTTTCTATCAGCAATTCGCGCCGGCTGGCGGACCGCAGAATCCAGGAAGACGATGTTTTTCCAATTACAACGGATGATGATGACAATGTAGAGAAAAACGGAAACAAACAGATGGGCTTAGGAATCGGAATTGACCTACCCATTAAAGAAAATCACAAAATCGATATTCTACCTTTTTATTACCATTCTCGATTAAGTGGAAATGACGTTTCCTACCTTCAAGGAATTTCGACCTACGGATCCTCCGTTGGGAAGAAGAAGCAAGAAAGATATGGATTTAATTTTGAATACCTGTTAGATGCTTTTACTCTTTTCGCCCAGGTCATGAGGACCACCGATGGAATCATGGACCGGGACGGTTGGTATATCCAGCCTTCCTATAAAATCAAGTGCAAAGAACGGAAGAGCTTTAAGGCCTTTGAATTCCTTCTCCGTTATGAGGAATACAATGTGGACCTAACCAAAGATCCCACGGATTCACGAACTTGGGACCGAGAAACCATTACCTTGGCTATTCTAACGGATGTGGTCAAAAACACAAAGTTAAAGACTGAATATTACTTCAATGATGAGTCCACCGGAGGGAGCGGGGTAAATAACAATGAATTTCTTGTGCAATTGGAGGTGAAATTCTAACCCCCGGCTCAATTTATCATTTAAGGGTCCTTTTGCTGGGGAAAATCGGAATTCCAATGATTCTTTGAATTTCCCCCTTTTTCTGTGTTATATTAACGGGGTTTATGAAAACGGATCCAAATTCAAAATTGACGGTTGAATGCCCTTGTTGTGAGGCCAAACTTCTGGTGGATTCGGGAACAGGTGACATCCTATGGCACGAGGCAAAAGAAAAACCTAAGGAAAAACGCTCCTTGGGGGAAATGGTAAAAAATCTGGATGCCCACCGAAAAGAAACAGAAGAAAAATTTGAAAGGGAAAAACAGGCCTTAAAAGACCGCTCCAGAATTTTAGAAGAAAAGGTTAAAGAATCAATGAAAAGGGTTGATAAAGAAGGTCCTCCCCCTATTCGACCCATCGATTTTGATTAAACTCCCCACCCTTCTTCACAGATTCGCTGTTAATTCGTCAATCAAAGGAATCACTGCGTAGGTTAGCCCTTTTTCATTCCGTTTAGGCATCCGCAATAAATCAATTGGCCCAATAAAACCCTGCTCCTGATAAAGCTTTCCAAGCCAAATCAGCCGTTCCCCGACCCGATGCCGGCGAACCGCATCATTGATTTCGTTGATGGGAACATGAAACTGTGAAGACACTTCCGAAGGGTCTTTTCCGTTTTCCAACGCTTTTAAAATTTTCTCCCAGCGCTTTGCTTTTTTGTGGGCTTCGGTAAAATCAAGAAAAATTTCATCTCCCTCCACATAAATCTCATAGCGTTTAACACAGACCGATGCATCGGATTCTTGCTGACCGGTTCTCACATCAAATTTCCATAAATGCCAGGGGCATACGACCCAATGGCCTTCCAACCTACCGCGTTCCAGAGGACCCCCTTCATGGGGACAAACTGCATCCAGAGCAAAAAATTTCCCCTTCACATTATAAACAGCAATATTTTTTCCATCTTTTTCAATTCCCAAACTGGTTCCTGGGAGAAAGTGGCTCACCTTTCCCACAGGAAATAAAACCCGCCTCATTGGTATAACCTCCTTTCATTAGCTTCCAACATAAAACCCCTTCATTTATTTTAATAAAACCTTCCCTTGATTTTCACTTTTTCCCTGGTTATAAATGATTTCAAAATTTTTTAGGTCAAAATCGAAAAGAGGAGTCACCCATGAAATCCTATCGGCAAGAATTATGGTTTAATACCCCATCAAGGAGAAATTATATTAACATTACCAACCAAGTGGAAGACATCATTAAAAAGAGTGGGATACAAGAAGGACTTTGCTTGGTCAATGCCATGCACATTACCGCCAGTGTCTACATTAATGATGATGAATCCGGGCTTATTCAGGATTACGATGATTTTTTAGAAAAACTCGCTCCCCATGAGCCGATCTCTCAATACCGGCACAACAATACAGGGGAAGACAATGGAGATGCTCACATCAAAAGACAACTGATGGGAAGGGAGGTGGTGGTGGCTATTTCCAACGGAAGCCTTGATTTTGGCCCTTGGGAGCAGATTTTTTACGCGGAGTTTGACGGGCGAAGGAAAAAAAGAGTTTTGGTAAAGGTCGTAGGAGAGTAAAATTGGCAAAAACACAGGGATGTACCTATGACTATTTTAAATTGCAGGAAAAATTCTCTTCCTATTTTTCCTGCAATTTGATATTTTTACCAAAATAAATACAGGGAGGAAAATTTGATGGAATATCGGACGCTGGGGCGAACAGGCCTTAAGGTTTCAGAAATAGGGTTTGGGGCATGGGGAATCGGAAAAACCTGGTGGGGCCCTGCGGATGATCGGGAGTCGCTTAAAGCGCTAACCCGGGCCATGGAGTGCGGCATTAATTTTTTTGACACCGCTTACGTCTATGGGGACGGCCACAGCGAACGGTTGATCGGGAAAGCGGTCCGGGACTGGAAGTTCCCGATTCATATCGCCACCAAAATCCCCCCCAAAAACAAACGATGGCCGGCCCTGGCCAACACCCCCATTCGGGAAGCTTTTCCCTCCGATTGGATCATAAAATGTACGGAACGAAGCCTGAAAAACCTCCATATAGACTGCATTGACATCCAGCAATTTCATGTTTGGGATGATTCGTGGACCCATGCTCCGGATTGGCAGGAGGGAATTAATAAACTTAAAACAGATGGGAAAATACGCTTTTTTGGAATTTCGATCAATGACTACCAACCCGAAAACGCTTTGGAGCTGGTTCGCTCAGGGCTTGTTGATTCGGTTCAGGTCATCTACAATCTCTTTGAACAAGCCCCTGCCGATAAACTATTCCCCGCTTGTCAGGAATTTAAGGTAGGAGTCATTGTCCGGGTTCCTTTTGACGAGGGAAGTCTGACCGGGACATTCCACCCCAATATGACCTTCCATGAAGAGGATTTCCGTCGGGATTATTTCGGGGGAGACCGCCTAAAGGAAGTGTGCGACCGGGTCCAGGATTTTAAATTTTTGCTCAGGGGAGATATTCAAAACCTCGCCCAAGGGGCTCTCAAATTCTGCTTAACCCATCCCGCGGTTTCGACATTGATTCCAGGAATGCGAAAGGTCTCCCACGTAGATGAAAACGCCGCTGTATCCGACCGGAACCTTTTGACCCAAAAGGAAATGGACCGTTTGCGCCCCTTGGCCTGGCGAAGGGATTTTTATCAATAGGACTTTTGATCCTCATTTTGACAAAACCTTTCCAGTTGACTCCGGAAACCCTGAAACAGGGTTAAAAAAGCAGGAGTAAGGTTTTCACCCCCCTCAAGAATCCAGGTATCGATTTGATCCCGAGAAAAATATTGACCGCTCTCTACCTCTCTTGTGTTCGGTTTGGGAATTTGATCACTTTTACTCAAATAAAGCATCGCGTGCTCAATGGAACGCCCATCGGTTGTTTTTTGAATTCCCATCTTAACCAATACATCAACCTGAATCCCTAATTCCTCCATTAATTCCCGTGTGGCACAAGCCAGATAGGTTTCTGCCACGTCCAAATGGCCTGCGGATGAAGAATCATAATAACCGGGATGTTCTTTCTTTTTTTTGGATCTTTTTTGTAAAAATAGTTCCCCTTTTAAATTAAAAAGGAAAACATGGGCGGATCGGTGTTGAAGTCCCTTCTCGTGGACCCGATCCCTTAGCGCTTTGCCCACCACTTGATTCTGGTGATTGACTACTTCAATCCATTCATCCATGGGAAGAAACATCGGGCCTACCGAACACTTTTATTCCTCCCCTTCTTTTTTATGCCCCGTCTTTTACGAACCACCTCCACGGAAAAAGAGTGGAGAATTTCATCAATGGGAGGAAAAGGTTTTTCTAATTGAATACGGACTTCTTGAACGGAAAAGTTTAAAAAAATCTCTTGGGCCATCCGATTCGCTAATGTTTCCAATAAACGGCACCGCACTTTTTTCCCTGTTTGAAGAATACACCGACACAGCGCCACATAATCAATGGCAGATTTTAAGGAATCCATTTTTGCCGCTTTTTCCAAACTTCCAAAAATCTCAACCTTCGCTTTTAAGCGCTGGCCTATTTTTCTTTCCTCAGGGGTGGTCCCACAATGGCTGTGGAACTCCAACCCATCAATAACCATACGATCCATATACACACTGACCCCCTCAAAAAAAAATCCCCTTTGGGGGAAAAGTTGGCATGGGTGAAAATATCAGGTTCTGGGTTAAAGGGCCTTCTCTAAACATCCAACCACAGTTGCATTACAGGCCCTTCCATTCAGGTGAGATTCGTATTCATCCATAAAATGTTTTAGCGTACTCTGCACAGCAATCGAGGCACCGGTGACAACGGTACAAATCCCTTTTCCTTTTACAATACCACAGAGTTGAATGAGGGCCTCCAAATCTTCTTTCCGCCCTTCCCCGGATTCAATTCGTTCTAACAACTCCGACATATGTACGGTTCCCAAGGAACAGGGAGGACATTGCCCGCAGCTCTCCCTGGCGAAAAACCGGGAAAATTCCAAAACCACTGAAACCATACAAGCAGTTTCATCAAACACAAGCATTCCCGCAGATCCCAATGAAGTTCCAGCTTTTTTAAAAGAATCGAAATCCATGGGAAGGTCCAAATGATCTTCGGTCAGGAGAGAACTAGAGGGACCTCCGGGAAAGACCGCTTTTAGGCGTCTTCCCTCGCGGATTCCCTTCCCGCATCCAAAAATGAGCTCTCTCAAGGCCGTCCCCATGGGAAGCTCATAAACCCCCGGCTGATTAACCGCCCCGCTGACAGAAAACAGCATGGTTCCTGGGCAATGGGGAACGCCAATCCTTGAAAACCAGTCAGCCCCATGATTTAGAATGGAAGGAATATTAGAAAGGGTCTCGGCATTATTCACCAGAGTCGGTTTTTTAAAAAGCCCAAAAGTAGTGGGGTAATAAGGAGGTTTTTCTTTGGGTTTTCCGGAAAACCCCTGGATCACCTCCAACATAGCGGTTTCTTCCCCCGAAACATAGGTGTCTGGTCCACGAAACAAACGGACATCCAGATTTAAACCCGTTCCTAAAATATTTCGCCCCATATACCCGGCATGCCGGGCTTCTTCAATTGCACTCTCTAAAATAGCCACCTCGTCATGGTATTTTTCCTTAATAAAAAGATATGCTTCCTTTGCCCCCATCACAAAACCCGCAATTAGAATGCCTTCAAGAAGCTGATGAGGAACCCGCTGAATTAAAAAACGGTCTTTATAGGTTCCCGGTTCACTTTCACTGGCATTGCACGCTACGTACCGTTCGGTCTCCCTTTGCCCATAAACCATTTCCCACTTTTTACCGGTGGGAAAGCCACTCCCTCCTCTTCCTCTTAAACCTGAACGTTTGACTTCTTTAATAATTTCAAGAGGCAGCATTTTAAGGGCTTTTCGAAAAGCGGAATATCCCCCTTTTTTTTCATATTCATTCAAGTTGGTTAGCTTTAAATCCTCTGTTTGAATCACCACTTGGCCCATAGGTGCGAACTCATTGGTTTAAAAGAAAAATTAGCCCATCATAACATTCCAAACCAACCGGTGTCAATGTTGAATTATTCAAATTTTAGGGATACTCATAAAAGGTTTTTCAAACGGAAATGGCCCTTTAACCTTGTGGAAAAGGCCCACGCCTTAAAAACAAAAACTAACTAAATAAAAAAATTTGCTAATTTTTAAATTTTAGGTGAGGGAAATTCAAACAAGAGGTCTGGGTTTTTATGCGGAGAGATTGAACTAGGTCGTAACCATTTTTATGGTTTCAATGACTTTAGAATCTTCAAAAGGTTTCAAAATATAATAATTGGCTCCAAGGTCTTTACATTTGATGACATCTTGTTGAGTGGCCAGTGAAGTCACCATAATCACCTTAACTTGCGCATGGATCGATTTGAGTGTTTTCAAGGTATCGATTCCATTGAGTTGAGGCATCACAATATCCAAGGTAATCAAATCGGGTTTCAGGTCTTTATATTGCGAAATAACCTGAGCCCCATTCTCAGCCATGCCAACCACTTCACAATGGCATTTTTCCAAAATGGTTTTTAATGACTCTCTCATCACCTTTGAATCATCAGCAATTAAAACCCGTTTTTTCTCTGACATAACTAACCTCCTTCCCTTTTAACGGGGAAATTCTATTTCTTTTTTGAAAAGAAACAATGCATTGATCTAACCCAATGGTTTTTTTTCTATTCAATCTTTCTTTTGGCTTTTTCCTTTAAAGGAAAGACCCAACTCAATATCCCCTTTATCCGAATTTAAGGGAACAATAAAAGGGTCCTCCACCAATGGAACAATCATCCCCATGCTGATAATAGGGGTTGTGATGGTTACCTGTATTCCTAGATCCGCCAATTTTCCCGTTGCATTTCCAACAATAACATTACTGAATTCCGCTAAAGCCTCTTGGCAATCCGAGTTCAGCTCGGTCATTTTCTCCACCCCCATCATTCCTGCAGTCACCGCAAGGGCAGAAACCTTATCGAAACCGATGATAAAAGAACCGTTTAAATCTCCCGAAAAACCGATCACAATAGAAATGGGATGGGAAGGGTTGTTTTCCTTTTCACGCCGAACCTCCCGGACAGAGGCATCCACCCTACCCATCCGTTTCAATATATCTAAGGTGGGCCCTACAAAGGCATTGACATGTTCCGCCCGAATTTCAATGGGCCGATCAGTGGACGAGTTCCGTTCCACGAGTCATCCGTAAGACTTCTTCCACTGAAGTTAATCCTGCGACCACCTTCTTCACCCCATCAAACCGCATATCTCGAAAACCTTTTTTCCACCCATATCCCCGAATGGTATTGGCAGAGGCTTTTGCCAAAATAAGTTCCCGTATGGTTTCATCTACCACCAGAATTTCAAAAACCCCTACCCGTCCTTTATATCCCTTTTGGTTGCATGTTTTACAGCCCTTCCCTTTGTAAAAAGGAATATCTTTCCCCAAATGAATCAACCCCATGGTCTCCAACTCCACCCGTGTCGGGGAATAGGCTTCCCTGCAATTTCCACAAATTTTTCGGGCAAGCCTTTGGGCCACCACGCCAAGGAGAGAGGGGGCCAATAAATACGGTTCAATTCCCATTTCCATCAAACGGGTCACTGCCCCGGGGGAATCGTTGGTGTGCAGGGTGCTAAAAACCAAATGTCCTGTTAAGGCAGACTCTGTTGCAATTTTTCCTGTTTCACGGTCTCGAATTTCCCCAATCATAATAATATTGGGATCCTGGCGCAAAATAGCCCTCAGGGCATTCGCAAAGGTAACGTCCCGTTTCGGATTAACCGGTACCTGGTTGATGGTGGGGATTTGGTATTCAACCGGATCCTCAACTGTGATGATATTTTTTTCAACCGAACGGACCTCATTCAGTGCGGCATACAGCGTGGTCGTTTTCCCGCTTCCGGTTGGCCCCGTAATTAAAATGATTCCATAAGGTTGCCGAATTAAGAACCGAAAGGTCTCAAGATTTCCCTTTGAAAAACCCATTTGTTCCAACCCCAACAAGGAATTTTTTTTATCCAGTAAACGCATCACCACCTTTTCACCAAAACACGTGGGCAGGGTGGATATCCTCATGTCCAAACTCTTTTTTTGGATGCTCATTTGAATCCGGCCATCCTGGGGAACCCATCGCTCCGAGATATCCAATTGAGACAAAATTTTAATTCTAGAAACAATGGCAGCGTGAAGAGACATGCTAAAGGTAAAGGCCTCGGATAGAATTCCATCGATTCTCAAACGAATGGTCAATTGCTCTACCCCTGGTTCAATATGGATATCACTAGCGGATTCTTCCGCCGCATGAGCAAGAATTTTATCCACAATTTTGACGATGGGAATTTCTTTCCCCGCTCTTTTGAGTCTTTCAGATTCAGAGGGACCTTCTCGATCGACTCCGTATTGGTAAAGGTTGATAGAATGGTCTAATTGTTTCTCTAATTTTTCGGTGTAATTAAAGGCCAAAGCGTTTTCAATTTCCGAATCTAAGGCAAGAACAGGAATTATTTTGCACTTAGTCTCGTTGGCCAAGGCATCCATTACTTCAAATCGGGTCGGGTCAGTAATGGCAACGGTAAGTTCATTTCCCAATAAAAAAAGAGGGATCATCTTAAACCGATGGGCAATGGCCTCTGAGACAATATTGAGGACATTCTTTTCAACGGTAATCCCTTTTAATTCCATGACCGGGAGATTAAACTGTAGCCCCACCACTTTTAAGATATCTTTTTCAGTTGCAAACCCTAGTTCAACAATAAAATCTCCTAATGGTTTCTGTCCCCAACCCCGCTTCTTTTGCTCTTCCAGGGCCACCCTTAACTGCTCATTTGAAATAATTCCTTCTTCAACCAGCATTTGTCCAATTTTTTCCTGAACCACTTTTGAAATTGCCATTAAACATTCACCTGAATGTAGACAAAAATTTATGGGAAAGGTTATTACGCCCTTTTAAGAACTCCCTTTTAGGAGTTGATCAATATCATCCTGGGAAACGGCTTTTTTGGGATCCTTTTTCTCCTTCTCTTCTTTCTGAGCTTCACCCTTGACACCCAATATTTCCGTCAACTGATCTTCTGAGAAGGGGTTTTGAAGGTTTTGGGGCTGAAACATTTCTTTTTCTATTTCGGAGGGTAGATGGGAAGAACCCAGGGTTCCTATCTTTTCATCCAGATTGATCCCGCAACCCCCACAAAAATGATCCCCTATGGAATTCCCAAATCCGCAATGAAGGCAGGGGAAAAGTAAAGGATTGCCGCATTTTCCGCAATATCTTCTCCCTGGAAGGTTATCCGATAGACATTCGGTGCAACGCATCTTTTTCTGCCTCATTTGGATCCTGATTAGACTTTAAATCATTGAAGTCTCTATATTATTTCAAACTTATAAGAAGGTCCCCTTTTTGTCAAATAAACAAAATCAAGTAGTGAGATTGAAAAAATAACTAAATGAGGCTTTACATTAAAAGGGAACGTCCCAGTTTGGCATTGACAACCCTTTTTTCCTCATGTTAACTTTCAATTCCTTATTTATCGGTCAAATAAGTGCTGACTCAAGCCGTTGCTCGCCTGATTTCGGTGATTTCTTGCCTATTGGATCTGCTCCCTCGCCCTCCCCATGCAACCCGAAAAATCTGTTTAAAATAATTTAATGTATACCCAGAACCCTCTGAGGGGTCTGGAATTTAAACCCCCTCTACAAAAATCAGTAAAAAGGAGATCTCCATGGCAGCAGCCTATATATTAATGAACGTTCAATCAGGAAAGGTGGGGAAAGCCCTCAATGCAGTCAAGCGTATTCAAGGGGTCCGCTCGGCACATATCGTTGCAGGAGCCTACGATATCATTGGCTATGTTGAAGCAGAAGATTTTGAAAGCCTTGGGCAAAGGATTATGTTTCAAGTCCAGTCAATTAGCGGAATCCGGGGCACCAACACCGCAGTGGTTTTCCAATAAAGCAAAAGACAAAAGCTTTAAACTCAACCTAAAAAAATTTCACCCCTTTGAGGAAAAGAGGAAAAAGGGTGTGGCTAGTTTAAAACCGTACGGATCAACCGACCCCATTCTCTTAAATAGGGCTCTCCCCCCAAAATAAATGTGTCATTGTGGCCCGCACCTGGAAGAAGAGTAAACGTTTTGGGTTGATTGGCGGCTTCGAATAGGGCTTTGCCCTGCTCCCACGGAATAATCTCATCCCTATCTCCGTGAAGGATAAGAACTGGACATGAGATCTTCCCTATTTTTGAAAGGGAATTATATTCGGTTCGAATCAAAAAACCCAGAGGCAAGAAAGGATAGGCGACTCTGGCCATGTCCCGGATCGAAGTAAAGGGTGACTCCAAAATGAGAGCATCGGGTGCTTTTCTCATCGCTAATTCTACCGCAATTGCCGATCCCAATGATTGTCCATAATAAAACAGCTTTTGCGATTTGGGTTGACCCCGTGATTGGACAAAGGCCAGAGCGGCCTCCGCATCTCGATAGGTTCCCTCCTCAGACGGGGTCCCATCACTTTTTCCATATCCCCGGTAATCAATCATAAATAAATGCAATGGCAAAAAATCGTAAAATAACTTTATATGGTCAACACGGTCGCCCATATTTCCCCCGTTTCCATGAAACCAAATCAATGTCCCCTCCGCTCCCTCTTTTTCAATCCACCACCCATTTAATTTAATCCCATCCGAAGAATGGAATCGGACATCTTGGTAGTTAAGGTCTACCGCTTTTGGGGTTTGAATAATCAACCGGCTGGGGAAAAAAATAAAATTTCGATCCATGTTACAGGAAACCAACCCAAAGATGCAAAATAGGAATAGAGGAAACCCTCTTAAAAAGAGGGTAATATTGAGGAACCTACGAAAGGAAACCCTCCGGAATTGGGAATGGATCGGGTCAAAGGTACCTTTAAAATCCACGTCCTGTTTGACAATGCCTTGAGGTTATGACCGTTTTAGAAGTTTCCCTTGACTGCCTTTCCAAATTAAAAGGATCGGACTGGCAACAAAGATAGAAGAGTAGTTTCCTATGACCACACCTAAAATAAGGGCTAATGAAAAATCATGGATCACCTCTCCTCCCCAAAAGAAAAGGGCAAGCAATACCAAAAGGACGGTCAAGGAGGTAACAATGGTACGGCTAAGAACTTGATTGATTCCATCGTTGATCACCTGGGGAAGGTGACGTCCTTTTCGGTTCCTCAAATTCTCTCGAATCCGATCAAATACAACCACGGTATCCGTTAAGGAATAACCGGCCAAGGTTAACAGGGCCGTTACAATCAACAACGTAATCTCCTTATCTAAAAGGTAGAAAATCCCTAATACCGCTAACACATCATGAAAGGTCGCCACCGCTGCAGCCGCTCCAAATCGAAATTCAAACCGGGCCGCAATATACAGAATAATCATAATCAAGGCAAAGGTCACGGCTGTTATTGCCTTCCTTTGAAGTTCCTCCCCAATGGTGGGACCGATTTCCGTACTGCTATCAATCACAAATTGATTATTGGAAAATTCTTGACTGAAGAGTGAAACCAATTGGTTGGAGACCTTGTCTTTAATGCTGGTTTTCTCCTTCACCCGAATGAGAAGTTTATTTCCATCGGTAAATTCCTGAAGCTCTGCATCCGGAAACCCATTTTCCGATAAAAGACGGCGGGCTTCGTCAATTTTCACCGGTTGGTCAAATTTTAGTTGCACGGAGGTTCCCCCTGAAAAATCGATCCCCAAATTGGCCCCTCCCAACCATATCTGAATCAGGGTAAACACCCCTAATAAAACCAAGAGCCCTGAGAAAGCAAAAGTGACGTTCTTTTTTCCAACAAAATCAATGTTTGTTTTTCCTAAAATTTCAAGCATAGCGTCTCCACCTAAATTTAGATACTGAGCCGTTGGAGCTTCCACCGGTTATTAATCATATCCAGGATCACTTTGGTTCCCACCAAGGCGGTAAAAAGATTGATTCCAATACCTAAACACAAGGCTACAGCAAACCCCTTAATCGGTCCGGTTCCAAAAAGGAATAGAACCGCTCCCGTTAAAAGGGTTGTAACATGGGAATCGACAATGGTCACAAAGGCTTTATCAAACCCGCTGTCTACAGCCAGGCGAACAGGTTTTTTCTGCCGAAGCTCTTCACGAATACGCTCAAAGATCAAAACATTAGAATCCACTCCCATACCAATGGTTAAAATGATTCCGGCAATACCCGGAAGGGTAAGGGTTGCATCCAATGCGGCCAAAGCACCAATCAAAACCACCAAATTCAATAAAAGAGCAAAATCGGCAATAATTCCGCAAACCCGATAGTAAACAATCATAAAAAGAATAACCAAAAGCCCCGCCAAAAGAGTGGCCTTAAACCCTTTCTCAATAGAATCCTGCCCAAGAGAAGGTCCAACCGTCAGATTTTGGATAATTTCCACTGGAGCAGGAAGGGCGCCTGCCCGAAGGACTAGCGCAAGATCGCTTGCTTCCTGAAGGGTAAACAATCCACTGATGGAGGCCTGTCCTCCTGAGATTTTATCCCGAATGACGGGTGCAGAGTACACATTGTTATCCAAAATAATGGCAAGCTGCCGGTCGATATTTTCACCGGTAATTTTTTCAAAGAGCCGCCCTCCTTCCCGGTCAAAGGATATACTGACATATGGTTGATTAAACTCGTCAAAATTTATATGGGCATCCGTTAAAGAATCTCCACCAATTAATCTCCTTTTCTCCACCAAATAAGGCCGTTTGGTAATTCGACCTGTTTCTTCATCAATATTCTTTTCAAACAAAATCTGATCCTCTTCTAAAATTTTTTCGGAAATCCCAGCAAGCCAACTCACCTCCTCTTCGGCGGAAACCGATGTGGGCAGCTGGGAAGCCAAGGGAGATTGGGAATCAACCAGTTTAAATTCCAATAGAGCTGTTTTTCCAATTAAATCGATGGCCCTTTGAGGGTCTTTCACCCCCGGAAGTTGAATTAATATCTGATCTTTTCCCCTTTTCTGGATTAACGGTTCAGTCACCCCAAATTGATCGATTCGGTTCCGAATGGTTTCCAAAGCCTGGGATATGGCATTGGTGGCAATTTTTTCTCCCCTCCCTTCGGGCAATGAAAAAACAAGCGTTCCTTCCTTTCGGTCCGTATTATCAAAACCCGATAAACCTTTTTCCACCGCATTAATCAGGTTTTCCCTAATATCGTCATTTTCTGCTGTATACGAAATGGTAATTTCTTCAGGGCCAGACCGTTTTGCTTCCGCAGAAAATTTCTTTTCCGAAAAAAGCTCTTTCAGGCTGGTCACCGCCCGTTCCACATGGTTTTCAACCGCTTTTTCTCCTTCCACTTTTAAAATTAGATGAATACCCCCCTGAAGGTCCAAACCCAAGGTAATGGCCTTGCTGGGCATCACATTCTTCCACCACTGTGGCATGGCTTGAAACATTGGGGTTGAAGGAAGAAAAAATAAAAAAGATAAAAGGGTTACGGTCACAATCAGAATCGCACGGGCTCTAATTCCCTTCTTCATCTACACCTCCTCAAGGAACGGTTAACAGATCGCCAGGTCCCTTAAATCCATTCCACTCTAAAAAGCTCTTTAGTTTCCAAAAGAATTCTAAGGATAACACGTTCTTAATCATCCGTCTCCCCCCTTAGACTGGCAACGGTATCCCTCAAAATTTTAATTTTGACATTATCCGCTACTTGAAGCGTAACGGTCTCCTTGCTGAGATTGGTCACCGTTCCCAAAATTCCTGCATTGGTCACTACCTTGTCCCCTTTTTTCAATAATTCCAGTAGCTGCTTGTGTTTTTTTTGGCGCCGCTGCTGGGGGAGAATTAATAAAAAGTAGAAAATCACAATGATTAAAACAAAAGGAATTAAACTGGCGATCACACCACCCGTTGACCCTGAGGATCCACCGTCAGGTGTTTGCGCCCAAGCAATCCATGTCATCCAGCCCACTGATCAGCCTCCTTTCTCAAAAAATAAAACTGCTGGGTAAAATCATCAAAAACTCCCTCGGAAATCGCTTCTCTAATCTTTTTCATTAACTGAAGATAAAAATTTAAATTGTGGAGCGTATTGAGTCGTAAACCCAATATTTCATGGGCCATAAACAAATGACGTAAATAAGCCCTTGAAAATCTTCCGCAGGTATAACAATCACAAGCCTCATCAATCGGCCTGGGGTCTTTTTCATATTTAGCCTGCTTAATCACGATGTGTCCATGACGGGTAAACAACCATCCCGTCCGAGCATGCCGTGTGGGCATAACACAATCAAATAAATCAATTCCACTTCGCACCCCCTCCAATAAGTCCTCGGGTTTTCCTACCCCCATTAAATAACGAGGGGAATCGTTCGGCAAAAAGGGTACCACACAATTTACCATTTCCCGCATCATTTCCTGACTTTCCCCCACGCTTAATCCACCGATGGCATACCCATCAAACCCGATATCAAGGATTTCACCCGCAGATTGTTCCCTGAGTTTTGGGAAAAATCCGCCTTGAACAATTCCAAATAAGCTTTGGTCAACCCGATGGTGAACAGTTTTACACCGCTGAGCCCAGCGAGTGGTTCGTTCCAATGAAAAAGCGGCATGATCATAAGAAGAGGGATACGGAAGACATTCGTCAAATGCCATAATGAGGTCCGCGCCCAAGGCCTCTTGGATCTCAATACTCAGATCGGGTGAAAGAAAATGAGTGGATCCATCCAAATGGGATTGGAATATAACCCCCTCTTCAGTCACTTTACTTAGTTTTCCCATACTCATGACCTGAAACCCACCGCTATCCGTCAATATGGCTCCATCCCACGAAATAAAGCCATGCAACCCACCCATTGAACGGATCAGGTTATGCCCTGGACGCAAATACAGGTGATAGGCGTTGCCGAGAATAATTTGAGCTCCTAAGGAGGCCAACTCATCCGGGGTAAGTGTCTTCACGCTCCCGGCAGTACCCACGGGCATAAAAGCAGGGGTGTCAATTATCCCGTGAGAGGTTTCAAGTTTCCCTCTCCTCGCCAAACTCTTGGGATCTTTTTCCAAAACCTGAAATTTCATTTTTACATTCGCTCAGGGGCTTGAACCCCCAAAATTTTCAACGCATTTTGAATCACCATTTGAACGCACTTCATAAAAAAAAGGCGGGCTTGGGTTAATTCTAAATCCGGGGTGATAATGCGATGATTAAAATAAAACTGGTGGAGCTGGGAAGCCAGCTCTTGAAGATAAAAAGTCAACCGGTGGGGTTCAAGGGATAAGGCACTCCCTTCCACAATTCCTGGGTAAAGCGCCAATTGTTTCATTAAACCAAATTCTTCGGGCAGATCGAGCCGATTTAAATGAACCCCCTCTGAGGAAAGGATAGGAACCCCCTTTTCCTGAGCTTGTCGAAACACGCTACATAACCTTGCATGGGCATATTGAACATAAAATACCGGATTTTCATTGGACTGCTTTTTTGCAAGATCCAGATCGAAATCCAAAGGGCTATCTGACCGCCTCATTAAGAAAAAAAAACGGGCAACATCGGACCCCACCTCCTCCAACACCTCTCGAAGGGGAACAAACTCCCCCGCTCGTGTCGACATGGTAACGGGCTTTCCCTCTCGGATGAGGTTCACCAGCTGAACCAAAATGATTTCAAGGATCTCTGAAGGATAACCCAAGGCTTGGACCATCGCTTTCATCCTGGGAATATATCCATGATGATCCGCCCCCCAAATATTAATAATCCGCTTATATCCCCTTCTTAATTTATTTCGATGATAGGCAATGTCGGAAGCAAAATAGGTTTGCTGTCCATTTTCCCTAACCACCACACGATCTTTATCATCCCCCAAACGGGAGGTGGCCAACCAAACGGCCCCATCCTTCTCATAGATCAAGCCCTTCTTTCTGAGATCACTAAATGCTTCTTCGATCTCTCCTTTTTGATAAAGCTCCTGTTCGGAAAACCACCGGTCAAACAAAACCCCAAAGTGGTTTAAATCCACCTGTATATTTTTTAGGATTTCGTCACTGGCCCCTTTTCGAAATACCGGGAGCCAAACACTTTCCGGTTGATTCATAAACCGGTTTCCTTCCCGTTTTATAAATTGCCGGGCAATCTTACCAATATATTCTCCCTGGTAAAACTCATTTGGAAAAGAAACTTCGCGACCCAGTTGTTCTTCATAACGAAGGTAGGTCGACTTCCCCAAGATATCCATTTGGGTCCCCACATCATTGGTATAATATTCCCGATCCACGCGATGTCCTGTCATCGATAATAAATTTCCCACCACATCTCCAACCACTGCCCCCCGCCCATGCCCAACGTGAAGCGGCCCTGTGGGGTTTGCGCTCACAAATTCAACCTGGACCGACTCATTCTTTCCAATCTCAGAAAACCCAAAGGTTTCTCCTTTTTCTTCAATTTCCAAAAGCACATCGTACCAAAAAGACCGGGTCATGGTAAAATTCAGAAAACCTGGTCCCGCCACTTCAACTCGGTCCACAATATCTTCATGGCCTGTAAGGTGTTTAACTATAATTTCAGCAATCTCTTTAGGATTACGGCCTTCTTTGGAAGCCACCGACATGGCTACCGTGGTGGCAATATCCCCTTGCCCCTTTCGCTTTGGAACCTCTAATATAACAGGAGGTAACTCCGAAGATTTGAGTTCATTTTGATTCCTGGCCTCTTGAAGGGCCTTATGAAGTAAAACTTGAAGCTCCGTTTTCACTATTCAATTTAACCTTTTTTGTAATTAAAACAGTCAATTATAACTATTCCACAGAAAAAGTCAATTGCCTATATATCCCTCCTGATTTTTTTTTTGAATAGGGAAGGTTAAGTGGGATTGGCAAAAAATTTCAGAAGGTTTTTAAGGTAAGACTGGGCAGCCTTTTGGTCCTTCTTGAACTAGAGCCTAGGGACCAACATCCATTCCACCGAGGGGGGGGCCCCCCTGGAGTTTTCTCCGGATTTAAAGTCCCTTTCTTGGATTAACTGAAAACTTATTTTCTCCATTTGAAATTTTCTTGAAGGTTATCTTGTCGAGTTCATTCCTTTATGCTAGCATTTAAATAACACGAGAAAGGAGGTGGTCCAATGAAATCAGACCGTTCGACCCGTGAGGTGGCTGAACGTTAGGCGACTTCCTGCCGCCTAAAAAATGCGCAGGAAGGCCGCCTGCGGAAATCTAACAGTTCACTGAACCCAGGAGCTCCCGGAATTAGGTCAGCCGGGGCGGGACACCGTAATGGCTCCTGGGTTTTTAATTGACCACCGCCTAGGCAGGTTGACCATGAAACATTAGGGCCAGTTAACGTCTAGACGTTTTTTGGGGTTATCCCGATCCGAATAAAAAATAAATTGATTCTTCTTTCCGAATTCGTAAACTTCCTTTGTAATTCTGACATCTTCCTTGCAATATAGGGCAATTTTGGCAAATTCCCCTTCTTTAAACCAACGGAGGGCCGCCAACCCATCTGCCATTTTTCCTGCATTTAAAGTAGCCTGCGCCACGTTTTCAAGCTTCAACCGAAAACCAAGCCGTTGTTTAATATTGGCTAAAATATCGAAGGTCGACAGTTTCGAAAAATCAAAATCCGAATAGCCGGTTAAGACCGGATAATCAAAACCCACAATGTTATATCCGATGACCAAATCCGCTTCTTTGAGCACCTCAATGAGTTCTTGCACATCATCTTCTTCAAAAACCTGAAAATCTCCTATGCGTGTACTATATGTCACACCAATCGAGACTCTCATCAAATGTTTGTTTTCCCAACCGCCCACTTCATCGGCACTTTTTTGGGTTTCTAAATCAAAAAAAACGATATTTTTGGAAACGCCTGGCATAGGGCCCTCTTTCCCTTAATTAAACAAAATGCTCCCGTAAGCCTTTTTTCCAAGCAACACCTTTTCGGGTTTTAAATGGTTGAATATACCATAAATGTCCATGGGTTGCCAATTCTCAAAGGGTTGTTTATATTTAATTTCCTAACAAGGAAATTAGGAGAAATTAAACTGGTCATTTTCGATATGGACGGGACCCTCATTGACCCCCGGATTGATGTTGCCAATGCCTTAAACGTCTCCTTACTTAACCCATTTCAATCTTCCTCACCTCTCTTACCAGGAAATTTTTGGAATGATTCAAAATGGAATGAAAAATCTCATGGAGCAGGCTCTGCCTTCCTCTCATTTGCCGTGCCTTCAGGAAGCGGCTTCAGTTTATCGATCCCACTACGACCAGCATCTTTTAGACAATACCACCCTCTACCCTTCGGTAAGAGAAACCTTAGACGCTCTGGATCACGGAAGAAAGCGGTGGTCTCCAACAAACGGGAAAAACCGCTGCATTCCCTTCTGGAGGGTTTTAATTTAAAGGAACATTTTGAAATGGTTCTGGGATCCGATACCATGGGAAAGCGGAAACTTTCCCCCCTTGGGATCTTGAGGGTTTTGGACAAACTCAGTGTCCTACCTGAACAGGCCGTCATGGTAGGGGATAGTCCTGAGGATATCCAGGCGGGCCGGGCTGCGGGAACCCACACATGCGGTGTTACCTATGGTTATAGAACACCAAAAGCCCTCGTAGATGAAAAACCGGATTTCATCATCAACCACCTCAAAGGTTTTTTAAACCTTTTTGCAAATGATCCCCCAACCCTTTTCTAACTTGATCCCATTTTACTGAGATAAAAATGATATAACCCCTTTCAAATCGTGAATGACCTGAAAGAAGGGTTCATTGGTTTTTGGGTTTGAACTTTCCCCGGTTTTAGAGAAAGACCCCGAGCGATTAATTAAAAAAGGAAAAATTCCCACAGACCTCGCCCCCTCAATATCCTCTTCAGGGCTATCCCCAACATGGAGGGCGCACTCGGGTTCTACTTGATGTTTCGATAATGCCACCTGAAAAATCTTGGAATTCGGCTTTGCCGCCCCCACTTCACTGGAAATGGTGATAGAATCGAAAAAGGAATCAATATCCAGAGCTCTGCACACGTCATAAATTCTAGAATCAAAGTTTGAAATAATTCCCAGGTGGTACCCTTTGTCTTTGAGAATTCTCAAAACCCCCCGAGTTTCAGAAAAAAGAACCCAACCAGAGTTTCCCCGAAACCGTTCAAAAAGTTCATCAAAAAAGGAATTAAATCGAGGAAAAACCATTCCATTCAAAGCGCGGATCACAAGGTTTTTCCACCATTCTTTTTCCCGATGATGAATCAAATTTTTCTTTAATCCAGGAAAGGCCATGGGAGGAGAAGACCGGAACGCTTTTTTAAATTCAGTTTCTAAAACTTCGGGAGATAATTTAATTTCATACTTTCGGGCAACCTCTGAATAAATCTGTCCCACAGAACCTTTCACATGAAAAAGGGTTCCGGCACCGTCAAAAAAAAGAGTAGACACTTTTTTTTGGGAATCGGACAGGATCTTTTTGTTTTTCAAATCTGGACCACCGATGCAATTCATGCCATAATGTTAGTGGACTTTACCCTATGGAGGCAAGTAGGAAAATTGGCCATACTCTATTTGGTCAGACATGGACAAACGGATTGGAACCGCCAAAGAAGGATAATGGGAAGACATCCTGTCCCGCTTAACGAGACCGGTTCCCAGCAGGTTCAACGCCTTGCTTTATCCCTAAAATCCTGGCCTATTGAAAAAATGGTTTCCAGTCCCATGCTTCGGACGGTGGAATCTGCCAAAATTATTTCCGAAGCGTTAGGTCTTCCATTTGAGGAAGATGAGGGGCTCTGTGAGATCAGCGTCGGGGAATGGGAAGGAAAATATTGGGATCAAATGGATTCAGACCCGGTCGTAAAAGCATTTGAAACCACCCCTTCGATAACACGGCCCCCCGGAGGGGAAACCCTCACAGAAGTTCAAAACAGAGCGGTCAAATCTATTTGGCGGATAATCCAGGAGGCGGGTATTTCAAACCTGTTACTGGTCTCCCATGCGGATACCATTCGGGCGATTTTGGCTCATTTTATCCAAATGGATCTAGACCCCTCCCGGCGATTTCAAATCGACAATGCCTCGCTTTCCGTCATCAAAATAAATCCTATTAAAAGCCGGTTAATCCTAATGAACTACCTTGCAGATCCTGAACGGATTCAGGGACCGCAGGATTAATACCCTCATATTTTGGCCATGACCCCTTGGTTCACCTCATTGGCCTTCTTTTTTCCCACCAAAAGCTCAACAAGGGTAAAAGCAAACTCCATGGCGGTTCCCGGGGCGCGACTGGTAACCAGGTTTCCATCAATGACCACCCTATTTTCTGAGTAAGAACTCTCTGTCAGAGAATTTTTCACTGTGGGGTGGCTGGTTATTTTTTTTCCGGTTATCATTCCGGCCGCAGAAAGAACCGTGGGAGCGGCACAAATGGCTGAGGTATACTTTCCCGAATTTTGCATTTCTTTTAAAAGCTGAAGGACCCGTGGGTCTTTCTTTAAATGCTCTGTTCCACCTGCACCACCCGGTAAAATAATCATTTCAAAATCAGCCGCTTTTACCCGATCGATGGACCCATCCGGAATAACCTTAATTCCGCATCTTCCTTCTATCGCACCTTCCACAATACCTGCAACCATGACCTCTACCCCCGCCCTCCTGAGAATATCAATCACGGTAATAGCTTCAATCTCCTCAAATCCTGGGGCCAAAGGAACCACCACCCGTTTCATTTTAAAACCTCTCCTCCTACTTTAAGTTTACAAGCAACCCTATTGATTTTTAAAAATAAAATATTTTTTTTGAATCAGTACTCGGTAATTGGTTTGTTTATTCAGGACTTATCCCAATAAAGAGAGAGTATAAAATAAAAAAATTTTAAAGGAAACCTGTTTTATTCAAAAGGGGAAAGAGACTCTAAATAAAAGCTTTAATGGGTATGGCCCCCATGTCGTTGACCTTCTTCATGGGTATGCTCAGGGGAGGTTTCAATATCGTGGTGGGCCTCCTGCTCAATTAAAGTATGAGGATGAAAATGAACCTTTCCTTCATGAATATGGGAATGTTCGTGGGTGGCAATCAAAGGAACCCCCTCCAAAGCGACACGGGTAACGGACAATTTCCTCAAAAAATCATAAAATAGGATCAGACAAAATACCGTCGCGGCAAATAAGACAATGGTTGCACCGGAAGCGGCATCAAAGTAAAAACTCAGATACATCCCGGACACCGCCGTGAATGATCCAATCCCCGTGGAAAGGAGAACCATCTTGTTAAAGCTATCCGTTAACATTCTAGCCGTAATGGCGGGAATCACAATGGCTGCGGCAATCATGGTTACTCCAATGACCCGCATCGAAGCGATTATGGATGCTGCAAGAATAAGCGAAAACCAGGTGTCCACCCATTCAGTGGGAACGCCATACACCTTTGCGGACTCTTTATCAAAGGTGGTAAACAGAAGTTGTTTGAACATCCCCCCCAGGACCAGGAAACACATCAAACCAACGCCGGCGATGACAAATAGATCCTCCGAAGTCACTCCCAGAATATTTCCAAACAGCGCGGCTTCAAAATCACGTGTAAAACGGCCTGCCTTACTGATAAGGGCAACACCAATGGCAAAGCTGGCCGTGGTAACCACTCCGATTGCTGCATCAGCTCCAATCTTATTCCGCTTTACAACCTGATTAATGAGGAGTGCAGCCAAAAAGCCCCAAAGGCCTGCCCCAATATAAAAATTTACGTTAATCACATACCCGATTACTGCGCCTCCAAAAGCGGCGTGGGAAAGCCCATGGCCGATATAGCTCATTCCCCTCAGTACAATATAAACCCCGATTAAACCGCAGATCGCTCCCACCATGGGGGCAGCAATTAATCCGTTTCGGAAGAATTCATATTTTAAGGGTTCCAGCAAAAATTCCATTTTTAATCAAAATCAACAGTGGGGGTTTTGTGGGTATGGCTCCCGGTTTTTAAGGAAAGGGGTGTGGTATTGGCCATCAGGGTAAAGCCCCCATGTTTAATCACCACCATTTCCGCGTTATAGGTTTTTTTCAAAATTTCCGAGGTAAATATCTGATCGGGGTCTCCTTGTGCCACAACGCCTTGGTTAAAACAAATGACCCAAGGAAGGTGAGCCGCCACGGCATTGAGGTCATGGGTTGTAATCAGAATCGTCACCCCGTCCTTATTGAGTTCCCCCAAAAGGTGAAGAACATCATGTTGTGTACTGACATCCACGCCAGCCGTGGGTTCATCTAAAATCAAAAGTGGCGGTTTGCTAATGAGTGCCCGGGCTAAAAATACACGCTGCTGTTGTCCCCCGGAAAGATTTCTAATATGCCGTTGGCCGCACTCCCCTATACCAAGACGTTCAAGTAAACCTTGAACTTTAGCCTTCTCTTTCCGGCTTGCCCAGGGAAGATAACTCATTTCCCTAAATGCTCCCATGAGAACCACCTGTTCAACGGTTACGGGAAAATTCCAATCCACGGACTCCAGTTGAGGAACATAGCCCACACGCAAGGCGCCTCTGCCATTAACCTTTTTTCCAGCTACTAAAACAGATCCCTCAACCGGTTGAACCACCCCTAAAATGACTTTTAAAAGAGTGGTTTTCCCCGACCCGGTGGGTCCCACCACGCCAGCGAATTGTCCCGCTGGCAATTGAAGGTTGAGATTTCGAAAAACCACTTTTTGTTCATAGGCACAGGACACACCTTTTAAGTCAACCACGTATTCCATAAATTTTTAAACCAATCCCTTCCCCGTGGTAGTAGTTGTTAATTTCCCGTGTTTCACCCCGCGGGTCCCGATCAACCGATCTGCAATTTTTCGCAATTCACCACTTTTTCCTTTCACGATCAAAACCTCAAGACAATTGTGCTCATCCAGATGCACATGCATGCCTGATTTAATCTGCTTATGGTATTGGTGTTGTAGGTCTGTTAAAGTATCCACCAATTCTCGAACATCATGGGCATAAACAATTGAAACGGTTCCAACAGTTTCCCTGTTCTCATCCCACTCCTGCTCCACCAAATGATCACGAATCAAATCCCGGATGGCTTCAGAGCGGTTTACATAGTTTTTTTTCTCAATCCATTTATCAAAATCATCCAACAGATGATGATCCAGAGACACGCCAAAACGAACGGTTTTCTTCATAATAACATCCTCTCCCAGTAGTACCTTTTAACTATTCATTCACCGTTAGTGCTACCTATAAAATATAAAGTAACACACCGGTTTAAACGTGTCAACCTGCTGGAATACAAATGAAGCTCCCCCCTCCCTTAATCCCTCCCCCCTTGATGGGGGGAGGGGAGGCGGGGGGTGGCAATGGTTTCGGGGAGACTCTCCTGAGATTAGTCGAAGGGCCTGTCCTGAACGGAGTGACAGGACACGCTATGACAGATTCACTGCATCCCCCGCCCCAAGCGGCGGTGAATTTCATTAAAAAGCCACGGAGGGACATCCCTCCGTGGCTTTCAAACACCCAATGGACTGATTAATTCACATTTTTAGCGTCCACGCCCTTCAAAGCGGAGGGGTCTCCCCCCAAGGCTCTAACCATTGTTCCAATATTTCCAAGCATCATCCCAATATAGGAATGGTTTGGGTCATCCATGGTTCCGGGAAGATCATCATCAGAAAGGGTATCAATAAACTTTACCCCACCCTCTTTTCCAATTTGATCCAACACCTTGCTTGGAAAAACCTCTGAACCAAAAATGGCGGGGATTTTTTCGTTTCTGATTTGATCGATCAATCTGGCCACTTCACGGGGGGAAGGCTGAGAAAAGCTGGAAGGCTGAATGGCCCCAATCACCGTACACCCATAACGGGGGCAAAAATAGGCGAAAGAATCATGATAGGTTAGAAGTTTCCGGTTTCCTTCTGGGATCGTTTTCATGGCTTCCATTATGGCTTGGTCCAATCTTTCCAACTTTGCAAGAAACCTCCTCGTATTGGCCTCGTAATCGGCTCTATGAGGAACGTCCATTTCAATCAATTTATCCCGGGTCAGTTTAGCGTATTTCATTGCATGGGCCACATTAAGCCACAAATGAGGGTTAGGCGCACCATCCTCTTCAGGAAAACTGAAATCAAACACCCATTCCTTCCGGATAATGGTCTGATCCCCCAACTTTAGAATTTGGGCACTCTTTTTCTTGGAAGAATTCATCAATTTTTCTGTAGGAATCTCTAAATGGAGACCATTCATGATTAGAAGGTCGGCTTCCGCCAGGTACTTCACATCGGAAGGGGCAGGTTCAAACGTATGGGAGTTGGTTCCCTCAGGAACGATTCCATGTAAATCAATTAGTTCCCCCCCCACATTGTAAACGATATTGGTAATCGGAGAGACAGTGGTTACAACCTTTAACCTCTGACCCGCCCCCCATGCTTGAATTGAAGAAAAAACAAGGAGGGTTGCAAAGGTAAGGGTTAAAAAAATTTTCATTTTCTATCTCCTTTAAAAATTAACTTGTGTCCGAAAACCCCAAATAAAAACCGGATCAACTGACCTGTCTCCCCCTGGATTGGCAATTATCTGGATATCCGGAGAAATTTGAATTTCGGGACGTCGGCCATCTCCAAATGGAACCATACGGTAATACAGCTCCCCATAATGCTCCACATCATTAAACCCGGTTGCCAGTTCATACGGGCCGGATGGGAAAGAGGCTCCATAAGCCACCCCTAATTCATCATCAGGCCGCCCAATCATTTCACCTGAAAATCCTGCTCCCCCGCTAACGGCAAATTCAAATTGGGAAACATCCGGGTCTTGGTACCCAAACCGGGACCAAACCCCAATCCCTCCAGAGACCTGTTGGTCCAGGCTGAAACCAAACCCTGTGTTTTGATCCTGTCTTTTATTCTGATCGGCGGGAAGGATTAAGGTACAATCCGAAAAAATCGACAAATCGCTTGCACTATTGCAATGATCGGTTAACCTCCCCCACCCATATAAACGCACATTTCCATCCCGCCCCCCCGTTTGGGTCTGGATGGACAGTTGCCCGATGAGAAAGGGATTATCAAAAAAATCCTTATAATTACCATCCCCCTCAAAAAAACCCACTAAAACACCAACCCTTTCAGAAGAATTCAGACCCAAAACCACACCGGGGCCAAGGAAATTTTCATCTCCCCCCCATTCTATGGCGGTGTTGTTAACAAATTGTTGTGCCAAAAACTGATTCCTCTCCGAATTAGCGTAGTGATTTGAATCAAAATAAGAAGTTAGGTCCATTTGCCCAAAAGCAATTAGAATCGCCTCATCTAGTAAACGGTGCTCATAACGGGCCTCCACCAAATGAAGGGTAGTCAAGCCCTCAATATCGGCATTGGGACCGGAAGGGTTGCCATTGGGGTTAACCAAGAGGGGGGGAAGATTCCCTAACCCATCCGCAGGGGCCCAATCCAAACGAAATAAAACGTTACTCTCTTCACCAAACCCATATTCAAGAATCAGATCGGCTGATATGGACGCTTCCGAATGATCACCACCGAATCTTTCTTTATTATTCAAACTCCCTTGCAAAATGGCCGTCAGCCCCCCGCTAATCGTGGCTCCATATAAACTCCGAACAGGATGAAGACGATGACCATCCTCATCAGTCACCTCAATTTTTTCCTGCTCCAACTCTTTTAACCTCTCCTTGATTTCCTTCAGTTCCTTTTCAACCTCGCTTTCCCCTTGGGCCAAAATCCCTTGTGGATAAAAGAAAAGGAAAAACAAAAGGAAAACCAAAAATCCTCTAAATATTTTTTCCCTCCTCATTTCCCTCCTTACGCTCCTTTCAAGAAGTGCTACAAAAAATTTTTTATTTATCTTTTCGTGTTACTTTTATTAAAAAAATAGCATTAAAAATTCCCCATGTCAAGGAGGTAACCATTTTATTTTTTTACCCATATTCCACTAACATACAACCAACTGATTTTATTGTAGCTTTAAGCCTTGGAGAAAACCAGAATATCTGATATATTCAGAGAATTTGGTGAAAAGGAGGGGTACAAATGAGAATATTCAGTTTCTTTTTTATGACGATTGGCCTGATCTTTATCCACCCAGCGGTCTCAAATGCGCAGAAAAACCCCGGAATTTTGGTATGGGGTCATTTCACCCAGGACCAGCAGGAAAATGGGATCCCTTTGGGCTGGAGTGTTAAACGGTGGACTGGGGGTTATGACATTTTTGTCCTTCGGGACCCCGATGGTAACGATGTTCTTCGCCTGAAAAGCGAAAAAAATAGCTTCGGGTTATATAAAAAGGCCCCAATCGACCTTAAACAATATCCGATTTTGACGTGGCGTTGGAAGGTAACTCAATTGCCCGAGGGAGGGGATGTCCGCTCTAAAAAAACCGATGACCAAGCCGCCCAGGTCTATGTGGTTTTTCCTCGATTTCCTGCGGCGATTAATAGCCGGATGGTGGGGTATATTTGGGAAAATTTAACCCCTAAGGGTTTGGAGGTCCCAAGCCAAAAATCTTCGAACACCCGTTATATCGTTCTTCAAAGCGGGCCCGACCTTTTAGGAACCTGGCAAACAGAGCGGCGAAATGTTTATGATGACTATATTAAATTATTCGGAGAAGAACCCACCGATGCAGGGGGGGTTACACTGATGATTGATTCAGATGATACCAAAACATCTGCGGAAAGTTTTTTTGATCAGATTCAATTTGAAAAACCCTGAAGAAAGACATGAGAAAATTTTTAAATAGGGGTCAATTTTTCCTTGAAATGAAGAAGGGGTTATGTTAAAAAGAGAGCGTTTTGCCTGAATTTTAAATTCCATGAAAAAACGCTATCTTCATAAAATCACGAAAAGTGCCACCGCTACTCCTCTAAGCAGGGTGGGGAATAAAATCCGTCGATTTTTTCTCTGCCTCACCCAAAAAGATTATATCCTGGAACAAGAGAAGCAGCGGGCGGGTGAATGCGTCAGTTGTGGAAAATGCTGTATGCTTCCCTTTCGGTGTCCGTTTCTCATCGGAGATGAAGATCATTTTCGCTGTGGCATATATAACGAACGTCCAGGCCAATGCCGGGCTTTTCCGATTGATGAACGGGATTTAAAGGATGTGAACTATCAGTGCGGATATTTTTTCGTAACGCCAGAGCCTCAACCCATGAAATTTGAATCTCCCCTCCTTCAAATTCGGATCAAAAACGAGAGTCCTTCCTATTACGCAGAAACAAGAAGCTAGAAACGCTTCCCCTAACCCGTAGGTCCATACCGTTTTAGAAAATCTTCATAGCGGCGAACTTCAGCCGTATTCCCAACGATGAGCGGAACCCGTTGATGTAATTCTTCGGGTTCAACTTCCAAAATTCTTTTTCGGCCGGTTGAAGCGGCTCCTCCTGCCTGCTCCGCAATAAAGGCAATGGGAGCCGCTTCAAAAAGCAACCGAAGTTTCCCTTTAGGAAGTTTGGGATCTTTATGATCTGCTGGATATAAAAAGATTCCCCCATACAAAAGGTTTCGATGAAAATCTGAAACAAGGGAACCCACATATCGAGAGGAAAAAGGACGTCCTGTCGTTGGATCCTTTTCCTTCAGGTATTGAATATACCTCTGTGTTCCATGGTCCCAATAAACAAAATTTCCCTCATTTACACTATAAATCTTGCAGGTCTTGGGAATCAGAATGCTGTCATGGGAGAGAATAAATTCCCCAACGGTAGGGTCCAAAGTAAACCCAAAAACCCCCTGACCGGTGGAATAGACTAAAACAGTGGAAGAACCATAGATAACATACCCCGCACCCAACTGATTATCACCTTTTTGAAGACAATCCCTCTCCACCCCTGCCTTTCCGGAGCTAATCCGCCGATGAATTGAAAAAATGGTGCCGATACTCACGTTTGCATCAATATTGGAGGAGCCATCCAAAGGATCCAGGTTCATGGCATAATTCCCAATTAAATATTCATCATGAACCTCAATAATCTTTTCATGCTCCTCAGAGGCAATGGCACAAACCTTTCCCCCTTGCTTTAATATGTTGATAAAGAGTTCATTGGCAAACCGATCCAGCTTTTGAACCAACTCTCCCTGGACATTAATATCTCCCGTACTTCCTAAAATATTTACAAGGCCCGCCCGGTTCACCTCCTTTGAAATGATTTTTGCCGCTAGCGCAACATCATATAAGAGACCTGAAAATCCACCAGATGCTTCCGGGAACTTACGTTGCTGGTCCAAAATATGCCGCTCAATGGTTGTGATCTTCATATAATTTCTCCTTCAAATAGGAAAACCGGGCAGTTGCTTTAGAACATATTTCCTGATTTCCTTAGGGTGGGGGAGAGATTTTAATACTTCTCCATCCTGAATCATAGACTCCAGTAGGTTTTCAAAAACTCCCCCGCAGGAACAGCTCTTTTTTCCCTTTTGGGTTTTTTTGGGGATTGGCCTAATCTCATCGCGGTGACATTTTCTGCAGCGAAGCACCTGTTTTCCTCCTCCCATTTTCCCACGCTTACAAAATGGTGTTCCCTCAATTTCTATTATATCCATGGAAAAATCTACCACGGGGGCATTGCTGATTGCTGTCCCAATTCCGTAAGCATCCACATAGGGGTTTAGATCTGAAATGCTTGCTTCATCAATTCCCCCACTCACAAAAAGCTTTATATCTTTAAACCCCCTTAGATCCAACTCCCACCGTACTTCTTCCAAAATTCGGGGAAAGTCCCCTCGTCGAGATCCTGGAGTATCCAAACGAACCCCAAACAAATCTCCCCCCAAAGCTTCCGCCACCCGTATGGTTTCAAATTTCTCATCCGCCAAGGTGTCGATTAAGGCAACTCTTTTTATTTTTTTATCAATGACTTCATGAAAGGCCTCCACCGCTTTCACCGTATCTCCAAAAATAAGAA
>Ga0299906_10000490_pt1 | contig 36941 bp, 26 predicted proteins | sample RVTome_14_FD_200259 | JGI IMG/M metagenome (GOLD analysis project Ga0299906, IMG submission 200259) | Soil microbial communities from uranium-contaminated site in the Upper Colorado River Basin, Wyoming, United States - RVT145D125 (version 2) ... | reverse complement strand
GGGAAAGGTCGTGAGAGCCGACACGGAAGCTATGGAAGTACAACATGTATGGCGTGCAGTAACAAACACAGGTGGTCTGGGGCGGGCTCAAAGATCATCGTGAGGATACTGGTCCCCTCATACGAGGAGGAGACTGAGTGCGTTCTCGAAAGAGTGCTGTGCTGGCTGCGCTTGCCACTGCGGGGGCCTGCGGCGGCGCTACCCCTGTGCCCCCTAGTGAGGATCAGTGCCCACCTCCACAGGGAGAGTTTCCGAACACAGACTGTGCAATCATAGAGGGTATCGCGGTCGACGCTCAAGGAAGCGTACTTGGCGGGTTGCCGATCATGGTGGACTCGGCCATCGCGTCTGTCGGTTACGCCTACGCCTCGCTGAGTACCGCAACGGACGCGTCTGGGAGATTCATGTTGGTCGTGTTCAGAGTCAATCGCCTAAAGCCGCGCACTGTTCCTGACACAGCGACCGTCGAAATCAAAGCCTACAACAACGGTCAGCCACGTGCCGGCGATACTGCCATCGCCCGCGCGCCGGTCCTCATGAAGTTTGCCGAACTCGGAGCGGTAGTGGAGCGAACCCAAGTGACAGCTCGTTTCGACCTGGACTGACATCGGGTCGGCGACCGCTGAACCGAGTCCCCCGACCGATTGGGTGGAGTGCCACCGGTTCGCGGAGGGTTCTCGGCTCGCGCGGGACTGTCCGGTCTCGTTCGAGGGCTGGCGCTACAGCGTGCCCTTCGGGTGGGTGGTCGCACGGTCGAGGTCCTGGGGACCGCGCGGCACGTGGTGATCCGGGAGGAAGGTCGGGAGGTGGCGCGGCATCCCCGGCAGACGGCACGCTCTGGTGCCTGGTTGGGGGGGCGTTGAGACCGCCGAAGCGGGCGTGTTGAGTGGCCATCGCTGGTCAGGACACTCTACTGTCGGCGCGCTGGTATCAACAGGCCTGCCACGACCCCCCCGTAGGTCCCGCGATCCCTGTCGAGCTGCATCCCACCTGAGACGCTTTGACCGATGTTCTTCAGCGACGCTCCCAGAACGAGATCTGACCAGGAGAAGGCCTTCACGGCCACCCTCAGCTCCGCTTCCCAGATATTCCCAACGCCGCTCCGATAGGGCTTCCTATCGGCCCAGACGAGGGCGCCGGCACCCAGGGAAATCGCTGGGTGAGCCACACCGAGCGGTTGCAGGGAGAGTCTCACTCCTCCAAGAAACTCTGCGCCGCCGGAAGACGGGCTACTGCACGAGGGAGGTAGACTGGCCGTACATATCGAGGTCAGGCGGAACAATCCACCCTGACCATAGACGGCGAATCTGGACGATCCAAGTTCCCCGCGCAGTCCGGCGGACCCCGCGAATGCGTCACCCTCCATGACGGAGACCCGTGGAGAAACAAGGAGGGATTGCGCAGGCCCCGGCGTGGGCGTCAGGGCCGACAACGTGATGGCAAGCCCCGCTGCTGGCATCGGGGCGATTGACCATACGACGAAGCGGCGATTCATGACGTTCAACATACAATCTGCGGAGCCGGACACCCCCTCGAACCTGACCTCTCCCCCCCATCGGACCGGATAGATTCCCGAGGGTAGCGCCGAGAGGTTGCCCGGCCATCGCAACCGGACGACAATCCGGTGACAGCGCACACCTATCATGGATATCGTCGCCGCCTCCGTCCCCCTGTTCTTCGCCCTGATCGGCCTGGAGATCCTGGTCTCCCGGCGGCGCCGGAGCGCTTCCTACCGGCTCAACGACTCGATCGCCGACTTGAGCTGCGGCATCCTGAGCCAGCTCGCCGCGGTCTTCAACGTCCTGGTGGCCTACGGCGCCTTCGCCTGGGTTGCCGCCAACTGGTCGCTCCAGCGCTGGCTTCCGCTCCCCGCCTGGCCCGGCGGCTCGCCGGTGGTGGGGGCGGACGGCGCCCTCGGCTTCGCGATCCGCTGGCCCGAGCTGGCCGCCTGGGCCACGGTGTTCGTGCTGGCCGACTTCGCCTATTACTGGATGCACCGCGCCTCGCACCGGGTCCACCTGCTCTGGGCCGGGCACGTGGTGCACCACAGCAGCGAGGAGTACAACCTGACCGTGGCGCTCAGGCAGAGCGCTCTGCACGGGCTGATGAGCTGGGTCTTCTACGTGCCGCTCGCGCTGCTGGGCATCCCGTGGCTGATGTTCGCCGTCTGCCACGGGCTCAACCTGATCTACCAGTTCTGGATCCACACCCGCGAGATCGGCCGGCTGGGCCCGCTGGAGTGGTTCATGAACACCCCGTCGCACCACCGGGTGCACCACGGCGTCAACCCCGGGTATCAGGACCGGAACTACGCCGGCGTGTTCATCGTGTGGGACCGGATGTTCGGCACCTTCACGCCGGAAGCGGAGGAGCCGGTCTACGGCATCACCCGGCCGCTCTCGAGTTGGAACCCGCTCTGGGCCAACGTCCACGTCTTCGCGGAGATCTTCCGCGTGGCGCGGCGGACTCGGCGCTGGCGCGACAAGCTCAGGACCCTCTTCGGCCCGCCGAGCTGGCGGCCGGCCGACGTGGCCCCGTCGATCGAGGCGCCCGAGGTCTCCGCGGAGAGCTTCGCCCGTTTCGACCCGCCGGTGCCGGCCGGGGTACGGCGCTACGTGGCCCTGCAATTCGTGGCGCACCTGGTCGGCGCCCTGGCGCTGCTCCGCGCCGCGCCCCAATTGCCGCTGCCCCACCTGCTGGCGGGCGGGTTCTATCTGGCGCTCGGGCTGGGGAATCTGGGGAGCCTGCTCGAGGCGAGGCGGTGGGTCTGGCCCCTCGAGGCCGCGCGGAACCTGACGCTGGTGGCCGTCTCCGGCGCGCTGCTCATGCTGGCGCGGTTCGATCCGGCGCCGGCCTGGGTGCTGGGTCTGTTCGGGGCGGCCTCCCTGGCCTGGCTGCTCCGGCTCCGGCCGTCGCTGGAGGCCAGGCCGTCGGCGGCACTTGCCCGGGGGTGAGGTGGCGGGAGTCGTCGTGCGTCTGCGCCTCAGCCCGGGAGGGTGCCGGCGCGCGCTCGCCGATCCACGGCCCGGGGCCTATCTTCTCGCTGGTCATGTCGGAACCCACCCAGCGTCTCGCGGCCGCCCTGGCCGACCGGTACAGGATCGAGCGCCGGCTCGGCGAAGGCGGCATGGCGACCGTGTATCTGGCCCAGGACCTCAAGCACGACCGCCATGTCGGGCTCAAGGTGCTGCGGGCGGAGCTCGCGGCCGTGCTCGGCGCGGAGCGCTTCGTGCAGGAGATCAAGACCACCGCGAGCCTCCAGCATCCCCACATCCTGCCCCTGTTCGATTCCGGCTCCGCCGACGGATTCCTCTTCTATGTGATGCCCTACATCGAGGGCGAAACGCTCCGCGGCAAGCTGAACCGCGAGGCGCAACTCTCGGTCGAGGAGGCGGTCAAGCTCACCACCGAAGTGGCCGATGCCCTGGACTACGCCCACCGGCACGGGGTCATTCACCGCGACATCAAGCCCGAGAACATCCTGCTCCACGACGGCCGGCCGATGGTGGCCGACTTCGGCATCGCGCTCGCCGTGAGCGCGGCGGCCGGTGGCCGCATGACCGAGACAGGCCTCTCCCTGGGCACGCCGCACTACATGAGTCCGGAGCAGGCGACCGCCGAGAAGGAGATCACCGCGCGCTCGGACGTGTACTCGCTGGCCTCGGTGCTCTACGAGATGCTGGCCGGGGAGCCGCCGCACTCGGGCGGCACCGCGCAACAGATCATCATGAAGATCATCACCGACGAGGCGCGGCCGGTCACCCAGCTCCGGAAGTCGGTGCCGCCCAACGTCGCGGGCGCGGTCGGCAAGGCGCTGGCCAAGCTGCCGGCGGACCGTTTCGACAGTGCCAGAGCGTTCGCCGAAGCGCTCACCAATCCGGCCTATACCTCGGCGGCCGCCACGGCCGGGATGGTGCCTGGCGCGGCGGCCGGGCAGGCGAGCTGGAGACGCTGGGCCTGGCCGGCGGCGGCGGTCGTGCTCGCGTCCATCGCGGCGTGGGGATGGCTCAGGCCCGGGCCCGCCCCGGCCGTGGCGCGCTACGGCCTCGCGTTTCCGCCGGGCCAGGAGCCGCTCGACGGCAACAACGCGGCGTTCGGTCTGGCCCCCGACGGATCGTGGATCGTCTACGACGGGCCGGCCGAATCCGGGTCCCAGCTCTGGATCAAGCGTCGGGACGCGTATCATGCCACGCCGGTCTCCGGCACGGGCCACGCCGGCGCTTCGGCGCCCTCGGTCGCCCCCAACGGGGAGTGGATCGTGTTCACGGTGGACGGGCAGCTCCGCAAGGTGCCGCGCGGCGGAGGGTCGGCGATCACCGTCGCGGATTCCGTGGACATGACGACACGGGGCGTCGCGTGGCTGGACGACGGCACCATCGTGTATCGCGACAACGGCAATCGCCTGCGCCGGGTGCCGGACATCGGCGGGGAGGCCGAGGTGGTGTGGACGCCCCCGGAGGGCGAGGACGTGCGGCCGCGATTTCCTGCGCCGCTTCCGGGCGGCCGCGGCGTGTTGTTCAGCTACTGCAAGACCACAACCTGTCAGCCGACAGCCATCTGGGCGATGGACCTTCGGTCCGGGAGGGCCCATGAGGTTGCGCCCGACGCGATTCAGGGTTGGTATGCCGGCACCGGGCACCTGGTCTTCGTGCGGGGCGATGGGGGTGTGTTCGCCGCGCCGTTCGATATGGGCTCTCTGCGGACCACCGGGCCGCCGGTCCCGGTCCTCGAAGGGGTCCAGCTCGCGCTCGGGCTGTTCCCCGACCTGACGATCTCCCAATCGGGCGCTCTCCTGATGGTGGCAGGGCCCTCCGGCGGCGCTGGTGGTGTGCTGTCGGAGGCGGTCTGGGTGACGCGGTCCGGCCAGGTGACGCCCGTCGACCCCGATTGGCGCTTCCCGGTGGGCGGCAACTACGGATGGGCCCTGTCGCCCGACGGGCGGCGGCTCGCCATCACGATCGGAACGCCAACGAGCGACATCTGGATCAAGGAACTGGATCAGGGACCGTCGTCCCGGCTCACGGTCGCACCGTCTGCCGATATCCGGCCTCGCTGGACGCCCGATGGCCACCTGGTCTCGTTCCTCTCGAGCCAGGGAGGCACCAACGGCCTCTATGTACGGCGGGCCGACGGCACGGTCCCAGCCGAACTGATGGTCGATCTCGACGAGCCCGTCTTCGAGGCCCTGTGGTCGCGGAACGGGGAGTGGCTCGTGCTTCGGGTGGGCGCGGCCGGAGCGCGAGACATCTGGGTGCAGCGACTGGGCGCGGACAGCCAGCCCCGGCGGCTCCTGGCGTCGGACTTCGACGAGAACGCGGTGACCCTCTCGCCCGACTCGCGCTGGCTGGCCTACGAGTCCGACGAAAGCGGGCAGGACGAGATCTACGTGCGGCCGTTCCCCGACATCAGCGCGGGCAAGTGGACCGTCTCCCTGGGCGGGGGAACCCGCCCGCTCTGGTCCCACAGCGGCCGCGAGCTGTTCTACGTGACCGGCGACGGACAGCAGATGATGGCCGCGCAGGTCCGGACCTCGCCGGCGTTCGCCGTGACCGGGCGCAACCGGCTCTTCCCCGTGGGCTCGTACCTGCTTTCCGGCAACTACACCGTGTTTGACGTGAGCCCGGACGACCAGCGCTTCCTCATGGTCCGTCCTGTCGGTGCGGAGCAGGGCGCCCAGACCGCGCTGATCCTGGTCGAGAACTGGTTCGAGGAGTTGAAGACGAAGGTCGGGCGATGATGGGTTCGTCCTCGCGATCCTGGCGCTCTGCTTCCCCTGTCGCTGGATGAGGGCCTCAAGGCCCGACGAGGGGAGTGGCGGCCGGCGAGCTCGGCCAGGGGGGCATGGCCACCAGGTCACCCCTGATTCGGGGTAGATTCCCCCCCATGAATGGGTCCCGCTTCATCGACACCTCAGCCGCCGTCCAGCAGCGACAGTTGTTACGCATCAGCGCCCTCAGCCCAGCCGAGCGACTCAGTCGCGCGCTCGCCCTGTCGGCGTTGGCCCGGGAGTTCGCGTGGGCGGGCGCCCAGCGGGTTGCCGGGGGACACGGACCGGAGGCGGTCCGGCACCGCTTCCTGGAACAGGTCTTCGGCGCGGACACGGCGGGCTGGGTGGCGAGTCGAATTGCCGCCGAGCCCGGGTCATGAGCGGGCTCGCCGACCTGACCGATGCGATCGTGAGTGTCACCGGAACGCTCGAGGCGTACCGGGTCCCCTACTTCGTGACCGGCTCCCTCGCGTCCAGCATGCACGCGGAGTTCCGGGCGACCAACGACATCGACATCGTGGCCGACTTCGGGTTGGTGGACCTCCACGCCCTGATGCGCGCGTTCGACGCCGAGTTCTTCGCGGATCCGGAGCAGGCCGTCGCATCCGTCGGCCAGGGGCAGTCGTTCAACCTCATTCACCGCACCTCCTACCTGAAGGTGGATTTCTTCCCGGCGGTGTCCGCGTTCAACCGGGTAGCACTCGAACGGGCGGAGCGCGTTGTCCTGGGCGCGAACGGGCCAGCCATTCGGGTGGCCACCCGGGAAGACATCCTGCTCGCCAAGCTCTGGTGGTACCGGCTCGGCGACGAGTCGTCGGAACAGCAGCGACGCGATATCCTGGGGATCATCGCCCTGAATCGCGACCTGCTCGACAGCGCCTACCTGGATCATTGGGCGGCGGCACTTGGCGTCCACGATCTGCTCGAAGGGTTTCTCGCCCTCCCGGATAGCCGGTGACAGCCGTCCCCGAGCGCCTCGCGCTGGCCCTCGCCGACCGCTGCCGCCTCGAGCGCGAGCTGGGTCAGGGGGCATGGCCACGATCTACCTGGCCCAGGACCTCAGGCACGACCGCCAGGTGGCCCTCAAGGTCCTCAAGCCCGAGCTGGCCGCGGTCATCGGCGCCGAGCGGTTCCTCCACGAGATCAAGACCACCGCCAACCAGCAGCACCCGCATATCCTGCCGCTCTTCGATATCGGCGCCGGCCTGGGTCCTGAGTCTGTTCGGGGCGGCCTCCCTGGCCTGGCTGCTCCGGCTCCGGCCGTCGTTGGAGACCGGCCCGTCGGCGGCACTTGCCCGGGGGTGAAGTGGCGGGAGGCGACCTGAGCCGGAAGCGCCCGCGGCGCGACTTTTCCGGCGCAGGCGTCGTCCTTGTGGTACGGTGGGAGCCGCTGGAGGCGCTATCGTGTCCGAGCAAAGGGGAACATTCCGCGTGGATATCGAGATCGAGAATCCGGCGCGTCTGGGCGCCCTCCGGACCGTACCGCAGCTCCTGACACTGGTCGATGCGGGACCCGCCCCGGCGGCGACCGCAAGCTGAACCGCGCGCCCGCGATCAAGCGGTTCCGTCCGCTCCACCTCGCGCGATTTTGCCTACCACGTCCAGCCGAGCGTAGGTTGGAGTGCGGTGTTCGGCTCCAGGAGAGGTCATGCCGGTCACCGGAAAGCTGTCCCGGGCCTTCTACGAAAGGCCTGGGGACCAGATCGCAAATGAACTGGTCGAATGGTTTAACCAGGTGGACCTGAGCTACAGGACCCAGCTTCGGGAGCTCAACGAGCTCAACTTCGCCCGCTTCGACGCCCGGGTCGGCGAGCGGCTGGCGGAGCTCCGCTCCACGCTCCGGAACGAGCTGGCGGCCGGGTTCGGCAGCGCGGAGCAGCGATTTGGCGCCATCGAGGCGCGTCTCGGAAGGCATGACCAGCGGCTGGAGAATATCGAACAGCAACTCGAGGTGCTGAAGACGGAGGTACGTGAGGCCAGGGTCAGCGGGGTCAAGTGGACCGTGGCGTTCTGGACGCCCACCATCCTGGCGCTCATCGCCGTCCTGTTGAGACAGTAGCCAAAGGCGCGCCCCCGGTTCACGCCCCCACGGCGGCTCTCCGCATCCCGGCGTGATGGGCGCTTGTCACCAGCCGATCTCAAGCAGAGGTTGTTTCTCCTCTCGGCGGATGCCCCGGCGCCGTGGCACCCACAACGGTCAACCGGGCACGGCCGCCTACTGCGCACCCCTCCGGGGCCAGAGGCGCCAGCGCCACCGCCGCGGACCCTTGGGCCCCCGCCGCGTGGGGCCCTGCCGCCGGAGCGCCGGCAACAGCGCCGGCACGATCACCAGCGCTCCTAGCGTGCCCGCCAGCGTCCCGCCCACCGTGGCCAGCGCGATCGCGCCGAACAGGCTGTCCAGGTCGGTCCGCAGCGCCAGGGGCAGCAGGCTCGCCAGAGTCACCAGGGTGACCAGCACGATCATCGAGCTGCGGTCCCGGGCGGCGTGCAGCACGTCGGTGGCCCGCAGGGGCCGGATCGTGCGCCTCCCGTCCGGCTCCCGCAGCAGCCGTCGACTCAGCGCGGCGTCGACCAGCAGGATGGTCTGATTGACCGCGAGCCCGATCACTAGGATCAGCCCCACCGCCGCCTCGCGTCCGAAGGAGGTGTCGCTGGCCCAGAAGATCGCCGCCACCCCGGAGATGGCGATCGGCAGGCTCAGGAAGACCATCGCCGCGGCCCAGGCCGAGTCGAACACCAGCGCCACCCCCAGCACCACCAGCATCAGGCCGAGGGCGAAGACCAGCCAGAGTCCCTTGCCGCTCTCGTCGATCCCCCAGGAGTAGCGGGCATCCTCCACCGCGTAGCCCGGCGGCACCGAGATCGAGGCCATGAAGGCGTCATGGGTGCGCTGGGCCAGCCGCGAGGGCCCGCGAAAGTCGTAGGTGATGTAGCGGACGTACTGCTGGTCCTCCCGCGAGATCGTGCTCAATCCTTCGCGTTCCTCGACGGTGGAGAGGTCGGCCAGGCGGACGGGGGCGTTGTTGGGATTGGGCACGATGGTCTGTTGCAGATCGCCCAGCGCGCGCTCGCGGGCCCCGCGCGACTTGACGGTGATGACCACTTCCTCGCCTTCCAGCTCCAGCCGGATCCCGCCGCCGGTGCCGCGGACCTCGCGCTGCACCGCCGCGGCGAACTGCGCGGCCGTGACCCCGGCCCGCGCCAGCGCCGGGCGGTCGGGCTCCATCACCACGCTGATCGCGCGGTCCTGGCCCCACATGGTCCCCGCGTTGACGTTGACGGTCCGCACCCGGGGAATGGCTTCGAGCCGGCGGCCCAGGTCGATGGCCATGCGCTCGACCCCGGAGTACGAGTAGCCCAGGGTCTTGATCCGGAAGGAGACCGACCCGCCGCCGCCCCCGCTGTAGAAGCCGGGCCCCTGGCCCTGCACGCTGACCGTGGCGCCGCCCACCAGGACCGCGCGCTGGGTCATCTCGTCCTGCATGATCGCGGGGATGGGACCGTACTGGTATTCGTCCCGGAAGGTCACCACCATCCGCGCGCCCGCGATGCCGGTGGACTGGGTCTCCACCCGCTCGACCCCCTCTCGGCCCACGGCGATGCTCTCGAACTCGCGCATGGCGAGGTCCAGGCTCTCGGGGTCGGAGCCGCGGGGGAAGCTCAGGCTCACGCTCAGGGTGGTGCGCTGCCCGCCCCACCCGCCGAAGCTGATCCGCTCCACCCGCGTCGCGAAGCCCCATCCCAGCACGCCGAGCGCCGCGGTGGTCAGGCCGATCACGGCCCAGCGCCAGCGCAGCACCTTGCGCAGCACCCACTGGTGGACCCGGAGAAACCGGGTGCGTCCTTTGCGAACCGTGGTCGGCCCGGTCCCCACCGCGGGGATCATCACCACCGAGGCCACCACCGACCAGGCCAGCGCCACCGCAAACGCCGCCGCGAACGGCACAAACGCCGCGCGCGCGTTGCCCTGGAGGTAGAGGAAGGGGAAGAGCACGACCGCGGTGGTCAGCGTCGACCCCGCGATGGCGGGCATGATCCGGTTGCCCGCGGCGGCCCGCGCATCGGGGGTGTCGGGGACGCCCCGCAATCGCTCGACCACGATCAGGCCGTTCTGCACCAGGATGCCCACGCCCATGCCCAGCCCGGCCAGGGTGAGCAGGTTGGCGGGGATTTCCAGCAGATAGAGCGTGAGCGCCGTGCCGGCGATCGCCACCCCGGCGCTGCCCATCACCAGCAGGACCGAGCGGGCGTTCCGCAGCATCACGGAGAGCACCAGCAGCACGGTGAAGAACGCGACGGTGCCCCGGATCGCCAGATCCCTGAGCTCCCTGGCCAGCTCGACGCTGTCGTCGGTCCGTTTGGTGAACTGGATCCCCGGCGGCAGGACCGACTGCAGGTCGGCGATGGCGCGCTCGACCAGCGCCACGGTCCGGATCGCGTCCGCGCCCGCCAGCCGGCTGACCCGCATGGTCACCGCCGAGCGCCCATCGAAGCGGTTGAACCGCCCCCGGGTGTCCTCGTCCTGGCGGATCTCCGCCAGCTCGCCCAGCGCGAAGACACGGCCGGCCATGCCGCGCACCGGCAACCGGGCCAGGTCCTCCATGACGCGCGGCTGGTCGCGCAGCACCACGGGCCGCACCAGCGTGCCGGTGTGGTCGTTGCCCAGTCCTTCCACCTTGCGCGCGTCGCCGAGCGCCGCGCTCAGGGCCTCGGGGCGCACCCCCACCTGCCGCAGCCGGACCGGGTCGTAGATCACCGCGATGCCCGTCTCGGCGATTCCGAAGCTGGACACGCCGGCCACCCCCGGCACCGTCGCCAGGCGCGGGATGACCTCCTCGTCGGCGATCTTGCTCAGCGAGCCCGGCGTGTACGGTCCCGAGACGGTGTAGGTCAGCAGGACCGGCTCGCTCAGGTCCTCCGGCACGTAGTTGGACACGGCGGGGAAGACGCCGATCGGGAACTCGGGCCGCAGCAGCTCCAGCCGCTCCAGGATGGCCAGGCGGACCATGCCGACGTTGACCCCGGGGTCCAGGTCCACGGTGATCTGGCTGCCGCGATCCCCCGATTCGCTGCTGAGCTTGCGGACCCCGCGCACCGGCTGGATCGCCGCCTCCAGGGGAGAGGTGACGTAGGCCTCGAGCAACTCGGCGGAGGCCCCGGGCCAGGCGGCCTGCACCCGGAGCTGCGGCAGCTCGATCTGGGTCTTGGTCGCCAGCGGCAACCGGGTGAGCGAGACCGCCCCCGCCAGGAGCAGGGCGAACGCGAACGCCCAGACCACCGCCGGCCGGCCCGCGGCCCATCGAATCATGCGAGGCTCCCCTCTCGTCCTGCATCGTCCTGCATCGCCCTGGATCGCCCTGCATCGCCCTCCATCGCCCTGCTGCGTCTTTCCTTGCGCCGCTCCACCACCGCGTACGCCGTGGGCAGCAGGAAGAAGGTCACCAGGGTCGCGCTGACCGACCCGCCGATCACGCCGGCGGCCAGCGGCTGGTACAGCTCGCCCCCGCTGCCCCAGCCGAAGACCAGGGGCAGCACGCCGACGATGGTGGTGATCGAGGTCATGGCGATGGCGCGGAGCCGCTGCCGCCCGCCCAGCAGCACCGCCTGGTCCACCGTGTGGCCCTTCTCGCGGAAGCGGCGGATCGCGTCGAGCTTCACCACCGCGTCGTTGTCGGCGATGCCGATCATCACCACGATTCCGATCAGGGACACCGCGTTGATGCTTTGCCCGGTGAGCCAGAGCAGGATGATGCTCCCCGCCGCGGCCAGGGGCACCGTGGTCATCACCAGCAGCGGGGTGGTGAAGGAGGCGAACTCGCCGGCCAGCACCAGGAAGACCAGCGCCACCGACAGCAGGGCGACCAGGCTCAGCTCCCGGCTGGTGCGCCGCTGCTCCTCGTCCGCGCCGGTGATGGCCCAGGTGAGCCCCGGGGGCAGCGCCAGTCCCGCCAGGGTGCGCCGCACGTCGCTGGAGGCGCGCGCCGTGCCGCCCTGCTCGACCAGCGCCTCGACCACGGACACCGGGCGCTGATTCACCCGCACCACTTCGATCGGCGCGGGCTTCTCCTCCACCTGCACCAGCTGGCCCGCCGGCACGCCGCCGACGGGGGTGGCCAGGGCCACCTCCAGGTCTTCGTTGGCGTCGCCCGCAAAGCGGACCCGGATGGGGGTGCGCCGGTCGGTCTCGCGGAAATCGTTGGCCGCCACCCCGCCCAGGCCGCCCGCGATGGCGCTGGAGACGGCGTCGAGCTGCAGGCCGCGCTGCGCGATGCGGTGGCGCGCGAAGGTGACCTCGACCGAGGGCTGGGTGCCGGCGAAGGCCTGGCGCACGTCGGTCAGCGTGCCGAGCCCGGCCAGCAGGGTCTGCACCGAATCGGACCAGCGGGCCGCTTCTTCGGGCCGCGGCGCCGAGATCTCCACCCGCACCACCCGGCCCTCCCGGCCGATCAGCGAGCCGAACTCCGACTGCCCCGCCAGATCGAGCGCCAGCGCCCCCTGGGCCAGATCGGGCAGCGCCTCGCGCAGCCCCGCGGCGAAGCGGCCCGCGTCCGCGCTCGCGGGCACCGGAATCAGCACCTGGGCCGTGCTGGACGAGCCCGGGTCGGCGCCGGCGAGCACCTCCTCGTCCGTGGCGGTGCCGACCCGGCTGTAGATCCCCGCCGCGCCGAGCCCCCGCGCCGCGTCTTCGATCCGGGCGACCTGGCGGGTGGTCTCTTCGATGGCGGTGCCGTCCGGCAGTTTGACGCCGGCGACCACGATGCCTTCGTCCACGCTGGGCAGGATCTCGCGCGGCATCTGCCGCCCGACCGCCAGCGTGATCGCGGTCACCACGATCGCGATGCCGAAGACCGTTTTGGGCCGGTCCAGGCACCACATCATCCCGCGCTCGTACCGCTCCGCCAGATGGTGGCCCACCGCGTGCAGACGCCGGCCGATCGCCGAGCCCGTCGCCGGCGCGCCGGCCGCGCGGGTCTTGCCGCGCATCAGCCGGGTGGTCATCAGCACCGGCATCAGGGTGATCGCCAGGATCAGCGAGGCCCCGACCGTGGTCACCACGCTGAGCGAGAGGTCGCGGAAGAGCGCCGCGCCCAGCCCGCGCACGAACACGATCGGCCCGAACACCAGCAGCGTGGTCAGGGTGCCGGCGATCAGCGGCCCCGAAACCTGCTCGGTCCCGGTGCGGGCCGCGTCCAGGGCCGAGAGGCCCTCCTCGCGTAATCGCCCTCCCGCCTCCGTCACCACGATCGCGTTGTCGACCAGCAGGCCCACCCCGAGCGCCAGGCCGCCCAGCGAGAGGATGTTGATGGTGACGTCGAGCTGCTGGAGGATGACCAGGGCGATCATCACCGAGAGCGGCACGATCAGCCCGATCCCCAGCGCCGCCCGCGCGTCGCCCATGAAGATCAGGATCACCAGCAGCGCCATCACGCCGCCGGCCACGATCTCCTGCCCCAGGTTGGAGAGCGCGTCCACCACGAAATCGGCCTGCGCGGCGACCACCCGGATGGTGATCTCGGGGAACTCCGCGGCGAGCTGCTCGACCACGGTCATCAGCTCGCGGGTGACCGTGACCGTGTTGGCGCCGGCGTCCTTGTAGACCACCAGCCCGACCGCGAGGCCCCCGTCGAGCCGGGTCAGCGTGACCGGATCGGCGTAGGTGAGCCGCACGGTGGCGATGTCGCGCAGGCGCAGCCCGCCGCGCTCCACTCCCACCGGCGTCTCCAGCACCTCGTCGGGCGAGCGGAACTCCGTATAGGCCCGGAGCGGCAGCCGGAACTGGCCCCGGCGGACCGTGCCGCCGGGCGAGGTGGCGTTGGCCTGGCGCACGGCGGTGGCGATCTGGTCGGGCGTAATCCCCAGCGCGCGCGCCTTGTCGGGATCCACCTCGACCCGGATTTCCTCTTCCGGCCGGCCGGCCACCGCCACGCTCGCCACCCCGCCGAGCTGCTCCAGGCGCCGCGCGTGGACGTCCTCGGCGGTGCGCGCGATGGAGAGCAGGTCGCCGGGCCCGCTCAGCGCCAGCACCGCGATCGGGCGCTCGCCCGGGTCGGAGGTGAGCAGCACCGGCCGCTCCGCGCGCTCCGGAAGCCGGCCCCGCGCGTTGTCGAGCCGCTCGCGCACCAGCAGCACCGTCTGCGCCATGTCGGTGCCCCAGCCGAAACGCAGCGTCGTGGTCGCCTCGCCGTTCCGGCTCACCGAGCGTACCTCCACCAGGCTCGGGGTCGAGGCGACGGCCTGCTCGATCGGCTCGGAGACCAGGCGCGAGACTTCCGTCGCCGCGGCGCCGGGATAGGCGGTCCGGATGGTGAGGACGGGCAGCGTGACGTCGGGCAGCAGCGAGACCGGGAGCCGGCTGAGCGAGACCGCGCCCAGCAGGACGATGCCGATGGTGGCGGCGATCGTGGTGACCGGCCGCCGGAGGGCGGTGGCGGGAAGCGACATCGCTCAGCCGCGCGTCGCCAGGAACCCGCCGCGGCCCCGCGTCACTCCCGCTCCGGGCGCTCGGCGCGGGGGACCACGCGGACCGGGGCGTCGTGCGTCAGGGTCAGGTGGCCCTCGACCAGCACCAGGTCCCCCGGCTTGAGCGGAATCTCGCCCGTACTGCTGTCCGGCAGCACTTCGCGTTCGAACCCGTTGCTGCGGCCGGGGAAGATGTACTGCCACTGCGCCCGCCCCTCGCGCACCACGAATACCAGCGGCCGGCCGTCGCGCTCGATCACCGCGCGCTCCGGCACGATGATCCGGTTTGTCAGCCGGGAGGCTTCCAGCCGCACGTCGGCGTACATCCCGGGGCGCAGCACGCCGTTGCCCTGGACCCGGATCAGCGCCCGGCCCGCGCGCGTCGCCGAATCGACCAGGGGCAGGATCGCCGTGATGCGGCCCCGCACCGGGCGGTCCGGCGCGGCGGCGACGCTGACCGTCGCCTCGCCGCCCAACCGGATCAGCGGCAGGTCGTGTTCCAGCACGTCGGCCTCGATGCGCAGGTTCTGGAGATCGACGATCTTGGCCAGCTCGGCGCCGGCGGACACCCGCTCGCCGACCGACACCCGGATGTCGTCCAGCACGCCGGTGAAGGGGGCCAGGATGACCGCGCGCTCGCGATTGTATTTGGCGCGGTCGAGCCGCACCCGGGCCGCCTCCAGTCCGGAGCGGATTTCGGCGTTGCGCAGCCGTTCGCCGGTCACCGCCTTGCCGGTGACGATTGAGTCGGGCACGGTGTTGTCGAGCAGCCGCAGTTGCGCCTCGCGCAGGGCCGCTTCGGCTTCCTCCACCTCCAGGTCGAAGGGCCTCGGGTCGAAGCGGAGAATCGGCTGGTCCTTCTGCACCCGCTCGCCGGCCCGGACCGCGATCTCCGCCACCGTGCCCTGCGCTTCCGCCTTGAGGGTCACCACCGATTCCGAGCCGATCTGCCCGGTGGTCGTCACGCTCAGCACCAGGTCGCCCCGGCGCACTTCGTCGCCCACCACCGGCAGCGAGAGCGACGCGGCGGCTTCCCCGGCCTCTTCGCCGCTGCCCGAACCCTCCTCGGCCGAGTCGCCGTCGCCGTCGGAGCAGGCGACGCCCAGCAGCAACCCCAGCAGGAGCGCCCAGGGGGCGCGATGCACATGACTGCCGAATGGCCTCACAAAGGCCTCCCGAGGATGGCTTCGATCTCCGCCTTGGCCCGGAGATACTCGAATCGGGCGAGCACCGCGCTCTGCTGCGCGTTGGTGAGCCCGGATTGCGCCTGGTTGAGGTCGCTGATGCTCTGCAGGGTTCCCAGGCGGTACCGCGCCAGGGCCACCGCGACGTCCGCCTCGGCGGCCTGCATGCTCAACTGGGTCAGGGCAATGCGCTGGCGCGCCGCGTCGAGCGCGGCGAACTGCGCCGTCAGCGTCGCCGCCACTTCCCGCCGGGCGTCGGCCGCGCGGGCCCGGTCGGCATCGAGCGTGGCGCCCCGGGTGGCCATCTGCTCCTCCCGGCCCAGCCCCTGAAACAGGGGCACGCTGACCGAGAGCGAGATGCCCCGGCTGTTGAAGAAGGTGTAATCGGTGCTGGAGCTGCCGGAGTAGTTGTAATTGCCCGAGAGCCGGATGGTCGGGAAGTAGGACGCGCGGGCCGCCGCGAGCGAGGCCTGCGAGGTCCGCACCGCGGCGTCCGCCTGAAGCACCGAGGGCGCGCGGGAGAGGGCCTCCGCCAGCACCTGGGCGGTGTCGAGCTCCAGCGCCGTGGGCGCCAGACCCTCGTCGCGGGCGGCGACCCGCCCCTCCAGCCCGAGCCGGCGCGCCAGGGCCGCCTCGTCGGCGGCCAGCCGCGCCAGCTCGGAGACCAGGGCCAGCCGGGCCTCGCCGAGCTGGACCACCGCCCGGAGCGAGTCCTGGACCGTGGCCGCCCGGGTGGCCAGCCTCGCCACCGCCACGGTGAGTTGCTCCTGGGCGCGGGCCACGGTCGCTTCCCGCACCCGGACCAGCTCCCGGGTCTGCAGCGCCGCGAAGAAGGCCAGGCTGGTGCCCCGCGCCGACTGGGCCCGCAGGTTGGACAGGTTGGCTTCCGACTGTTCCTGCCGCCCGCGGGCCGCGCGCAGATCGGCGGTGTTGCGGAATCCGTTGAACAGATCCATGCCCGCGCTGACTCCGAAGCTCGCCGACTTGGAAGTGAAATCCCCGCTGATGACCTCGCCGGTGATGGGATCCACCCGGTCGCGGCCCTCGCTGAAGCTGCTCCCGCCCGACGCGCTGCCCGAGATGCTGGGGAAGAAGGCGCTGTAGGCGGTCCGCACGCCCGCATCCGCCCCGCGCAGCCCCCCTTCCGCCTGGATCACGGTCGGGTCGTGGCGCGCGGCCAGCGCGATGGCCTCGGCCAGCGTCACCTCGCGGGCTGTCTGCGCCTGCGCCGGCTGGAGCGCCGGCACGGACAGCACGGCCAGGAGAACCAGGGGAAATGCTCTCACGCGGGTCGGCTCCCGAAAGCGAGTGGAGGACCGAGGGACGTCGTGCGCCCTCCTAGATGCACCAGAACGGTGAAGGGACGCAAGCCTCGGTTACTGGGGCTCCTTCTCGATCCGGAGCTTCACCACCGCCGGCCGCCCGTCGGCGCCCTCGGTCAGCACCACCATCTCCGCCGCCCCGATCCGTACCCCGCCATAGGCGCTGAACCCGATGGGACTGGTGAGCGCCCCCAGCCAGGCGCCCTGGGGATCGAAGACGTCGAACAGGATGCCCCCGGTGCTGTCGGGCCCGACGCGCACCCAGCGGTGCCCGTCGCCGGCGACCGTGATGGCCTCGAACGCGGGGCGGGTCGCGGGCATCTCCTCGAACTTGAAGGCGGCCCGGAGCAGCGACTCGTCCATCTGTTTCCGTGACGCGATCATGGCCTCGATGGTATCCCGCCGCGCGTCCTCGCCGATCGGCTCCGGCGTCCAGTCCCGGCCAAAGACGACCGCCGAATCGGGCCCGGTGCGGGTGACGGTGAACTCGTAGGCGCCCGACCAGCCATAGACGAACCCTCCGTCCGGGTCGAAGGTGCTGTATATCCTGGGGGCGAAGGGCACCGACATGCTCATCATCATGCGGCCCTGCCCCGTGCCGGCGCGCACGGTCCAGTATTTCAGGTCATCGCGCCCCGGCACGTAGATGGTATCGACCACCTCGCCATCGAGGGTGAAGCGGTAGTAGGTCGTGCCCCGCGTCATGTTCTCGCCCGCGGTCATGCCCGGGATGTAGACCCGCCCCTGGCGGTCCACGTGGATCTCGGACCAGTAGCAGCAGAAGGAGGCCCAGCTCCGGAGGTAGGCGCCGCCCGAGTCGAACACGGTGGTGCGGGAGGCCTGCGGGTCGTGCAGCACCATCACCCCGGGGCCCGGCGCGATGAACCCGACCCGGAATTCGCCCGGACCGGCCCCCTCGCGGCCCACGGTGCGGATGAAGCGCCCGTCCGGCGCGTAGACCTTGATCGCCGCGGGTTTCTGGTCGACCACCCAGATTCTGCCCGCCTCGTCGACCGTCATGCTGACCGGGTTGATGAGCTCGGCCTCGCTGCCTTCCTCCCCCGTGATGCGGAGCGCTTCCACCAGACGCCAGCCGCGGTCCGCTCGCCACCCGGTCGGCCCGCTGCTGCGGACCTGCAGCACGCCATTGGGGAGCGTATCCAGCGTCGGCCGGGCCAGCCCGGCTCCTCCCGCTTCGCCGCACGCCGGCGCCAGCCAGGCGACCGGCAGAAGGAGAGGCCATGCTCGCAGGGACGCGACCGGGTGGGCGGGGGCGCGGATCATCGGGGGAATCCCTTGTGCGGGTGTGACTTGTTGGACACCTGGGGCAGGGAAGCCGTTGCGCGGGTCCCCCGCTGTGCGACCGTCGGAGCAACCGGAGCATCTTCCCGGTGACCCTTCATGCCTGAGTGGAAGCTATGACACGCGCCTACATCCTGCTTGCCGCGGCCGCCGTGCCAGCGCAAGCGGCAGCCCGGCAGGTCCCCGAAGTCTCCCTGGCCCGGCCCGAAGTCAGGGTGGAGGAGCCTTTCAGTTTCATCGGTGGAATCGTTCGGCTGGCCGACGGGAAGGTCCTGATCACCGACTACATCGACGAGACCTTCCAGCGGCTCGATCCGCGGACCGGGCGGGCCGAAGTGTTCGGACGCAAGGGCGCGGGTCCCGGCGAGTACAAAGGCCCCGACGCGCTCTTCCCCCTGGGAGACGGGCGGGTCCTGCTCACCGATCTGGGCAACGGCCGGCTCTCGATCTTCGAGGCGAACGGGACCTATCTCCGCTCGATGCCCATCGCCCAGGGATCCCCGGCCGAAGGGCTCACCATGGTGATGCCGCGCGGCGCCGATGCGCGGGGCCGGCTCTATTTCCAGGGGAATCCACGGCCAGGCGGCGGAACCGATTCGGCGGCGGTGGTGCGCTACGATCCGGCAACCAGCCGAAGCGATACGCTGGGCCGCATCAAGCCCCCGGACCTGAGGGTGACCTCGTCGGGCGGTCCCAATAACCGCTCGATGAGCGCCACGCCGGTGCCGCTCTCGCCTGAAGACGTGTGGGCGGCTGCGCCCGACGGCCGGATCGTCCTGGTCCGTTCGTCGGACTATCGCGTGGAATGGCTCGGCGCCGATGGCCGGGTGGTGCGTGGCCCCGCCAATTCATGGCGCCCCGTCCCGGTGCGCGAGGCGGACAAGAAGGAATGGCTGGACCTGATGGCGACGAGCGGAATCTCGATGGCCGTCACCAACGAGAACGGTCGCATCAACATGCAGTTCGGCCGCGGGATGCGCGGCGGCCGGGAGCCTGATCCTTCCCAGTACGAATGGCCCCAGGCCAAGCCCGCATTCCGCAGCGTGATCGTCGCGGCCAACGGAGACGCCTGGGTCGAGCGCCACGTGCCCGCCGGCCAGCCCGTGGCCTATGACGTCTTCGGCGCCGACGGCCGGCTCAAGCAGCGGGTGACGCTCCCCAGCCAGCGCCGGGTCATCGGATTCGCGCCGGGATTCGCCTACGTCCGCCACACGGTCCCCGAGGACGGGCTGCAGTACCTCGAGGTCTATCGCATCCCCTGACAGGCTCCTGGACCCTGCCGTGCTTCTGGGGGCGTGTGCAAGCCGGCGGGGGTGGGACCTCTCCCGCGCGTTCACCGGAACGACTTTTGCCCGCATGCGAGCGTCATGACGCGTCTTCATTATCTCGCCGCGCTGCTCTACACCGGCCTGTGCGTCGTCGCCCTTGGGGCGGCGCGATTCGAGCCGCGACCCGTGGAGGTCCTTCCCCAGGTGTGGGGCGGTTCCGCCGGGCCGTGGTTCCAGTCCGTCAGGCCTTTTTGCAACGGCGTTGAAGTCGAATTGACACTGCGCCGGTCCCCTCCGCCTTCCGGGCTGGAGGGCGCCGGGTACGCCGCGGCCTGCCTTGCCCTGGCCGGACGGATCGATCCGGCGCGCGAGTGGATTCTCAGCGTGCATCCGGCGGAGCAGTACCGGGCGGCGGGCATCGTCTTCAGGGTGGGGCATCCGGTCGCGGATGCCGGCGACGATCGCGCCGCGGGACCGATCATGGACCTGGTCCTCGAGTTCTGGCCCAACCACTACATGGCGCTCTATCACGCCGGCATGGCCAACTTCGCCCTGGGCGACCAGCGGCGCGCCGCCGCGCAGCTCAGCGAGTTCCTGGAGCTCTACAAGGCGGGCGACGTCTGGAGTCGCAACGCCCGCAGCGTGCTCCGCCTCATCGCCTATCCTCCGGCGGCCCCGGAGCCGGGCTCGCGATGACCTGTCTCGTCTGTCGCGCGACGTCCCCACTCGGGCTCGCCGTCTGCGCCGAGTGCGGCGGCACCCGGCCGGAGGTGGCCGACCGGCTGCTCTTCGTCATGCAGCCGCCGCGGCGCGTCGAGCGACGCGAGCTGCGGCACCGGCTGGCCCGTCTGGTCGGCCGGGCACCCGGCAGCGAAGGTGTGCGGTCGGTCTCCAGGGGGCAGCGCGCGTTGATCCGCCTGCCCGCCGCCGGGGCCGATCGGGTGACGAGCAGACTCGCGGGCGAGGGCATCGTCGCCCACGCCGCGCTCCCGGCGCGGGCCTGGGTCTCGGTCCCGTTCGGCTTCTGGGTGCTGCTTGCCACCGCCACGGCCTCAGGCCTGCTGGCCGGCCGGACCGTGCTCCCGATGCTCCTGGTGCTCACGCCGGTTTTTGTCCTGACTTTGGCGTGGTCGGCGGTCCGCGGCGTCGCGCGCCCAGTTCTCCAGAGTCCGGCCGGCCCCAGTCCGATCAAGCTGCCGCGGGCGTTGGTTCACGGCCTGGCCGAGCTGCCGCCCGGCCAGGCCCGGGATCTTCTGGCGGGCGTCGCGGGTGCGATGAGGAGCGTGCTGCAGAGCGAGGGGTCGGCGGCGCACCGGGAGCTCATGGGGCAACTGGACGCCCTGTTCAAAGCCGCGGCGGGCGCGGCCCGCGACCTCGATGGCCTCGACCGTAGCCTCGCCGAGTTCGTGGCGCGGGACAGCAGCGCACCCCCCGAGGGCCTCGAGCGCGCGCTGCGGGAGCTTCAGGTCGTGCGCGGACGGCTGGTGCGCTATCTGCTCGAGGTGTCGGGCGTCGTGGGAAGGCTGCAGGGCTTGTCGTCCGATGGCCTCGGCTCAACGGGCGAACGGCTGGCCGAGCTGACGGAGGAGTTGCGGGGTGGGCCTTGGTGATCAGGCGGCAAACCGGAGGCGGGATGGCGCCAGATCGGAGCTCTGCTACCGAAATCCCCGGGCGAGGTCCGCCTCCGCGGCGATGAACCCGAACGCCGCCCAGGGTCCCGTCGCCACGATCCGCCTGAACACGCCCTCCGCCTCGGCCCGGCGCCCGTTGTAGAGGTGCCAGTTGCCGACGCCATACCCCGCGGTGGCGTCCTGGAGCGCGGCATCGCCTTCCGCCGCCGCCGTCAGCGAATCGACGGGCAGCACTCCCTTGTACAGCAGCAGCAGCCGGTGATACGAGACGTTCTCGATCACGGCCAGATCGCGTGTGATGGGCTCCAGCACGCGCGCGGCCTCCGCGTCGCGCCCCAGGCGGCGCAGCGTCATGTAGAGCCAGTGGCTCGTGGCCACCAGCATGTCGGGGTTCTCCGACACCGCCATGCACTCGCGATAAGCCGTCAGGGCGCGCTCGAAATCCCCTTTCAGATAATGGGCCAGCCCCAGATGGTACCAGATGTTCGATTGCAGGGTGCTGGTTGGGATATTGCGCGCGTTGGGCTGGCCGTCGGGCTCCACCACGTCGGGCTGCCCGCGCACCAGGGCGGCCGCCCGCTCGAAGTCCGCGACCGCGGCGTCCAGCATCCGGGTGGAGAGGTAGCGGTGCCCGCGGTGGCGCAGGAACCGCGCGTCACCCGGGTGCTGCCGGATACCATCGCCGAAGATCGCGATCGCCTCGCGGAAGCGTCCCAGGTACGCGGTGCGACGGCCCAGCCAGATCAGCGCGTCCGGCGAGTCGGGGCTCGCGGCCAGGGCGCGCCGCGCCGAATCCAGTTGCGCCAGCATGCGCGCCTCGGACTCGGCGGCAATCCGGGGCCGGCGCAGCGAATCGCCGAGCAGGGAGACGGCCTCGACCGGGCCCTGCGCGCCGGCGGGGTGGGGCAGAGCGGACGCAAGGCACAGGGCCGCCGCGGCGGCCCGCAAGCTGAAAGGCGTCACGGCTTCTCGGCGGCCCGCAGCCGCGTCAGCTCGCTCTCCGCCGCAAGGTAGGACAGGGTCGACCAGTCCTTGGCGCGGATCACCTGCTCGAACAGGGTCCGGGCCAGATCGCGCCGGCCCAGCATGAGGTGCCCGAACCCGATGCCGTACGCATAGGTAGCCTCCGCCGCGTCTCGCGGTGGCCGGGTCATGTCCACCGGCAGCGAATCCGCCGCGGCGCCCTCCTGGTAGGCCAGCAGCAGGCGATGCTCCGCCTGGGCGCTGATCGTGGGCAGATCGGGGGTGATCAATCCCAGAATGAACCCCGCCTCGTCCACTTTCTGCTCCCGGACCGCCACGAAGAACAGCCACAGCGACACCCGGACCACGTCATCGGCCGTGAGGGCGTGCTCGGCGGCCTCGTGCAGCACGGAGCGCGCCGTCCCGAATTCCCCCTTCAGGTAATGGGCAACGCCGAGGAAGAAGTAGGTCGAGAACTTGAGCGAGGTGACCCAGGCCGATGAGCCGTCGGGGGCCTCGGAGTAGTCGGCGATGCTTCTTTGGCTCATGTTGTTACGGGCCGCCAAGGCGAGGTCGCTGATCGCCGCGTCCAGTTCCCGGATCCGGATCAGGGTCTCGCCCCGGTAGCGGGGCCACCGGGGATCCATGTTCCCGTTGGCGATGACCTCGGTGTAAATCCCCACCGCCTCCCGAAAACGGCCGACTCCCTCGGTGCGCCGCCCCAGCTCCAGCTTGAGAAGGGTCTCGCTGGGCCTGGCCCGGACCTCATCCCGCGCCCTGAAGAGCAGCTCGATGCGACGCTGCCCATCCGCGGGGTCCATGGACAGGTTCCACAGCGTATCGCCCAGCAGCGAGATCGCCTGGGCGGTCGGCGGCGGCACCGTGACGTAGCGCACCGGCCGGGCGGCCCCACACGCCGAAACAACGGGGAGCCCCGTTACGAAAAGAAGGAAACGCCTGGCCGGCATGAGATCACTAATACATCATCTGAGAGGGCCCGCGTCCAGTGGGCAGGTGGTTACCCACTGCCGCGCCCCGAGGTGGCGGCTCCGCCCGCCCGAACATAGCTTCAGAGCCTTCGAGGTTACGCCTTGACTGCCATTGGCTTACCCCTGCCGCGGCTTGCGACCGACCGGAGTTCGTTCATGCGCGCCATTCTGACCCGCGCGGCCTCTGGCTGCGCGATCGCCGTCCTGTGCCTGTTGCTCAGCCCCCCCGCCCCGGCCGCGGCCGCCTCCGCGCCCGTGGATACCACCCGGAAGGGCCTGCCGCTCGAACCGGCCCGGTGGGCCCGGTTCACGGCCACCAAGGGCACCTGGATGTCCGTCGATCTGAGTCCCGACGGCCAGACCCTGGTGTTCGACCTGCTGGGGGATCTCTACACCATGCCGAGCGTCGGCGGCCAGGCCACCCGGCTGACCCACGGCATCGCGCACGACATGCAGCCCCGGTTCAGCCCCGATGGCAACCGGGTGGTTTTCGTCTCGGACCGGAGCGGCGACGAAAACGTCTGGATCGTCTCGGTCGATGGGCGCGACACCGTCCAGGTGACCAATACCACCGAGGACACCTATATGTCGCCGGAATGGACGCCGGACGGCGACTACCTCGTGGTCTCCAAGGCGACCTTCTTCGCCTCGGAGAAGATCTGGATCTACCACGTGAAGGGCGGAATGGGCCTGCCGATGACGACCGCGGGCCCCCGCATGATGGGCCCCGCGTTCGGGCCGGACCCGCGCTACGTCTGGTACGGCCGGCGCAACGGCTCCTGGCAGTACAACGCGATCCTGCCGCAGTTCCAGCTCGAGGTCTATGATCGCGAGACCGGGACCCGCACCCAGATGAGCAACCGCTACGGGTCGGCGTTCCGGCCCGCGCTCTCCCCCGACGGCAAGTGGCTGGCCTACGGGTCCCGCCACGAGGCCGAGACAGGGCTGCGGCTGCGCGAGTTGGAAACCGGCGAAGAACGCTGGCTCGCCTATCCGATCCAGCGCGACGAGCAGGAGTCCCTGGCCACGATGGACGCGCTGCCGGGATACACGTTCACGCCCGACTCCCGGGCCGTGGTGATCTCCTATGGTGGGGAGATCTGGCGGGTGCCGGTCGACGGCTCGGACCCGGCAAAGATCCCCTTCACCGCCCAGGCCGAAGTGGCCATTGGGCCCGAGGTCAGGTTCGCATACCCGATCGAGGACACACCGACCTTCACGGTGAAGCAGATCCGTGACCCCGTCCCCTCGCCGGACGGACGCCGGGTCGCCTTTACCGCGCTCGACCGGCTGTACGTGATGGACCTCCCGAACGGCACCCCGCGTCGCCTCACCGACCAGGAAACCGGGGAGTATTCGCCGGCCTGGTCGCCCGATGGGAGCTCGGTCGCCTTCGTGACCTGGGACGACCGTGAGGGACACCTGATGCGGGTCAACGCGGCGGGAGGGACGCCGACCAGGCTCTCGCGCGTGTCGGCGTACTATCGCGCGACGGCGTGGTCGCCGGACGGCGCCAGGATCGTGGTGATTCGTTCCGACGCCCGGGATCTGCTCGAGTCCTTCGACCCGTTCCCCAGAGCGATGGGCACCGAGTTCGTCTGGTTCCCGGCAACCGGTGGGGACGCCACCGTGATCGGTCCGACCGAAGGCCGGGACTCGCCCCACTTCACCACCGATCCCGAGCGGCTCTACAGCTACGGCTTCGTGCTCGGGGACGGGACGCCGGCCAATCCGTCCGTGACCGCGCTGGTCTCCACCCGGTGGGACGGGACCGACCTCAAGAAGCACCTCCAGGTCCGCTGGCGGGTGCCTGTCAATCCCGTGGGCTACGACCTCACCGCGTCGCGGACCTCGGACCTGGTCAGGCCGCGGATGGTGGACGCTGAGCGGGAGCCCGGTGCCTTCTTCGGCTCGGCCGACCTGGCCCTCATGGCCCCGCGGGGCGACAGGGCCCTGGTCCAGGCCCGGAACGACTTCTATGTCGTGACCGTGCCCCAGCTCGGGGCCAATCCGCCGGTGGTCACGGTGACGGTCCCGGACAGCGCCTCGATGCCGGTGCGCCGGCTGAGCGACATCGGGGGCGAGTTTCCCGCCTGGGGCGCCGACGGACGCACCGTGCACTGGGCCATCGGGACCGCGCTGGTGACCTACCGGCTCGACCGCGCCGAGGCCGTCGACGACAGCCTGCGGCGGGTCCGCGCCGATTCCGCCACCCGGGCGCGTCTGGCCTATCGACCGGAGGAAGTCCGGGTCAGCCTTCAGGCCCAGCGCGACATCCCGCAGGGAACCGTGGTGCTGCGTGGCGCCCGCGCCATCACCATGCGCGGCGCCGAGTTGATCGACAACGCCGACATCGTGGTGCGCAACAATCGCATCGTGAGCGTCGGCCCCCGCGGCACGGCCCCCGCCGACGCCCGGGTGATCGACCTCAGCGGCAAGACGGTGGTTCCCGGGTTCGTCGATACCCACGCCCACATGTGGAACCTGTGGGGCTTCCACTGGACCCGGCCCTGGATCTACCTCGCCAACCTGGCCTACGGCGTCACCACCACCCGCGACCCGCAGACGGCCACGACCGACGTCCTGGCCTACGCCGACCGGGTCGATGCCGGCCAGGCCCTCGGGCCGCGGGTCTACTCCACGGGGCCCGGGGTCTTCTGGTTCGACGGGGTGAAATCGCAGGAGGAAGCCCGGCGGATTCTCAAGCGGTACAGCGAGTACTGGGATACCAAGACGTTCAAGATGTACCTCTCCGGCAACCGCCAGCAGCGGCAGTACCTGATCATCGCCGCGCGGGAGCTCGGGCTGATGCCCACGACCGAAGGCGGGCTGGACTACCGGCTCAACATGACCCACGCGATGGACGGATACCCCGGGGTCGAGCACACGATGCCCATCATCCCGGCGTACGACGACGTGGTGCAGTTGTTCAAGGCCTCCGGCACCACCAACACGCCCACGCTGCTGGTCTCCTACGGCGGTCCCTGGGCCGAGAACTACTACTACACCCACGAGAACGTGATCGGCGACGCAAAGCTCAACCACTTCACCCCCAAGGCCGAGATCGACTACAAGGCGCGCCGGCTGCAGACCACCGGCCCCGGACCGGGCGCCTGGTTTCACGAGGACGAATACGCCTTCCGCAAGCACTCGGCCTGGATCGGCGAGCTGCTGAAGGGCGGCGGCCGCGCCGGGGTGGGCAGTCACGGCCAGCTTCAGGGTTTGGGCTACCACTGGGAGCTGTGGGCCATGGCGTCGGGCGGGATGAATCCGCACGACGCGCTTCGGGCCGCCACCATCCTCGGCGCCGAAGCGATCGGCCTGGGCGGCGACCTGGGCTCGCTGGAGGCGGGAAAGCTCGCCGACCTGCTCGTGCTGGACGCCAATCCGCTGGACAACATCCGGAACAGCAACACCATCCGGTACGTGATGAAGAACGGGCGGCTCTACGAGGGCGATACGCTCGACGAGATCTGGCCCAGACAACGCTCCGCGCCCGATGAGCCCTGGCGGCATACCGGTCCCGTGGCCACCCAGAACGGCAACCGGTGAGGCGCCCAATGACGAACCGAATGCAGCACAGCGACCGCCGGGGCATGGCTTCCACGCGCATCGGCTTTCTCGTCCTTCTGGCCGGCTTTGCCGGGGCCGGGGGCGCGGCGGGGCAGGGCCCGGGCGGGCCCGCTGTGCCGGGCGGCCGCGAGCCGCCCAAACCGCTGCCGTTGGAGGCCGCCCGCAAGGCGACCTTCACCGCGACCAGGGGCACCTGGGTCTCGCTCGACGTGAGCCCCGACGGCCAGACCATCGTCTTCGACCTGCTGGGCGACCTGTACACCATGCCCATCGCGGGCGGCAAGGCCAAGCAGCTCACCAGCGGCATGGCCTTCGACGCCCAGCCCCGCTTCAGCCCGGACGGGAAGCGGGTGGTCTTCGTCTCCGACCGGAGCGGCGGGGACAACGTCTATATCATGTCGCTCGACCAGCGCGATACGGTCCAGGTGACCCGCGGCAACACGTCGCTCTACACCTCGCCGGAGTGGAGTCCGGACGGGAAGTTCGTCGTGGTAAGCCGGGCCGCGGGGCCGCTTGGCGCCTCGGCCAAGCTCCAGATGTACCACGCGGAACGGAACAGTCCCCTCCAGTTGATCCAGACGCCGTCCAACCTGAAGACGCTGGGAGCCGCCTTCACGCCGGACGGCAAGCACATCTGGTACGCCGCCCGAACCGGCGACTGGCAGTACAACGCCCGGCTGCCCCAGTACCAGTTGTTTCGCTACGACCTGGAGCGCGGCACCTCGCTCCTGATGAGCAACCGCTACGGGTCCGGCTTCCGTCCGGCGATATCGCCCGACGGCCACTGGTTGATCTACGGCACCCGGCACAACGCCGAGACCGCGCTGCGGAAGCGCGACCTGCGCAGCGGCCGGGAGGATTGGCTGGTCTATCCGGTCCAGCGCGACGACCAGGAGTCGCGGGCCCCGCTCGACGTCCTGCCGGGCTACGCGTTCACCCCCGACGGCAGCGCCATCGTGGTGTCCTACGGCGGGGAGATCTGGCGGGTGCCGCTGGACCAGAGCGCGCCCCAGAAGATTCCCTTCGAGGTCGACGTGAAGCTCGATGTCGGCCCGGAGGTCAAATTCGCCTCCCGAACGGACACCGCCGCCATGGTCACCGCGCGGCAGATCCGCAACCCGGTCGTCAGTCCGGACGGCAGGCGCGTCGCGTTCACCGCCTTCGACCGGCTCTGGATTCAGGACCTGCCCGACGGCACCCCGCGCCGGGTGACCGCCGCGGACGTCGGGGAGTATCACCCCAACTGGTCCTTCGACGGCCGCTGGCTGGCCTGGGCAACCTGGGAGGACCGGGTCGGCGGACACATCATGAAGGCCCAGATGACTGGCAGGGACGCGGCGCCGGTGCAGGTGACGCGGGCCGCCGCGCTCTACACCAATCCCGCCTGGGCGCCGGACGGGCAGCGGATCGTGGCGACCCGGGGCGCCGCGCGCGACCTCAAGGAATCCTCGGGCTTCTTCTTCGGCTCGCTCGGCGCGCAGTTCGTCTGGGTCCCCTCGGCGGGAGGCGAGGCGACCCTGATCGCCCCCACGGCGGGACGCGACGTGGCGCACTTCCGCCGCGACGAGCCCGACCGGATCTACGCCTACGGCGGCGTGCTGGTCTCCTTCCGCTGGGACGGGACCGACATCCGGAGGCACCTTGCCGTCGTGGGACCGGGAGCCCCCACCGGGGGCAGCCCCCACCAGGACGAGCTGGTCTACCTGCCCCGGCGGGTCTTCCCGGTGGCCAGGGACGCGCTGCCCACCGAGCCCGGACTCGGCGGACCGCCGGCGGGGCTGGTGATGATGGCCCCAACCGGCAACCGGGCGCTGGCCCAGGTCGGGAACGACATCTACGCCGTCGACTACGTGAGGGTGAATGCCGGACCCACCGTCATCTCGGTCGCCAGCCCCGACAACGCGCCGGTGCCGGTCCGCAAGCTGACCGACGTAGGCGGCGAATTCCCGTCCTGGAGCGGCGACGGCGACAAGGTGCACTTCGCCATCGGCAACGCGTTCCTGAGCTATGACCTGGTCCGGGCCCGCGCGATCGACGACAGCGTCAAGGACCTGGCCAAGGCCCGGGCCGACAGCGCCTACCGGGTTCGGGCGCTGCTCGACACCCTGAAGACCACCCGCGGCCTGATCGACAGTCTCACCAAGGCCAAGGCGGAGGTCCCTGACAGCCTCAAGGTGAAGCTCACCAGGCTCCGGGCCGACTCGGTCACGGTCCGGGCCGACTCGCTGCTGGCCCGGGCCGAAGCCTACAGGCGGCAGGCCGACTCGCTGCTGGCCAAGGCCGATTCGGTTCGGCAGGGGCTGGACACGCTCCCGATCAAGGGCGACACGGCCAAAGGGTACAAGCCGGATGAGCGGCGGCTGGAGGTCAAGCTGCCGCGGGACGTGCCGCGGGGGACCGTGCTGCTGCGGGGCGGACGGGCCGTCACGATGAAGGACAAGGAGATCATCGAGAACGCGGACGTGCTGATCCGCGACAACCGGATCGTGGCCATCGGACCGCGCGATTCGGTGGAGGTGCCCTCCGAGGCGCGCATCATCGACGTGAGCGGCAAGACCCTGCTGCCGGGCTTCGTGGACATCCACTACCACAGCATGTGGCTGATCGCCGAAGTCCACCCGACTCAGGTCTGGCAGTACCTCACCATGCTGTCCTACGGCGTCACCACCACGCGCGATCCCCAGACCGGGTCGACCGACGTGCTGAGCTATCAGGACCGGGTGGCCACGGGCGGCATGCTCGGGCCGCGGGTCTACTCCACGGGGCCGGGCGTGTTTGCCGGGGAGAACCTGCGGAATCTGGAGCACGCCAAGACCGTGCTCAAGCGCTACAGCGAGTACTACGACACCAAGACCCTGAAGATGTACATGACGGGCAACCGCCAGCAGCGCCAGTGGGTGATTCAGGCCGCCAAGGAGCTCAAGCTGATGCCCACTACCGAGGGCGGCCTGGACTACAAGCTGGAACTGACCCACGCCATCGACGGCTACCCGGGCATCGAGCATTCCCTGCCGATCGCGCCGATCTACGAGGACGTGGTCGAGCTCTTCAAGGCGTCACAGACCACCAACACGCCGACCCTGCTGGTCTCCTACGGCGGGCCGTTCGGCGAGAACTGGTTCTACACCACCGAGAACGCCCACGACGACCCCAGGCTCCGGCAGTTCATCCCGGAGGACAATCTCGACACCCGCACCCGCCGGCGCGGCGCCGGGGCGGGCGGCAGTCCGGGCCCCGCGGGGTGGTTCGTCAAGGAGGAGTACGTCTTCCCCAAGCACGCCGAGTTCATCAAGAAGCTGGTGGAGGCGGGCGGGCGCGCCGGCGTGGGTAGCCACGGGCAGCTCCAGGGTCTGGGCTATCACTGGGAACTCTGGGCCATGGGGTCCGGTGGCATCGCCCCGCACGACGCGCTCCGGACCGCCACCATCCTCGGTGCGCAGGCAATCGGCCTGGGGGACGACGTCGGCTCGCTGGAGGCGGGCAAGCTGGCCGACATTCTGGTGCTCGACGGCGACCCGCTCAGCGACATCCGCCAGACCACCAGCCTGCGCTATGTGATGAAGAACGGCCGGCTGATGGACGGGATGACGCTGCATGAGATCTGGCCTCGCGAGCGGCCGCTCCCCGAGCAGCCCCGGCGAAATGGAGGACCCGAAGGGGTGCGGGCCGGCATTCCCTGACCTTCAGTCAGCCGCTTTCAACAGCGCGAGCCAGAGCACGTCATAACTCTCCCTCAGCTCGCCCGGGGCTCTACCGGCGAGCAGGGAGAGTTGGATTCCGTCCAGGGCCGGGGTCACGAGATCCATCGCGGGCGCAAGGGAGGCGAACCCGAGTGCGCGGGCCGCTGCCTGGTGCAGCCGGGCAAGCTCGGGCTTGCCGAAGACCGCGTGACTTCTGGTCGCCGGGTGTGCCACCAACCCGAGCCACGCGGCGGCCTCCCCTGTGCGAGTCTCTGCAACCAGCATCCTCCAGAGCCGGTCCAGGCCATCCGTCCCACCCAGAGACAGGGCGCCGAGCCTGGTCTCCAGGCGGCGGTCCCGAAGGGTCCGTGCCGCTTCAGCGAGGAGGGAGTTTTTGGAGCCGAAGTGGTAGTTGACGAGTCCCTTGGCGCAGCCAGCCCGGGTTGAGATCTGCTCCACTGAACATTCGATCAGTCCTGCGGAGCCCGCGATCTCGAGGGCCGCCTGGAGAATACGCTGCCGAGCCGTCACGGTGTGTCACCCGGGAGTGGTCCCCATAAACTGAATAACTGTTCAGTTCACGGCAAGGGCCTGGCCGACGTCGCCGGGCGAAACCCATTCAGGCCGGGAATCGTCGGATGGATGGGCCCTGTCGGATGGATGGCCCCCCCAATGACTCGGTGGATGGGCTGGAAATCGGGGGTTTGGCTCCGCACCCGATTGCATCAAATTGAAACCTCTGCCGGACGGACGACGTAAATTTCCCTATGAGTTCCGATACCTACACCCCCATGCCTTCGGTGTTCTCACCCCTCGCCAAGAGCCTCCTCGACGCCTTCGGGGAGGGTGTGGTCGTGTTCGACGGGGATGGGCGGATCATGTACATGAATCAGCCGGCGCGCGAGGCGCTGAACGGAAGGCTTGACCTGACCCAGTCGGCCAAGGAGCTGATGCCTGAGCTGGCCCAGCTGGGGGGTCGGTTGAGCCCGCTTCGGGTCGGGAATCTCGACCTGGGCGAGGCCGTCTTCCTGCCGCGACAGGAGGGACCGACCACGCTGGCCGCGCGGGAGAAGGACGCGATCGTTCGGAGCCTCGACGCGCACGGATGGCGCCTGGCCGAAACCGCAAGGAGCCTCGGCATCAGCCGCACCACCCTGTGGCGGCGGCTGAGGGCGTATGGCCTGCATCGCGACGGCCGCTCGCGGATGGCGGAGGCGTCCTAGCCGTCGTCCCCGCAGTTCCCGATTCTCCCGCGTGGAATCTCTGTCCGCGCCCGGGTAGCATTGTCCTCATGCGCCGTCTGCTCTTCCTGATCTGCCTGGGCTCCGCCTGCTCTTCCACGGAGGCCGGGAAGGGAGAGATCCGCGTCGCCTGGCAGCGGCCGGACCGGCAGGGGGAATTCGTCCTTTCCGCCGACGCCACCCTCTGCCGCGAAACCGGGGTGGTGGAGCTGCTCGCGGCGAGCGGGGACACCGGGGTGGGGATCGCCATTTTTCCGGCGGACTCCGCCACGGTGCTTCCTGGGGCCTACCCGATCTTTCATGGCGGTAACGTGCTTCAGGAGCCGCGCCCGGGGGCGAACCTTGCCCTCCGCTGGTTCGACAGGCTTGCGCTGGAGGCCTATCAGGCCCTCAACGGCGAGGTGCTGATCGATGCCGGGAACACCGTGCTGTCGGGATCGTTCGATGCGGAGAGCGAGGGCATCGAGCGCAACGATTCCATCCGCGTCAGCGGCCGGTTCCGCGGCGTCCCGCTCCGGGAGCTGGCCGTGGGCTGCGGGGTAACCAGCAAGCGGAACCGAACCTAGGGGCGCATCCCTTTCCGGCGTGGCCCTCGTCCCATCCGCCCACCCTCCCCGCCCGTTCCGCTAGCTTTCCCCTCATGGATCCCCGGTACACCCGCAAGGGGTTCGGCCTCAAGGCCGCCATCACTCCCGATCTGCTCGCCGATTACGCGAGCCGTGTCGTGGACACCATGCGGGACAACGGGTATCGCCTGGAGCTGGGATCCTTGACCCTCCGGCTCGCCCGCGAGTTCGGGTTCTGCTACGGGGTCGACCGGGCCGTCGAGTACGCCTACGAGACCCGGAGCAAGTTCCCGGATCGCCGGCTGTTTCTGGTCGGCGAGATCATCCACAATCCGCACGTCAACCGGCGGATGGAGGAGCGCGGGATCCGGTTTCTGCTGCCCGATGAGGACGGTCGCTTCGACTTTGCGTCCGTGACCCCGGACGACGTCGTCATCCTGCCCGCCTTCGGTGTCACCGTGGAAGACTTCGGCGCCATCCGGGGCATCGGCTGCCTGGTCGTGGATACGACCTGCGGCTCCGTGCTCAATGTCTGGAAGCGGGTCGAGAGCTACGCGCGCGATGGGTTCACCGCGATCATCCACGGCAAGTACTGGCACGAAGAGACCCGAGCCACGGCCAGCCAGGTCCTCAAGTATCCGGGCGGGAGGTACCTTGTCCTCCTCGACATGGACGAAGCGCGGGAGGTCATCGCGTTCCTGCGCGGCGAGGGCGATCCCGAGGCGCTCGCGGCCAGGTACGCCAAGGCCTGCTCGCCGGGGTTCGATTTCACCAGAGACCTCGAGCGGGTCGGCTTCGCCAACCAGACCACCATGCTGGCCGGGGAATCGCTGGCCATCGCGGAGGCCTTCCGCGAGGCGATGGGGGAGTCGCGGCCCGACGCCGCCGGGCGGGTTCGCATGTTCGACACGCTCTGCTCGGCCACCCAGGAGCGTCAGGACGCGGTGGTCGAGCTGCTGCGACAGCCCCCGGACCTCATGGTTGTGGTCGGCGGATACAACTCCAGCAACACCAATCACCTGGCCGCCATCTGCCGGGGCAGGGGCGTTCCCACCTACCATGTCGCCGATGCTGAAGGGATCGATCCGGCCGCCGGCACGATACGCCACCGCGACCCCGAGACCGGCACGGAGGTGGTGACGGGGCCGGGCTGGTTGGCGGAGATCCGCGATCTTGGCGTGACGGCCGGGGCCTCCACTCCCAACAACAAGATCGGCGAAACGGTAGCCCGGCTCTGTGCCGCCGCCGGCGTCGATCTCGGGAGCCTGCTGCCCGGCTGATCCCGTCCCGTGGCCGGCTGACGACCAGGCTTCAACCCCTCGGGGCCTTCGGTTTTTCTTCAGGGCTACGGAGGCTCGCTCCAAACGGTACAATCCTCGCGTCAAAGCACCTCCGGGCTTTCACGCAAGGACCGATGTCGACCCCTGATCCGACCAGCGGCGTTCGCGAGCGGCTGCTCGCCCTGCCCTCTGTGGTCACGAAAAAGATGTTCGGCGCCGAGGCCTACTTCGTCGGGGCGGCCATGTTCGCCTTTTTCGCCCCGGGTTCCGTGGTGCTGCGGCTGCCGCACACCGCGTTTGCCGATGCGGTCGCCACCGGACTGGCGCGTCCCTTCCTGTCGATGGGAGCGGCCACTCTCAACGGCTGGGCCGAGGTCCCCCTGGCCGGCCGCGAGCTGGAGAGCGTGGATCCGTTGCTGCGCGCCGCCCACACCTCGGGGACGCACGCCGCACGCAGCGCCGCCCGGCGCAGGCGGCCGCAACGGGCCCGGCGGGTCCGGAGCCGCTCAGGGCGCTGAGCCCTCGGCCAGCATGCGCGCCAGCGCCGCGATGGTGTGCGGCGCATTCCCTTCCGCGCGGTTGTTGACGATCAGATAGGCTGGGATCCGCAGGGCCTGGGCCGTGGTGGCCAGGCGCACCAGATCGGTGCGCAGCTCCGGGTTCTGGTCGCGGATCCGGTCGTAGGGCTTGAACAGCTCCACGGCCTCCGCGTAGGAACGACCGGGGCGGAGCAGCGCCCGGGCCAGGAGGAAGTCCGCCGTCACGGCGGCGTCCAGCCCGAGCTGGCGCCCGATCGAGGGCATCCGGGACCACGAGTTGAAGACGTGGGCCGTGTTGTGCTCCCTCAGCACGGCAAAGTAGGCCGGCGTCAGGAACTCCTCATTGCGCACCTCCACCGCGTAACGTCCTGCCGTGGGCAGCACGCCGAGGAACTGGTCCAGCTGCTCGGTGAACCACGCGGCCTCGGCATCGCGTCCCGCGATGGTCTGGAACTCGAAGACGAACGGACCGGTGTGATCGCCGAAGTGCTCGCGAAAGGGTGCGTAGACCTCGCTCAGGAACAGGTTGGGATTGAGGAAATCCGGGTTGCGCCGGCCGGCCAGCTCGGCCGCTTCGCGGCGACCCGTGAACGTGTGCACCGTGATGCGATCCCATACCTTGCTCACACAGGGGAAGCCGGGCGGCAGCGCGCGGGCCCAGCCGGCGAGGGTCTTGGGTCGGGGGGGACCGTAAAAGCTGGAGTCGATCCCGACGGTGCCGAACAGCGGAAACCGCGCGTATTCGGCCAGCATCCGGGCCGACGCCCCCTGCTCGGGCCAGATTCGCGAGTACACCTGACCGGCCCAGCCGGGGTAGGTCCAGGTCGAGGTGCCGAAGCGAATGGATTCCGGGATCCGCGCCCGCCAGGCCATGAGCTGTTCGCGCGGCGGAAGGGGCTGGGCGGCCTCCGGAATGGGGGCGCCCGATCCCAGACCTCCCAGCTCAAGCTGGCCGCTCACCTGGCAACGATCCGATACACCGTGCCCCCTCCGGAAATGACGTACAACTCGCCCGCGGCATCCTCCCCGAAGCTGCTCAGCGACCCCACCTGGAGGTCGGGCCACTCCGTGTGGGCGGTAACCTGTCCCCCGACCAGGCGGAACGAGCGCACCCAGCCGCTGCAAAAGTCTCCGTAGAAATATGTGCCCTGGAGTCCGGGGATGGCGCCGCCGCGGTAGACGTACCCGCCGGTCACCGAGCAGCCGTCCGAGTGGTCGTAGACGGCCAGCGGAGGGGTCATTCCCTGCCGGTCGCAGTCGGTCATCGGCCGATGACAGAGATTGCCCTCGAGGATGCTCCACCCGAAGTGAAGGCCCCGTCCCGACCCATCCGCGGCGGTCACGACGTCGATCTCTTCCTGCCGGTTTTGCCCCACGTCGCCGACATACAGATCGCCGTTGCTTCGGTCGAAGCTGAAGCGCCACGGGTTGCGAAGTCCCAGGCTCCAGATCTCCGGCAGGGCGGTCGGCGATCCTGCGAAGGGGTTGTCGGCTGGGATCGCCATCGAGCCGTCGTCGCGGACCTCCACCCGGTACAGTTTGCCCAGCGGGGAGAGCGGGTTGGGCGCGCGGCTTCCCGGATCGCCCGCGGCGCCGCCGTCCCCGAGCCCGATGAAGAGGAAGCCGAGCGGACCGAAGGCGACGTGCCCGCCGTTGTGGTTGCTGAAGGGCTGATCGAGGGCAAAGAGGATCTGCTCGGTGCCGGGATCGAGTACGTCGGGATCGGCCGAGACCTTCATGGTGGCGATGCGGGTGTCGCCCGCGAGGTTGGTGTAGCTGACCACGACGACGCCGTTGCTCTCGTAGCGCGGATGAAACGCGAGGCCGAGCAGCCCTTGCTCGCCTCCGGTCGAGACTCGGCCGCGAAGATCCAGAAACGGAGTGGCCAGCAGCGTCCCGTTCCGGAGGACGCGCACCGTGCCGCGCTTTTCCACGATGAAGAGCCGGGTGGCATCGCCCGGCGCGGCCGTGGCCAGGAGGGGGAATTGCAGCCCGTCGGCCGCGACCTCGAGGCCCAGGTCGGGCGCGCCGGGAGGCGGCGGTGGGGGCGGGGGCGGGGGTGGCGGCAGGATGAACCCCGACCCGTCGCATCCGGCGGCGAGACCAGACAGCAGGAGCAGCAGACCGAGGCGCATCCGGAGTCCGTGGCGAGAGCGGGATCGTACAAGGGTGGACGCCCGGCTGGGCCCCGGCAACACGCGCCTCCGGCCGCCGGCTCGAGGGCGATGCTCAACGACATTTCGGACGCGCCTCGAGCTTCGCCAGCATCCGGTCCACCCGGTCCAGATGGGTCACGGTGACGGTCACCGCCCCGAACTCCTCCTCGACCTTGCCGCGGAGGATGAAGGGGCCCGGATCGAACAACACGTGATTCCTTGTCCGGTAGACGTCGGGGAAGATCACGGTCTCGATCAGCCCCTCGCCGTCGTCGAAGGTGGCGAACTCCATGGGCTCGTCGTGGACGGTGGAGACCGGCTTGGACGTGGTGAGCATGCCCGCGAGCAGCACCGAGCGTCCCACGTGGCGGGGCAGCTCGGGCGAGGGCACCAGGCGGAAGCGGCGGAGCCGCTCGCGGTAGAGCGCCATCGGGTGGCAATCGGTGGTGAAGCCCAGCGATTGGTACTCTTCCTCGCGCCGCCGCTCGGTCGAGTATTCGCGCAGCGCGGGGGGATTCCCTCCCGGACGCCAGCCGTTGCCGGCGGCGTCGGCAGTCCAGTCCCGCTGGGTCCAGCCGGCGTTGGCGCGCGACCGGCGCCCCGCCGCGGCGTCCACGCGCCAGAGCAGCATCGGCCGGGTCATGCCGTTCGCGATGGAATCCAGCGCGCCCACTTTGATGAGCGTCCTCACGTCATCGTCCGTCAGCCTGGTGCGGGTGAGGAAGTCCGTCAGGTCGCGATACGGCGGCTCGCCGCCGGGTGCCGGCGCGTGGCCGGGCCCGGGGCATTCCGCGACGCCGGAGACGGTCCGCCCGGCGACGATCCGGTCCATCGCCTCCCCGCTCAGCCCCTTGACGAACTGCAACCCGATCCGCACCTCCCGGTCCCTTCCCGTCGAGCGGATCCGGCTCGCGTTCACATCCGGGGGCAGGACGGTGCACCCCTCGCGCCACGCTTCCGCCACGTAGGCGAACGAGGCGTAGAACCCGCCGCCGTTGGCCAGCACCGCCGCGAAGAATT
>Ga0299906_10000489_pt1 | contig 36993 bp, 24 predicted proteins | sample RVTome_14_FD_200259 | JGI IMG/M metagenome (GOLD analysis project Ga0299906, IMG submission 200259) | Soil microbial communities from uranium-contaminated site in the Upper Colorado River Basin, Wyoming, United States - RVT145D125 (version 2) ... | reverse complement strand
GCGAGGGCGGCGGTCCGCCCGTCGTGCTCCGCGCGCAGTTCGCCGCACATGTGGGTCCGCTTGAGCTTCACGAGCATCGCTCCTTCCAGATCGCCATCCCCGTCGGGTCGCGTTCTCATCGCCCGCCATCCGGCGCGGGCTCGACAGGCCGACATCGTAGGGCGTCGATGCAAGCGGGCAACGAGTTGGCCGGACATCCTCACCAGCGCTGCCGAAGCGCTGCCGCATCACTCCGCCGGCCGCGTCGTCGGCGGCGCATCAGGCCGGCTGGCGGGCGCTTCGGACTGCTCGCTCAGCCCCCGGATCCGCGCAAAGCCATCCCGGATGACCGCCATCGCCGGCTTGCCATCCACGCCGTAACCCGTGTCCCACGACTGCCCGCGGTGATACGGGTCCCACGCATAGCAGAAGAACCCCAGCACCGAATCATCGCCGCGCGCCATCTCCGGCGCCCACGCATCGAAGAACGCCCCGTACGCCCGGGCCTGGGCCGCGTGATCGGCATCCTCCCCCTTGGCGACATAATTCCACGGGTGCGCGCCCGCCCACGGCAGCGAGGGGTACCCCACCTCGCTCAAGAACAGCGGCATGTCCCACCGCCGCGCGTACGCGAGCATCCCATCGCGGATCGGCCGCCACGCCCGGGCCAGCTCCTCGCGCGATGCCTCCGGCCGCTCCCGCTCCAGCTCGAAGTACGCGCTGATGCTGATGGCATCGACCAGCCGCCACAACATCACCTTGTCGTAGCGGTCCCAGTTCGCCGAGTAGGTGATCTGCCCATCAAACCGCCCGCGCACCCGGTCCACGACCTCCTTCCACCTGTCCACCTGGTCCTCGGTCGTGTTGAGCTCGCTGCCGATGACGAACACATCCACATCCGCGGCCCCGGCGATCCCCAGAAACCGGTCGATCATCCGCCCGTAGCCGGCCCACCACTGGTCCCAGTCCTTCGGCCGGATTACGCCCCGCCAATCATTCTCCCCCGGCTCCTCGATCAGAACGATCGGCTGGAGCATCGTCAGCAGCCCGCGTTCCTTCGCGCGGCGGAGAATCGCGATCAACTGCGCATCCGTCGGACACTTGCGCCGCACCAGCCGCACATCGCTCGAGTCCGCCCGCTTCTGAAAATGAGGTGTGACCACCGTCAGGGCGTTGGCCCCCAAGTCGGCGATGCGGTCCACCGACTCCAGGTACAGATCGAAGTCGCCGATGTGGTGGGCCACGATGGCGAAGCCCATGACCGGCCGGGCCGATTCGAGCGTCTGCCGAGGCCCGGCAGGGCGGTCGACGACGGCCGGCGAGGGCGCCAGTCGGGCCCACAGCCACGGCACCGCGGCGGCGAGAGGGGCCAGCAACAGGACCATGACAGCCATGAGGGCCGGGCGTCGAAGGCCGGGATGCACGTGGACCGACATTTTCCTATCGTATGCGCTCGTGGAGGCCGGCTTATCATGGCGCCGCCGACCTGACCAATGGCCACGGATGGCGCTGTATTCCCGGTCTGCCGGCGCCGATCACCAGGGCCGGCCCTTCGCGGCTGGAAAGGGCTCGCGGATGACAGGAATCACGACCGGCCCTGTCGGGGCCGTTGAGGCCGCCGATGCCGCCCGGAAGGCGCCGCTCGACGTCAAGGGGCAGACCGCCATCCTATTTACGGCGTTCGAGCCCAGCGGCGATGCCCATGCCGCGCCCGTCATCGCCGAGCTGCTCAGGAAGGTCCCCAGCCTGAAGATCTACGCCTGGGGCGGGCCGGAGATGGAGGCTGCCGGGGCGAGCATCGTCGAGCGCACGGCGACGGACGGGGCCATGGGCCTGAGCTCGATCAGCCGGGGGTGGGCGGTGCACCGCGAGATCCGCCGCATCAAACGCTGGTCGGCCCGGTTCCGCGTGCTGGCCCACGTGCCCGTCGATTCGCCGGCGGCGAACTTCCCCATCTGCCGCTACATGCGCACGCGCGGGGCGCGGATCATCCACCTCGTCGCCCCGCAGCTCTGGGCGTGGGGCCGCTGGCGGCTGGGCAAACTCCGCCGCAACACCGATCTTGTGCTGTGCCTGCTGCCCTTCGAGGAGCCGTGGTTCGGCGACCGCAACGTGCCCGCCCGGTTCATCGGCCACCCCGCGATCAACCGCTCCCTCGACGCCGACACGCTCCGGACCTCCGCCTTCGGCCTGCCGCAGGGCACGCCGCGCCTGGCGATCTTCCCCGGCTCGCGGGCCCAGGAGGTGCGCATGAACATGCCCCTCATGGCCAAGGTCTACCACGAATTGCAGGGCCGCCACTCGGGCATCTGCGGCCTCATCGTTGCCGCCAACGACGCCTGCGCGAAGATCATCCGCCGCAAGATCAAGGTCTTCCCCACCGGCTTGAGCATGGTGCACGGCCAGCGCGATGAGGTCATCCACTGGGCCGATGTGTCCCTGGCCGTCTCCGGCACCATCACCATGCACATCGCGCGGCAGCGCAAGGCGATGGTGGGCATCTACAAGACGGATGTGCTCTCGTGGCTGCTGGGCAAGGTCCTGCTCCGCTCGCGCCATGTGCTGCTGCCCAACATCATCGCCGACCGCGAGATCGTGCCGGAGTTCGCGCCGTACATCGGCGGCCCCGGCCCGCTCGTGCGCGAGATCTCGCGGCTGCTCTCGGACTCCAAGAACGTGGCCAACCAGAGCGAGGAGCTCCAGCGGGTGTGCTACCGCTTCGCCAACAAGCGCCCGGCCGAGGAAGCGGCGAACCTGATCATCAAGGTGATCAAGGCGGGAAAGGCGTAGGGCAAAAACTGAAAGTTGAAAGTTGAAAGTTGAAAGCGGGGAAGGGGAGGGGATTCACCGCGGAGGCGCAGAGGGCGCGGAGAGGGAGTTGAAAGTTGAAAGCGGGGAAGGGGGAAGACAGTGGACAGTTGAAAACAGAAAACAGAAAGCAGAAAGCTGAACGCTGAAAGGGGCAAGGTGACAGGTGACGGGTGGGAGGGGTCGGATCTTGTGGCTTCTCCGTTATCACTTGTGGCTCATGGCGCTTCCCCGACTTCGAACAGACGAGAACGGGCGGGCGGGCGCCATGCCCGCCGCGCCCGATGATTCATTTCTTCCAACCCTCTCCCGCTCTTCCTCGGTGCCCTCTGCGTCTCCGGGGGTCTTCGGTGAACTTCTCGAAGTCCCCGCTTCCTGTCCGGGGGCGGTCGCGTCTCGTTCTATCCCTATCCGTGTTCATCCGTGTCCATCCGTGGTTTCATTCTTCTCCGTGCCTCCGTGCCTCTATGGTGAATCTCCTCTTCTCTGCGCCATCTGCGGAATCTGCGGCAAGAACCCTGCGGGACATGGCCCTTCCAGCGCTCCCTGGCGGTCGCGGCTAAACTTTTTTCCCTCTCTGCGTCCTCCGTGCCTCTGTGGTGAATCCCCTCCCCTTGCCCCTTTCAACTTTCAACTTTCAACTTTCGATTCCCCTCCGTGCCTCCGTGGTGAATCCCCTCTTCATCCCTGCGGCGGCTCACCAGTGCCGCACCGGATACAGCGCGATCGCGCACACGGTGTTGCCCATGCGGTCGGTGATGGGCACGTTGCGGCGCGAGGGGGCCGCGATGGGCATGCCGCGCTTCAGGCAGCGGTCCTGCCAGATGCCCAGGTCGTGCGCGGCGACGGTCTCATCGCCCACGAACATGAGAATGAGCAGGCCCGCGTGCAGGATGCCCCGGTCCTTGGCGAGCTTGGTGATGTCCTGGCGGATGGTGGAGAGGAGCTGCGAGGCGTAGCTGGCGTTGGGGCCGTCGATGGTGTGCTGGGCGACCGTCTTGACCTCCAGCCAGAACGCCTCATCGAAGGGGATGGCATCCGCCGGTTCGAAAAGCGTGGCCCGGGTCTCACCGGTGATGAGGGGGCGATGATCGGGCGTGATGACGAGGTCGCAGCGCTCGCCCTCGCTATCGCGGCGGAGGGCCTGGTCGGCGGGGTAGCGCTGCTCGCGGGCGATGCCGTAGCCGGCGTCGATGAGCGCGGCGGCGAGGAGGGGGTGCAACTGGACCTCCTCGCGGGCATCGAGCCCGTACACCGCGCGCTCGGCGGCGAGCCGGGCGTTCTCGCGCACCAGGCCGGCCTCGATCGCATCGGCAAGGTCGGCGATGGACCACATGGGCGCATCCTACGCGGCGGTCGGGGCCCGATGAAAAGCCCGCGCCGGATTCGGCGCGGGCATGGTGCATTCTCACGGGTCGGGTCCGTTCGCGCCGCCGCCGATCATTCCACGTCCTTGCCCTCGACGACATCGGTGATCTTCGGCGCGGCGTGCGGGCCTTCCATGTCGCCCCGGCTCATGCGGCCGAAGTAGTCGCGGAAGGCGCCCATGGCCTGGTAGGCCATGATGACGATGATGGGCACGTTGGCGAAGAGCATGCAGCCCGTGCCGAGGTCGGCCAGGTCGCTCAGCTCGGCGTCGGTGGTGATGAAGTTCGGCAGCGTGGCCACGATGATGAGGGCGCAGAAGATGAGCTTGTACAGCAGGACGCTGCGGGCCCCGGCGAGGAAGATCATGCCCTGCTCGCCGTAGTAGCTCCAGGAGATCATTGTGGAGATGGCGAAGAGCCAGGCGGCGATGGTGACGAGCCACTTGCCAAGGCCGGGGATGGCCCGGTCGAAGGCGTGGCCGGTCAGGGCGGCGCCGGTGAAGTTGCGGAAGATGCCCAGGTCATCGCGCAGCCGCACCTCGGTTTCGGCAGTGATGTCATCGCGCCAGATGCCGCCGAGGGTGACGTCGCCCCAGACGATGTACTTGTCGTTTTCCGCAAGACCGGCGGCCATCAGCATGGTGCGGTGTGATTCATGGGCCGCGCGGTCGGCCTCCGAGAGATCCGCCTCTGCCGGACCCAGTTCGCCCCTGGTGACCAGGGCGATGTTGCCTGTGATGCGGATGACGCCGGAGTTCTGGTTCTCATTGACGTTGTCGGTCACATCGGCGAGCAGGAACAGCCCGTTGCCGCGCTCCCAGGTGTCGGGGGCGGGAAGCGACGGCAGCTCGGCGATAGTGATCGGGGCGTTGACGGTCCAGCCGACGGAGGTGGTCGAAGCGCCGGCGCCATCGGTGGTGGTGGTGACGATGCGCTCGAGCTGGATGGCCCCGCTGTAGGGTCCGACCGCATCGCGGTTCCACGTGCCGGTGACGAGGATGACCAGGGCGGTGAGGGTGCAGACGATGATCGTGTCGATGAAGGGCTCGAGCCCGGCGACGACGCCTTCACGGACGGGCTCATCGGTCTTGGCTGCGGAGTGGGCGATGGGTGAGGAGCCCTGGCCGGCCTCGTTGGAGAAGAGGGCCCGCCGCAGGCCGGTGCTCAGGCCGAACCAGGCGGTCGCGCCGAGGAAGGCGCCGGTGGCCTCGGAGGGGGCGAAGGCATCCTTGACGATCGCCACCAGCAGGGCGGGGACGTTGGCCGCCTCGACGAAGAGCACGACGATGGAGGCGATGATGTAAAGCCCGCACATGATCGGCACGAGGCGTCCGGCGACGTTGCCGATGCGCTTGATGCCGCCGATGATCACCATGGCCACGAGGACGGCCATGATGATGCCGGTGACGATGTTGGGGATTCCGAAGTACTGGTTGGTGATGTCGGCGACGTTCCAGGCCTGGAACATGTTGCCGCCGGTGACGGTGGAGATGAGCAGGGTGATGGAGAAGATCGCGCCGATGATCCAGGCGATGGGTCTGGCCGCGCCGCCGACGCGGTCGCCCAGGCCGCGCTTGATGACGTACATGGCGCCGCCGTGGGGGTCATCGGGGTTGGAGGTGTCGCGGTAGAGCATGGAGAGCGTGACCTCGACGGACTTGATGGCCATGCCGAGGAAGCCCACGACCCACATCCAGAAGAGGGCCCCGGGTCCGCCGATGCCGATGGCCAGGGCGACGCCACCGATGTTGCCCAGGCCGACGGTGGCGGAGAGGGCCGCGGAGAGGGCCTGGAAGTGGTTGATGGCCCCGGGGTCGCGCTTGTCATCGTACTTGCCTCGGATGACATCGACGCCGTGGGTGAGGGCCCGGTACTGGATGAACTTGCTCCAGATGGTGAAGAGAAGGCCGACGCCCAGCAGCACGATGAACGTGTGCGAGCCCCAGAGGACGTTGATGACGGCGCCGATGATGTCGTTGACCTGGCTGAGAATCGCGTCCATGTCGCCTCCAGAGAGGTGAGGTGCCGGCGGGCGGCGGGAAAAGGCCGAATCATGGCCCCAACGCGGGGCCGATGCAAGCCGGCGCGGTCAGTGCAGCAGGCCGAAGAGCAGGTCATCCACGTTGAGGACGCCGATCTTCTGAAGGAGCACGATCACCACCGCGGCCGGGGCGACGAACCGCGCCAGCAGGAGCCAGCCGATGACCAGGCCGGGGGCGAGGCCTTCGAGCTCCGCCTCGCGCATGCGCCCGGGCATGACCCAGCCGGCGTAGATGGCGATGAAGAAGCCGCCGGCGGGCAGCATCCAGTTCGAGGCCAGATAGTCCATCGTGGTGAGGAAGTCGAAGTTGGCCCCGTAGCTGCCCAGCCAGCCGGACATGACGAAGTCGGGATCGAGGGCGAACGCCGAGGGCACCGCCAGCAGGAAGATGATGCCGCCCAGCACCCATGTCGCCTTGCGCCGACTCCAGCCCTGCTCGTCGATGAAGTACGAGGCGACGACCTCCAGCAGCGAGATCGAAGAGGTGAGCGCGGCGAAGACGAGCAGGCCGAAGAACATCGCGCCCAGGAGCATCCCGCCCGCGCCGATCTCGGCGAAGGCCAGCGGCATGGCCATGAAGACCAGGCCGGGGCCGGCGGCGGTTTCCTGACCGAACGAGAAGACGATGGGGAAGATCATGAAGCACGCGAGGATCGCGACGGCGGTGTCAAGCCCGGCGATGGTGACCGACTGGCCGGCCAGCCCGGTCTTGGCCCGCTGATAGGAGCCGTAGGTGATCATCGCACCCATGCCCAGGGAGAGACTGAAGAACGACTGGCCCATGGCCTCGAGGAAGCTGCTCGGCCGCATCTCGTGCAGGTCGGGCACGATGACGAATTCGACCGCCCGGCCGAAGCCGGGGGTGAACATGCCGTAGATGACGAGCACGATGATGAGGGCGAAGAGGGCGGGCATGAGGTAGAGGCACGCCTTCTCGATGCCGCCGGAGATGCCGCCGGCGACAATGGCGATGGTCAGGAGCATGAACAGCGCGGTCCAGAAGGTCGAGGTCCAGCCGTCGCCCGCCACGGCGAGGAACGCGCTGGTGACGCCCTCGCGGATGCGGTCGCGTCGCACCTTGTCCTGGGCATCGCGCTTGACCTGCGCATCGGAGCGCGCGGCGACATCGGCCTCGGCCTGGGCCTGCGCTTCCTCGGCGGCCTGGCGCAGGCGGTCCTGGATGACCTCGGCCTCCTCGACCTGGCGGCGCAGCACGGGGTCCATGAGGAGCTTCTCGCGGGCGGCGGCGTCATCGGCGCCGGCCCTGGCGAGCGCGGCCCGGAAGTCGTCGTAGCCCGTGCGCGATGACGGCCGCACATCCATCCAGATTGTCTTCTCGAGCGCAGCGCGCGTTCGCCCGGCCTCGTGGTCGATGAGCGTCCGCCTCATGTCGTCGAGGGGCGTGGTTGCAGAATAGGCCAGCGACTCGACGCGGGCGGAGTCGGCGATCGAGCCGGAGGAGTTCACGATCGACTTGAGGGTGTAGTCCATCGCCCAGCCGGCGACCACGATGTAATAGGAAAGGATGATGAACCCCGCCACGACGCCCAGCCAGCCCACGCCGGCCCAGGCGGTCTTGCGGCCCTGGAGGGCGTGGAAGGCGGCGACGGGCTGCTTCTGGGCGGCGCGGCCGATCATGATCTCGCTCATCATGATCGGCACGCCGATCAGGGCCACGCAGGCGAGATAGATGAGCACGAACGCGCCGCCGCCGTTCTCGCCGGTGGTGTACGGAAAGCGCCAGATATTTCCCAGCCCCACCGCGGACCCTGCGGCGGCAAGGATGAACCCCAATCGACTGCCCCATTGCGCTCGTTCGGCCATGTTCCACCTCGACAGTGACGCCGCAAGCGGGGCGGATGATACATTATGGATCGTGAACTTGCGCCGCGGGGCCGATAACCTGTTGTCTGCGCCCCGGGGCGGGGTGCGGGAGGGCTGCCCGATCGATGCGAGAATACCGGCTGCGCGAAGACCTGACCCGGGCCGTGGTGAACGGCTATGCCCTGCCCCTGGGCCTGGAGCCGGGCCGGCTCGGCGCGCCGACCGAGGGCTACACCATCGCCTACACCCCGGGCGAGGATGATGAGCCGGACAGCTACTCGTTCCACGTGATCGTCTCGCACGAGCGGCTGCCCGCCCTCATCCGCCGCGCGTTCGACCTGCTGCCGGAGGAGGTCTCGTGCATCGCCGAGGTGGAGTCGAGCGACGCCTACCGCACCGTGGACGTTTTTCTGAGCGCCGAGCCGATCACCCGGTCGGCGTTCCTGGAGTCGTGGCACTGGTTCGAGCCGTTCCTGCTGGAGGACTGCTTCGTCGGGGCCGGCGCCAACAGCGAGGAGCCGTTCGTCGAGGTGTTCCTCGACCAGTGGAAGCGCCTGTCGATCCACGTGCCCCTGACCGCGCGCGAAGAGGTGGAGTCGTGGCTCGACGGGTTCGGCCTCGAGGAGGTCCCGGAGCTCTGGCCCGCCGACGCCGACGACGAGACCTTCAGCACCGTGTCGCTGCGCCCCGTGCTGGAGCTGGCCGACGAGTTCTCCCCCGACCTCGACGAAATGATCCACGAGCTGCGGCACGCGTGGAAGCTGGAGCTCAACGTCGATCCCGACCGCAACAGCGATGAGAGCGGGCGCGAGCTGGGGCTGACGCTCTGGCACGCGGTCGCCATCGTGCACCACGTGGACGACGATCCGGATCACGGGGCGTACGCGTCGATCTGGGTGACGGCGGGCTCCATCACCGAGGTGCAGGAGATGTCCGCCGCCTCCCTGGAGCATCACGATGAGTGGCGCTTCGCCGAGCTGTACACGCTCGATCGCGTGGCGTACGACGACCGCCCGGAGGAGCTGGCGGATCTGCCGCCGCGGCGCCTCGAGGCGAATGTGCATCGCATCGACTTCGAGCCGTGGGTGACGCCGCCCGCGGAGGAGGCCGGCGATGACTGACCCCCGGACGCCCCCGCCCCCGGACGCGCCCCCGCCCCCGCCCCCGGATACGGATGCGGCCGCCAGCCCCGCCGCGCCCGAGTGGTACGCCGCCGGCCTGCGGTTCTCCTGCACGCAGTGCGGCAACTGCTGCTCGGGTCCGCCCGGATTTGTCTGGTTCAACGAGACCGAGGGGCGGGCCATGGCCGAGGCCCTCGGCGAGGAGGTGGCGGAGTTCTATCGCCAACACGCGCGCCGCATCGGCGTCCGGTGGTCGCTCAAGGAGCGGCAGACCAGGTTCGGACGCGACTGCGTCTTTCTCGATCGGACCACCGCGCCGGGCAAGGCGCTGTGCGGCGTGTACAGCGCCCGGCCGACGCAGTGCCGCACGTGGCCGTTCTGGCCGGGGAATCTTGAATCGCGCGAGGACTGGGAGCGGGTCCGGGGCGTGACGCCCTGCCCGGGCATGGGTCAGGGGACGCTGTATCCCGTGGAGCAGATTCGCATCATTCGCGATGAGGCGGCGGGCGCGGACTAGGCGGCCGGGCGGAGGCCGGCGGTGGCATGCACGACTCGTCGATGCGTCCTCGCGTTTCATCCCGGCCCTGCCGCGCGTGGCCGGTCATCGCGGCCATGCTCGTGCTGCTCCCGCTGGGCGCGTGCGCATCGCCCGGGCGGCGCGTGCCGGTGACCGTGGCCGTGCGCGATGGCGTGACGCGGCAGCCGATCGAGGGGGCGCGCGTGCTCATCCGCAGCGTGCACTTCTTCCTGCCGTACTATCCGTTCGAGATCGTCGACAGCGTGCCCCCGATGCGGGCCGCGGGCATCACCGATGCCGCGGGACTGGTGCGGCTGGTTACCTGGGAGCACGCGCCGGTGCAGGTGATCGTCGAGGCGATCGGCCGCCCACCACTGGTCGTGCACGTGGATGGGGCGCCCGCGAGCGACACCGGGTGGCGGTCCGGTGATGCCGCGCCCGGCGGCGCCGATGCGGGCGCGGCAATCGAGGTCCAGTTCCGGCCATAGTTCGGGCCGGGGCGAGGCGGTCGGGGCGATCAGGCACGCGCTCGGTCCGAGAACACCGGGCGGTCATTCCAGCCTGGTCGAACTGGACGATGCGCCGGGCCCGTTCCCGGGACGCCCCGGCGGCCGGCGGCTCAGGGCCGATGGCCGTCTCGCCGATGAGTTCGAGGACCGACCGCATTCGGCCGTCGGGTGGCGCGGTCACATCGAGCGCGACGGGGGGCGCTGGCGTGACCGTTTCGAGGCAGGTATCTGGCCATGTATGAGAGCACCCATGATTCGGCCCTTCGCCGGCGCGTGCAGTCGGTCTTCGCCCGCGCCAAGCTGCCGACGAATCCCGCCATCGCCGCCGAGATCCTCAAGCTGGTCAACGACCCGAATTCGACCGCCGCGCAATTCGCCGGCGTGATCCGCAATGATGCTGCGCTGACGGCGCGGCTGATGACGATGGGCAACTCGGCGCAGTTCGCCACGCGCCAGCCCGTGACCACCATCCGCCGCGCGGTGACGGTGCTGGGCCTGCGGCGGATCCGCATGGCCGCCGTCAGCTTCCAGCTCGTGGCCCACCTCGATCGCCTGGGCGGCGCGGATTTCAACCTGCCCCGGTTCTGGCAGGAATCGGCCCTGCGCGCGTGCCTGGCCCGCGAGATCGCCCGCAAGGTCGTGCCCGAGCTCGCCGAGGAGGCGTTCCTCGTCGGCCTGCTTCAGGACTGCGGATTGCTCCTGCTCGTGCAGCTCCTCGGTCAGCCCTATGCCGAGTTTCTTCGTGAGGTCGGCCGCACGCCCGGCGAGTCTCATGCCGAGGAGCGCCGGCGGTTTCCGCACCACCACGTCGAAGTGATCGGCATCATGGCCGAGGAATGGCGCCTGCCCGAGCCGATCGCCCGCCCACTCGCATTCCAGCACAGGATCGCGCGCGTGGGGGCGCATGCCGCGCCGGTCGACCGGCTCTGCGCGGCGAGCTATTTCGTGGGCTCGCTGCGCATCACCGCCGATGAGCACGCCGCGCGGGCCGAACCGCTGCTGCTGGATTACGCCCGAACCGAGCTGGGTCTGGATGAGGCCGACATCGAGGCGGCGCTGGCGGCGGTTCAACATTCCTACCAGGAAGTGGCCGGCCTGTTCGGCGATGCCCTCCCGGCCGATATCGACGTCACCGACCTGCTCATCGAGGCCAACCGCCAGCTCAGCATCGCGGCGACCGCCACCGACCGGCACGCCCAGGAGCTCGAGGCGCAGCGCGACCGATTCGCCGAGGAGCGACACACGCTCCGTCACGCCGTGGCCCAATACCGCGAGAAGGCGGCCCGCGACCCGCTGACCGGCGCGCTGAACCGCGGCGCGCTGCTCGACTCGGCGACCAGTCTCCTGAACGACTGCGCCGATGAGGGCCGACCCGTCACCGTGTTCTTCCTCGACATCGACAACTTCAAGCGGCTCAACGACGTCCACGGCCATACCGTCGGCGATGATGTGCTGCGCCGCGTCGCCCTGGTCGCAAGCGAATCGGCCTGCAATGCGGGCATCGTCGGGCGCTACGGCGGCGAGGAGTTCGTCATCGTCACCGCCGGCCTGCGTCGCGATGAAGCCGAGCAGTACGCCGACCGGCTCGTCCGGGCGGTCCGCCATCTCGATGTCGGCGAACTGGGGCTCAGAGCGCCGGTCACGATCAGTCTCGGGGCGATCTGGGGCCATCCGCGCGGCACGCCGCAGGAGCTGTTCACCGTCGCCGACCAGCTCATGTACGAGGCCAAGCGGGCGGGCAAGGACCGGGCTGTGTTTCGCATGTACGACGGGCCGGCGGCGAGCGCGGCAACATCGCCGGTCGGCCGCCGCGGTCCGGCATGCGGCGATGCGACCGATCTCCAGCCCGCCGAACGCCTGTTCCTTGCCGCCGAGCGTCTCAACGGCCGCGAGAACGACGAGTTTCTCAACGCTCGCAAGCAGCCCCGGCGCGACATGCTGGCCGCGTGTCGCTTCAGCTATCTCGTCGGACCGTCGCTGTCGGTGCGCACCGAGGAGGCGTGCGTCCGCAACATCTCCGCCGGGGGCGTGGGCGTCGTGTTCACGCGGGCGATGGTGCGGGGCGACCTGGTGGAGATCCGCCTCGAGCAGCCCGGCGGCCATCTCTATGTCGCCGGGCTCGTCGCGTTCTGTCGCCACATCGAGCCCGGGGTCTACGAAATCGGGATCCAGCTCATCAACAACGCCGCCGAGCCGATCATTTCCGCCGACCCGCACGCGGCGATCGCCCGGCTGAACTGGGTGGCCCGGGCCGTGCAGAACAAGTACGGCGACGGCCTCGCGCAGCGCAAGAGCGCCTGAGATTCACCTCGCGCCCCGGCGGCGGACCTACAGGTCCCCGTTCTTTTCGATGGCCTGGTCCTCGTACCGCGCGACCTGGCGGCGATACAGCTCCAGTTTGGCGCACTCGAGCGTGCCGATGATGTCGGCGTAGCCGGAGTACGACTCGCCCGCCGGCGAGTCGACGCCCCAGGCGATGCGCAGAATCTGCGTGATGACGTAATTGGCGTGTCCCTTGCGGCGGTCCGGGGGCTGAGATCGCAGGGTTGCCGCAAGTTCGCCGATGTGCTGGTCGTAGGCCGGTCGATCATCGCGGGGAATGTACGGCATGACAGGTCCAGAAGAAGTGGTCGTCGCCGGATCGCCAAGGCAGCGTCCGATACCGACCGTGTCCGATAACGGCGCTGATTATCCGGCCCCGGCCGGCCCCGCGGCGCTGCCGGAAGGTTGTCACGCGATGCCGTCCGCGCTGTGCCGCGCGTCCGGATCCGCGTTATCCGCGCGAATGCCGTCCGATAGCAGTGGTCCGGCGTCGCACGAGTCATTTGTTCAGCGTGCCGTGGGAATTGATCGATGTGCCACCGTCGCGGGCTTCGGCCTGCGTACGTGGGGGGCACGGATGCGCCCCGGTCCATGGGACGAACCAATCCGCGCCGCCGGTCGGGCAGGGAGGCCCGGTCCGGCGGAGCCATAAGGAGTCGCCTGGTGAATCAGGAGATCGTCATCGAACAGTTGTTCTCGACGCTGATCAGCGGCAATCGCGTCGAGGCCCGGCGCATGGCCGATGAGGCGTTGGCCGACGGCCTCAGCCCCGAAACCCTCACGCACGACATCTACTGGCCGACGCTGGAGATGATCATCAAGCTCTACCGGGCCGACCAGCTCACCTGCCTGGCCCACCATTACGCCACGCGCCTGCTGCGCAGTCTGGTCGATCAGGCCCAGGCCGGCTACGAGCAGAAGGCGCGGCGGAATCGGCGCATCCTCATGTTCTGCGGCCCCGGCGAGACCGATGAGCTGGCGGCGCAGGTCGTGGCGGACCTGGCCGAGGCGGACGGCTACGAGGTCTACTTCGGCGGCGGGGGCGTCGCCAACGACGAGATCCTGGCCGAGGTCGGCGAGCAGCGGCCGGACATCCTGCTCATGTTCTCCTCGGCGCCAAGCGATGCGCCGAGCATCCGCCAGCTCATCGATTCGATCCGCGGCGTGGATTCGTGCCCGACCATGCAGATCGCGGTGGGCGGCGGCGTCTTCAACCGCGCGGAGGGGCTGGCCGAGGAGATCGGCGCCGACTTGTGGGCCCGGTCGCCCGCGGAGCTGCTCCAGAAGCTGGTCGCCCAGGCGGACCGTCGCGCGACCGCCGAACAGCGCACGGTCGGTCGAAACCGGCGGGCGGCGTCCGGCGCCTCGGCCGCGGCATGACCGTTCATTGAGGTTGGTCCATCGAGTGGTGCGTTCAAGCATCCGGAAGCCCGGCTCGTGGCCGGGCTTCTCGTTTTGGGGAAGGCATCGAGGCATCAAGGCAACAAGGTATGGAGACGGCAACTGCACTTGTCATGGTTCCTGCATGTGCCGTCATAGAATGATTCGTGGTCACGGAAAGCGCCAATGCGAACAGCCGCCCCGTCGTCGTCTTCGACGGCACGTGCAACTTCTGTCTCCGGCAGGTCGAGAAGATCCGACGCCGCGATCGTCGCTCGCTGTTCGAGATCGTGCCGCGCCAGGAGCCGTCGGTGGAGCAGCGCTTCCCCCTTCTGGCCGAGGGCGATTTCGACTCCGGCATGCGGCTGGTCGAGCCGGACGGCAGGATCCTCGTCGGGGCCGATGCCGTGCACGCCATCGCCCGCCGGCTCACGCCCTGGAAATGGGCGGCCTGGCTTTATCTCGTGCCGGGGCTGAAGCACCTGTTCCGATGGATCTACGCCTGGATCGCCCGCAATCGCCACCGGCTGGCGGGGCGGTGCGAGACCGGCGCGTGCGGCCTGCCCACGGACGGCTCGACAAGCGGTCGCGGCGGGGCGCACGGCTGAAATCATTGCGCGGCGAATCGGTAGAACTTGTGCGTCGATGCGATCGGCGATCGCCGCGCTTCGATCCAGGCCCGTCATGGTGAACATCCACCGCGACATCACGCTTGGCCGCCGCATCCGCCAGACGGCCTTTGACGGCATGACCATCAACGAGGTGGTCTACCCCGGCGGGTTTCGCCTCGCGCCGCACGCGCACGAGCACGCGAACATCTCGGTCCTCCTGGCGGGGTCATTCCATGAGCGGGCCGGCACGGTGGCCACCGCCTGCCGCACGTGCGGCGTGGTGTTCAAGCCGCCGCAGACCGAGCACGGCAACGAGGTCGGCCGCGCGGGGGCGCGGACACTGATCATCGAGATCCAGCGCGAACGCTTCGAGTCGCTGTGCCAGTGGTCCGAGACCCTCAAGCGCTACGCGTGGACGCACACGGGGCCCGTGCCGGAGCTCATGCTGCGTCTCTACCGTGAGTTTCGCCTCGGCGATGATCTCTCGGCGGCCTCGCTGGAGCAGTTGCTGATCGAAGTGCTCTCGACCGATTTCAAGGTGACGCCGGATCCGGCGGTCTCCGGCACGCCGCGGTGGCTTCAGGGGATCATGCATCGGCTGTGCGACTGCGATGGCGCGCCGCCGCCGCCGGTGGCGGACCTGGCCGCCGAGGCGGGCGTGCATCCGGTCTACCTCGCCCGGGTCTTTCGCCGGCATCACCGCTGCACGATCGCCCAGTACGTACGGCGACGACGGCTCGAGCGTGCCCTGCACGAGCTTTCAACGTCGCGCCGATCACTGGCCGAAATCGCCATCGACACGGGCTTCGCCGACCAGGCCCATTTCAGCCGCGCGTTCAAGGCCCACGCCGGCCTGACGCCGGGCCAGTTCCGAAAGCTGGCGCGGGTCCCGGCGATCCCGGCCTGAGGTGCAGGATGGTCGTCACCGATCGTCACCGGCGGGGCCTGGCCGGGCGGCCGTATAATCGGTAACGGCGAGAGCGGCCGCATCGTAGTCTTTGCATGAATCAGCTCATGTCGCACGGTCCCCGCACATGGATGGCCCTCGCATTGGCCGGAAGCATCGGCGCGGCAGCGCCGGGGGATGGCAATCCATTGCTCGATTCCCTGCCGCGCGCCCAAGGCGAGGTGTCGATCGAGGGCCTGAAGGCGGCCGTGCAGGTCGATCGAGACGCCCTGGCGATCCCCGTCATCAGGGGCGAATCGCTGCGCGATGTGATCATCGCTCAGGGGTACCTGCACGCGCAGGAGCGATTCGTCCAGATGGATGTGGCGCGGCGACTGGCGGCGGGCGAGATGGCCGAGATGGCCGGCCCGATGATGCTCGAAGCCGACCGCCAGTATCGCGTGCACCGCTTCCGCGATGTCGCGCGGCGGTCGGTGGCGCTCATGGACGCCGCGGAGCGGGACCTTCTTGAGGCCTACACCGCCGGCGTGAACGCCGGGCTGGCGGACCTGGGGGCGCCGCCGCCGGAATACCAGATCCTCCAGGCGCGGCCCGTTCCGTGGAAAGTCGAGGACAGCATCCTCGTGGCCCTGGCGATGTTCGTGACGCTCCAGGAAAGCGCTGAATCGGAGCCGATGGTCGACGTCATCCACGAAGCGCTGCCGGAGGAGCTGGCGGCGTTCCTGCTCCCGCTGACATCGCGGTTCGATGCGCCGATCGCCATGAACGGCCACGGCGACGGCTACCGGCCGCTGGCGATACCCGGCCCGGACGTGATCGATCTTCGCCGGCAGGTGAGCGATGCCCGCGAGCGGTCTCAAGTTGTCGTTGATCCTGTTGAGACGGTGGTCGGATCGAACAACTGGGTCGTGCCCGGGTCCCGCAGCGTCCATGGCGGGGCCATCGTGGCGAATGACATGCACTTGGCACTGACATCGCCGGGCATCTGGTACCGCACGCAATTCGAATGGAACGGGCGCAGCGCCGGCGGGCTGACCCTCCCGGGGGCGCCCGGGCTCGTCACCGGGTCAAACTGTCAGGTGGCCTGGGGCTTCACGAACACCACCGGAGACTTCCAGGACTACGTCGTCATTGAGGTCAACCCCGACGATGCGGGCCAATACCGCACGCCCGAGGGCTGGGCGCCGTTCGAAACGATCACCGAGTCGATCGCCGTCCGGGGGCGCGGCCGCGCCGCCGAGTCGATGACGCTGCGCTCGACCCGCTGGGGCATCGTCGTGCGCGACGACTGGCGCGGACGGCCGCTGGCGCTGAAGTGGGTGGCGCTGCTGCCACAGGCCGTGAACATGCGCCTCATGGGGATGATGGAAGTGGAGTCCGTCGAGGCGGGCATCGACGCGGCGCGCACGTTCGGAATGCCGTCGCAGAACATCGTGATGGCCGACCGCGGCGGCCACATCGGCTGGATCATCTCCGGCTACCTGCCGCGGCGGCGCGGGTTCGAGGGGCTGCGGCCGCGCTCCTGGGCCGGCGGCGATGTGGGCTGGGACGGCGCGCTCGATGAGGCGCAGCGTCCCACGCTGCTCGATCCGGCAGCGGGCGTCATCTACACGGCCAATAACCGCACGATCGGCGATGAGTCGAGCCGGCTCATCGGGCACGCGTGGGCGTCCGGCTATCGGGCGTTCCGGATCGCGGAACTGCTGGCTGGGCGATCGACGTTCTCTGAACGCGACCTGCTGGCGATCCAGCTCGACACGCGGACGATCGTCTTCGACCTGTACCGCGACCTCATTCTCGAAGCCGCGCGCGGCAGTCGCGAGCCGGCGGTCAAGGAGACGGCGAAGATCGTCCGGGCGTGGAACGGATCGGCGGACACCGATCAGGCGGCCCTGCGCCTGCTCGAGGCGTTTCGCCGCACCCTTCACGCCAAGGTCTTCGCGCCGCTCACCGCACCCTGCCGCACGCTGGATGGTCGATTCGCCTATCGATGGCCGTTCTCGGAGGAGACATTGCGGCGGATCCTCGAGGAGCGGCCGCAGCACCTGCTGGCGAGCCGCTACGCGAGTTGGTCCGAGCTGCTGCAATCATCGCTGCGCGACACGCTGGAGGACCTGGCGACGCGCAATCCGCAGCTCACGCTCGATGTGCCCTGGGGCGAGACCAATCGCGCTGCGATCGGGCATCCGCTGGCGATGATGATCCCGCAGATGTCGGGCGCGCTGAGCATGCCGCCCGATCCGCTGCCGGGTCACTGGTCGGCGGTGCGCATGGCAACACCCGGCTTCGGGGCCAGCGCGCGGATGGTGGTCAGCCCGGGGCACGAGTCGCAGGGCATCCTGCACATGCCGTCCGGCCAGTCGGGCCACCCCATGTCGCCGCACTTCCGCGACGGGCATGCGGCATGGGTCAGCGGGGCGCCGACGGCCTTTCTGCCAGGCGAGCCCGCGAGCCGGCTGTTGCTGACGCCCGCGGAATGACGGCGCCGGGGGCGCGGTCGGACCCATCAGTCAGCGCGATACACGGACTCGGCAGCAATTCGCTAGCATCCTTGCTTCAACAGCCCGGTTTGGATCGGGCAGGAGAAGCACGATGCGACTATGTGGGCGTGGAGCGGTTCTCGTTCTGATCGGGGCGATCTGGCCGGCCCCGTGCCTCGGCCAGGAGGCGACTTCGGAGACCGCGGCCCCGGGAGGCCAGACCGGCAGGGCCGCGATATCCAAGGTCGTCACCCACCACGGGGTCACGATCGACGGCCAGCGCATCCGCTACACCGCCGAGACGGGCACGATCACGCTGACCGACGAGGACGGCACGGAAAGAGCCAACGTCTTCTTCATTGCGTACCTCAAGGAGGACACGATTGACTTCGCCGCGCGGCCGCTGACGTTTTCGTTCAACGGCGGGCCGGGCTCATCGTCGGTCTGGCTGCACCTGGGGACGCTGGGGCCGCGCATGGTGGTGATGGGCGATGTCGATGCGCTCCTGCCGCCGCCGTGGACCGTGGCGGAGAACCCGGACTCGATCCTCGATGTGACGGACCTCGTGTTCATCGACCCGGTGACGACGGGATTCAGCCGCGCTGCGCCGGGCGAGGACGACAAGCAGTTTCACGGGTTCGAGGAGGATGTCGAGGCGGTGGGGGAGTTCATCCGCCTGTGGGTGACCAAGCACGAGCGCTGGGCATCGCCCAAGTTCCTCATCGGCGAGAGCTACGGCACCACGCGGGCGGCCGGCCTGTCGGGCTATCTCCAGGACCGCCACGGCATGTTCCTCAACGGCGTCATGCTCGTGTCGTCGATCCTCAACTTCCAGACCGCGCGGTTCACGCGCGGCAACGATCTGCCGTTCGCGCTCTTCCTGCCCACGTACACCGCGACGGCGTGGTATCACAAGAAGCTCGCCCCGGACCTACAGCAGGACCTGAACGCCGCGCTCGAGGCGGCCGAGCGCTTCGCCGTCGGCGAGTATGCCGCCGCGCTCATGCAGGGCGACGCATTGGCCGGAGAAGCGCGGCAGCGGATCGTGCAGCAGGTGGCGCGCTTCACCGGGCTTTCGGAAAGATTTGTCGAGCAGACGAATCTTCGCATCAGCCAGCCGCGCTTCTGCAAGGAGCTGCTCCGCGACGCGGGGGCCACGGCCGGGCGGCTTGACAGCCGATTTCGCGGCATGGACTTCGACAATGCCGGCGAGAGCACCGACTTCGACCCCAGCATGGCGGCCATCGACGGGCCCTATTCGACGGCGATCAACCACTACGTGCGCGCCGACCTTGAATTCGAGACGGACCTTCCGTATGAGGTGCTGACCGGCCGCGTCCGGCCCTGGAACTACGACAACGTGCAGAACGAGTACCTGAACGTGGCGGAGACGCTGCGGTTGGCCATGACCCAGAACCCGCACCTGAAGGTGTTCGTGGCCAACGGGTACTATGATCTGGCCACGCCCTACTTCGCCACGAAGTACACCTTCAACCACATGAACCTCGATCCGTCGCTGCGAAGCCACGTGTCGATGGGGTACTACGAGGCGGGGCACATGATGTACATCCACGCGCCATCGCGCCGTCAACTGAAGACGGACCTCGCGGCGTTTATCCGGGGGGCGTCAGGTGCCCGGTAACGCCGCAGTGGGAACGTCGCGATCGGGACGCGGTGGGGGAACGATGACCATGAGCATTGATCGCGACTTCGTGCTGGCGGCGCTGGAGGGACTGGTGCGGATCAACTCCGTCAATCCGGCGCTGAGTCCGGGGGCGGGCGCGCCCGGCGAGCCCGAGGTGGCGGCCTTCACGGCCGATCTCATGCGGCGGCTGGGGCTGGAGGTGCAGACCATCGCCAGCCGCCCCGATCGACCGAGCACGATCGGCCGGCGCCGCGGCGCGGGCGGGGGCCGATCGCTCATGCTCAATGCCCATTACGACACGGTGGGCGTCGAGGGCATGGCCGATCCCTTCTCGGCCCGGACCGAGGCCGGGCGGCTCTACGGGCGCGGCTCGTACGACATGAAGGGATCGCTCGCGGCCTGCCTCGGCGCGGTCAAGGCGCTCGACGACGCGGGCGTGAAGCTGGCCGGCGATCTGGTCGTGGCCGCGGTCGCCGATGAAGAGCACGCCAGCATCGGCACCAGCGATGTCATTGACGCGATCCGGGGGTGCAGGGTCGATGGGGCCATCGTCACCGAGCCGACCGACATGCGGGTGTGCATCGCCCACAAGGGTTTCGTCTGGGCCCGCATCGAGACGAAGGGGCGGGCGGCGCACGGCAGCCGCTTCCGCGAAGGTGTCGATGCGAACATGCGGATGGGTCGCGTGCTCCGCGAGCTGGAGCGGCTTCAGCGGAGCTTCGAGAGCAGCCCCGGTCATCCGCTGCTCGGCCCGCCATCGCTGCACGCGGGGCTGATCGCCGGCGGCACCGCGGAGTCGGTCTATGCCGCGCGATGCCGCCTGACCGTCGAGCGGCGGACGATTCCGGGTGAGTCCGAGGCCCAGGTCACGGGTGAGCTCGTGCAGATCATGGAGAAGCTGAGGGCCGAGGACGCCTCGTTCGAGGCCGAGGTGCAGACGACGCTTGCGCGTCCTCCGTTCGAGACGCGCCCGGATGCTCCGATTGCCCGGGCCGTGGCGGCGGCGCTGGGCGGCAAGGCGGAATTCGTCGGCGACTCGCCCTGGATGGACTCGGCGCTGCTGAGCGCGGCGGGAATCGAGACCGTTGTCTTCGGACCCGTCGGGGCGGGCGCGCACAGCGATGACGAATGGGTGGACCTCGAGTCCGTTTATCGCACGGCCCAGGTGCTGGCCGATACGGCCGTCAATTATTGCGGAACGTGATCGGTGGCCACGGCGAACACCGACATGTGCGGCGACGGTGCGGCGGCCCTGATCAACCCGCATCGTGCCGCCGATGGCGGCCGGTCCGCCATGCCACCACCGGATGACGATGTGCGGCAGGTGCATCGCGCCTTGCCCGGATATGCACCGACGCCGCTCATCGCGCTCGATGCCCTGGCCCGCGAACTTCGACTCGCCCGGATATGGGTCAAGGACGAGTCGAAGCGATTCGGCCTCAACGCCTTCAAGTCGCTGGGCGCCTCGTACGCCGTCTTCCGTGTGCTGCAAGACGAGTGGGAACGTCGGTTCGGACCGCCATTCGAGCCCGCAATGATGCGCGATTCCGCGGCGATCGCCCGGCTTCGCGGCATCACGCTTTGCTCGGCATCCGCGGGCAATCACGGCCGCGCGCTGGCGTGGATGGCGCGGCAGTGCGGGCTGAGCGCGGTCATCATCGTGCCGGGGGGCACGGCGGCGGCGCGAGTCGAGCCCATCGCCGCCTTCGGGGCAACCGTCATCGAGCATCCGGGCGACTACGACGCGGCGGTGGCGCGGGCCGCACGCGAAAGTGCCGCGCGCGGGTGGACGGTGGTGGCGGACTTCGGCGCTCCCGGCTATCAGGACATTCCAAACTGGATCGAGAGCGGGTACTCGACGATGTTCCTCGAGATCGCCGAGCAGATTGAGGCGGCTGGTGAACCGCTGCCGGATGTCGTCGTCGTGCAGGGCGGAGGAGGGTGTTTCGCAGCGGGGGCGGTGCGGGCGATCCGGCATCGCTGGGCCGCGCAGCCGGTCATCATTATCGTCGAGCCGCTGGAGACGGCGAGCTTTCTGGCCTCGGCCAGGTCTCCGCGCGGTGAGCCGGTCATGGCCGGCGGATCGCACCGGACGATCTGCAACGGGCTGAACTGCCCCACGCCATCCTTTTCCTCATGGCCGACGCTGCGGGCCGGCATGGATGTCTTCATGGCCGTCGATGACACGGCTGTGGAGCGGGCGATGGTTCGACTGGGACGGCCCGCGGGCGGCGACCCGGCGATCGTGTCCGGCGCATCGGGCGCGGCAGGCGCGGCCGGCCTGATCGAGCTCATGCGGGCGCCGGCGTTCGAGCCCGTCCGGCGTCGGCTCGGACTCGGCCGCGCAACACGTGCGCTCGCGATCAGCACCGAGGGCGACACGGACCCGGTGCATTATCGGGGCGTCATGGACCGGGCCGGTAGATTGGCAATTGCCGGCCGATGCCGTAGGATCGCCGCCGCGAGCGGCCGAGGGATGAAGGGCCAAGGCATGAAGATCGCGCTGCACTGGAAAATCATCATCGGGTTGGTGCTGGGGATTGTCGTGGGGGTGATTCTCAACGCGACCTGGGGCGAGGGCGATGAGGGCATGTGGGCGAAGCATGGCGTGAGCTTCGTCGAGCCGTACCTGAAAGACTGGGCGGTGGATGAGCAGGGTCAGCGGCTTCCGGCCGGAAGCGATGCGACGAACGCCAACGTCGGAGCGGACTGGTTCGCGTGGTGCGCGGCGTTCCTGGTGAACCTGAACAATTTCGTGGCGGACCTGTTCCTGCGCTGCCTGCGCTTCATCGCGGTGCCGATCGTGCTCTTCTCGCTCATCGCCGGCGCCAGCAGTCTCAACGACATCGGCAAGCTGGGGCGCATCGGCGGCAAGACGTTCGGCCTGTATCTCTGCACGACGGCGCTGGCGATCACCATCGGCCTTATCCTGGCCAACGCCATCGGCCCCGGGAAGGGCGTGTCGCCGGAGCTGCGCGAGCAATACGCGGCCCGCCAGGCCGCTACGACGGAAGCGAAGATCCGCGACAGCGAGGCGGCTCCCACGGAGTGGCAGACGGTCCTGGACATGGTGCCGGAGAATCCCTTTGCCGCGCTGGCGGACACGGAGATGCTTCAGGTGGTCTTCGCGGCGCTGCTGATCGGCATCGCCCTGACGCTGATCCGCGCCGAGCGGGCCGCGCCGGTCATCGCCTTCTGCCAGGGCATGACGGATGTGGTCATCAAGCTGGTGGACATCATCATGTTCACCGCCCCGTACGCCGTGTTCGCGCTGATCGTGCGCGTGGTCGCGCCGATGGGCGCGGACATTCTCGGGGGCGTGATGTGGTACGCCCTCTCCGTGGTCGCGGGTCTGCTGCTCATGATCCTGGCCGTCTACCCGACGATTCTCCGCATCTTCACGCCCATGCGCTACGTGCGATTCTTCCGCGGCATCGCCCCGGCCCAGCTCCTGGCGTTCTCCAGCTCCAGCTCCGGAGCCACGCTGCCGGTGACGATGGAATGCGCAGAGAAAAACCTCGGCGTCAAGGAGGATGTGTCGAGCTTCGTCCTGCCGCTGGGGGCGACCGTGAACATGGACGGCACCGCGCTGTACCAGGGCGTCGCCGCGGTGTTCATCGCCCAGCTTTACGGCATGGACCTGACGCTGGCCCAGCAGCTCACGATCGTCCTCACCGCGACGCTGGCGTCGATCGGCACGGCGGCCGTTCCGGGGGCCGGCATCATCATGCTCGTCATCGTCCTGGAGGCGATCCACGTGCCGCTGGAGGGCATCGGCGTGATCCTGGGTGTGGACCGCATTCTCGACATGTGCCGCACCGTCGTGAATATCACCGGCGATCTGACGGTGGCGACCGTGGTGGCCTCAACCGAGGGTGATCTGCGCAGCGAGGAGGAGATGCGGCGGCTGAAGGCGGGTGAGGCCCGGGCCGGACTGGACGAGCATCCGCCGGAATGAGCGCGCGATGCGGCGGATGTGCGAGGTCGGGACGGGCCGGAGCGCGGCGTAGAATGCCGGCCCTGCCATGCCGCGCAAACGACAGGCCGTGCCTCCGACGATCGAGCGACTGAACGAGCGGATCGACCAGTGCATGATCCGCGATCGGCATCGCCTGCGCGGCGAATTGCGCCGGCGGCGATCCGGGGGATCGGGGCGACCCGGAAGCAGGGCCGGGGGCGGGGGCGATCTCGAGCGACTGTTCGAGAAGTCCATCCGCCGGCGGCAGGAGCGTGTGAAGCGCTGTCCGGGCGTCCATTATCGCGGCCTCGACCTGCCGATCCTGGCGCACCGCGACGAGATCGCCGCCGCCATCCGCGACCATGCCGTGGTTATCGTGTGCGGCGAGACGGGCTCGGGCAAGACGACTCAATTGCCCAAGATCTGCCTGGAGCTGGGGCGCGGCATCGCGGGCATGATCGGCCACACACAGCCACGGCGCATTGCCGCGCGGTCCGTGGCCCAGCGCCTCGCCGATGAGCTGGGCACGATGCTCGGCCGCGCGGTCGGCTACAAGGTGCGCTTCGGCGACCGCACGAGCGATGACACCTACATCAAGGTGATGACGGACGGCATCCTGCTCGCCGAGACGCAGTCCGACCGCTTCCTCGATGAGTACGACACGATCATCATCGACGAGGCCCACGAGCGGAGTCTGAACATCGACTTCCTGCTGGGCTACCTCAAGCGCCTGCTGGCGAAGCGCCGCGACCTGAAGGTCATCATCACCTCGGCGACCATCGACCCGCAGCGGTTCAGCGAGCACTTCAACGGCGCTCCCATCATTGAAGTCTCGGGCCGCACGTACCCCGTGGAGGTGCGCCACCGCCCGCTGAAGACCGCGGATCCTGATGACACCGAGCGCGACCAGGTCGAGGCGATCTGCGCGGCTGTCGATGAGCTGATGTCGGCGGGCCATGCCCCGGGCGACATTCTCGTCTTCCTCAGCGGCGAGCGCGACATCCGCGAGACGGCCCAGGCCCTGCGGAAGAAACGCCTGGCGCACACGGAGATCCTGCCCCTGTATGCCCGACTCTCGGCGGCGGAGCAGCAGCGGGTCTTCTCACCCCACGCCGGGCGGAGGATCGTCCTGGCGACCAACGTGGCGGAGACGTCGCTCACCGTACCCGGCATTCGCTATGTGATCGACCCGGGCGAGGCGCGGATCAGCCGCTACTCGGCCCGCAGCGGCGTGCAGCGTCTGCCCATCGAGAAGATTTCGAAGGCGTCGGCGGATCAGCGCAAGGGACGATGCGGGCGTCTGGGGCCGGGCGTCTGCCTGCGCCTGTACAGGCAGGAGGATTACCAACAGCGCGAGGCGCATACGCCGCCGGAGATCTTCCGCACGAACCTCGCGGGCGTGATCCTCCAGATGATGGCCCTGGGGCTGGGCAGGGTGGAGGAGTTCCCCTTCATCGAGGCCCCCAAGGCGAGCATGATCCGCGCCGGCTACCAGACGCTGCTGGAACTGGGCGCGGTCGATGAGGAGTGGCGCCTGACGGACGTCGGGCGCGAACTCGCCCGTCTGCCCATCGATCCCCGGATCGGGCGCATGGTGCTGGCCGGTCGCGAGGGCAACTGCCTGCACGAGATCCTCATCATCGCTTCGGCGCTGTCGTGCCAGGATCCCCGCGAGCGGCCCCTGGAGCGCCAGGACGCCGCGGATGAAGCCCACGTTCGTTTGCGCGATGAGTCGTCGGACTTTCTCTCGATGCTGCGGCTCTGGGATTTTTATCACGAGCGGAAGGCGACACTGTCGGCGAGCCAGTTGCGCAGGTGCTGCGGCCAGAACTTCCTCTCGTTCGTGCGCATGCGCGAGTGGTGCGACCTGCACCGCCAGCTCGCGGACATCGCGCGGCAGTGCCGCATGCCGGTCAACACGCAGCCGGCGGAGCCCGATGCCATTCATCGCGCCCTGCTCAGCGGTCTGCTCGCCCACATCGGCCTGAAGACCGACCAGTTCGAGTACACCGGCGCCGGCGGCATCAAGTTCCAGATCTTCCCCGGCTCAGCGCGATTCAGGACGCCGCCGGCGTGGATCATGGCCGCCGAACTGGCTGAGACCACGCGGCTCTATGCCCGCACCGTCGCCCCCATCCAGCCGGCGTGGATCGAGCCGCTGGCCGGGCCGCTGCTGACGCGCAGCCATTTCGAGCCGCACTGGGACCGCGCGGCAGCGCATGTTATGGCCTATGAGCGGGTGTCGCTCTATGGGCTGGAGATCGTGGCCCGCCGGCGCGTGCACTTCGGCGCGATCGATCCTGCGAAAGCGCGGGAGATCTTCATCCAGGCGGCCCTGGTCGAAGGCGAGTACGACACCGATGCGCCATTCTGGAGGCACAACTGGAAGCTCATCGAGCACATCGAGACTCTGGAGGCGAAGGGACGCAAGCGCGATGTACTGGTGGAGGAGCAGTTGCGCTACGCCTTCTACGATCAGCGGATTCCGCCAGCGCCGCAGGTGATCGACGGCCCGACCTTTGAGAAGTGGCGGCGCGGCGCCGAGCGCCATCATCCGCGGCTGCTGTTTATGGACCTCGCGGACCTGATGGTTCACGGCGCTGAGGACATCACACAACAAAAGTTTCCCGATCACCTGGAGGTCGATGGCGTGCGCCTGCCGCTGGCGTATCACCTGGAGCCGGGACACGAGGCGGATGGGGTGACGATGCGCGTGCCGGTGGAGCTGTTCAATCGACTGGACCCACGGAAACTGGAATGGCTCGTGCCCGGCCTGCTCGCGGAGAAGATCACGGAACTGATCCGCGGACTGCCCAAGGCCTATCGCCGGAACTTTGTGCCCGCGCCGGACTACGCCGAGGCGGTCGCGGCCCGTTTGCCGTTCGGCGAAGGTGAACTGACGGAGGCGGCGGGGCGGGTGCTGCGCGAGTTAACAGGTGTCGAGGTGCCGCGCGAGGCGTGGAATCCGGGGGCGCTGCCGGCGCATCTGCGGATGAACTTCGATGTGGTGGATTCGGATGATCGAGTGCTGGCATGGGGCCGCGACCGGGCTGAACTGCGTCTGAAACTGGGACGAGCGCTCGGCGAGGCCGGCGCGGGCGAGGCAGCGACGTCACTGCCGACCGGGAAGTTCACGGCATGGGAGTTCGGCGACCTGCCCGCGACGATCGCCGTAGAGCGGGCCGGCCACCTGCTCGCTGCATACCCGGCTGTTTGTGATGTGGGAACGGGCGTGTCGCTGCGAGCGTTCGACTCCGAATCCGCAGCGCGGCGGGCCATGCGGGGCGGCCTGCGGCGCCTGTTCTGGCTGGCGGTCAGGGATGAGCTGGCGTTCCAGATGAAGAGTCTGCCCGGGATCAACGAATTGCGGCTGAAGTACGCCGTGATCGGGTCGGCGAAGGCGCTGGAGGATGACCTGCAACTCCTGATCGTCGAGCGGACGTTCCTGGCCGATGACGCCGGCGAGTCTACCGGGGGGCGGGGGCGGGGGCGGGGGCGCGAGTCGTTCGAGCGGCGGCTCAACGAGCGATGGAGCGGATTGTTCTCGGCCGCGCTGGACACCGCACGGAGGGTCGGTGACATTCTAAACCTGCACGTGGAAGCGCGGCGGGCGCTGGATGGCGAAGTCCCCGGCGCCTGGGCTGCGGCGTCCGAGGATATGCGCGAGCAACTGACGCACCTGATCGGGCCGGGCTTCCTCATCGACACGCCGTGGGACCGGCTGATCCACTTTCCGCGGTACCTCAAGGCGATCCTCGTGCGCATCGAGAAGCTTCCGGGCGGCGGCCACGTGCGCGATGCCGGGCACATGCAGCGCGTACGCGCACTGTGGAGCGACTACCGGCAGCGCCAGGCGAAGCACGATGCGGAGAGCGTGTACGATGAGACGCTGAATGAGTTCCGCTGGATGCTGGAGGAGCTGCGCGTTTCGCTGTTCGCGCAGTCACTGGGCACGGCGCAGCCGGTGTCGTTCAAGCGCCTGGAGAAGCTCTGGCAGCAGGTGCGGGGATGAGCCGATCTGCCCTTTCCCGCGGCCGGTCAGTTCCAATGCCTGCTATCGTTGATGGCAGGTTCAGCGGATCGAACGATGCCGGAGATGCCGGGCATGTTTCGGACGACTCTGAGATCAAGGACGCTTCGAGTGACCGGTGATTCTCGGACACTCAGCCGGTCCGTGCTCGCCGTGGCCGCCGTTCTCGCTGTCGTGTCTCCGGTCGCAGCGCAGCAGCCGAATCCTCCTCTGCAATTCGACGCGATTTCGGTTTCGCGATGGGAACATTCCGCGGCCTGGCCCGAGGGCCCGGCCCGCGCGGCGTGGGCGTACCATGTCGAGCCGGTGACTGGACTTATGATTCTCACCGGCACTCTTAGGCCATGGCTGATCGGGCCGCAATACCGGTCGCGATGGGAACCAGATCAAAGGCCGGCGCAGTTCGATCGATCTATCGACAGTTTCTGCCGGAGTTCGCTGGTTCCCGTTGCCGCATGTTCCATCCGGTTGGACCACCTCTCGAAGTTCTACAGGGAATTGGAACGGATCGACCCGGTCCACGCTGAATTGTGGGGTGATGAGCTTGCGGCCATCGCAGCGCGCGAACTGGCAGCGCTGGAGCATTCATTCGGCCGGTACCAGACATTCATTGATGATCCGGGCAGCACCATCGTGATCGATCAGGCGGCGGTCGATGACCCGCGGGCGCTCGATGTCGCTGCCGAGGCAAACAAGTTCTTTCGCATGATCCGGCGCCGACTGATCGAGGAGCAGAAGAAGCGATGGCGCGGCTGGGAGACCGTCTGGGCCGCGCATCGCGTGCATCTACGCACCTCTCGGCCGCCGAATGTCGGCGACTTCACCGGGACCAGGGCGGACCTGCGCGATGGTGTCGGCCGCGTCGCGCAGGCCAACCAGGCGATCGTGCGTCTGAACGCCGATGCGGCGACGTTTTGCGTCGACACGCTCGGTTGCGAGCGAATCGGTCGCGGGCCGATCCTGGAATGGACGGTGCGTGGGCTACTTGATCCGGTGCCGGCGGGCGACTGCCTCGGATGGACCGACGAGGCGTTGCTGCAGCGAGCACGGGAGTTGCGCGAATCTTATGAGTCGCTTCGCGATCCGGCGAACCTCGATGCGTACATCGAATTCTGCGCCGGCGTTCTCGAAACGCCCGATACGCATCCCGTCGATTGGGAAGGAATCGTGTCGCGCCATCGTCTGGCGAACGAACTGCGGGAGGCGGCAGAGGATGACCAGCCCGTGGAAGCGGTCGCCGCAGAGCCGGACGGAGACGAGTCAGTCGCCCGGTGGGCAATCGGTGGACTTGTTCTGACGGACATGCCCGACGCTGACCGGGCGTGGCCTTGGCTGCGCCGGCTGACCGACCACAACGAAGCACTGGAATTGACGATTCGAGGTCATTTCGAGGCACAACGGGAACGACTGCGCGAGCACGAAGAGACGCTGCGCGACATCTGGTACCGGGTCGATGAACGCCCGGATGAGCCGCATGCAGGCGAGGTGCTGCTGGCGTGTCTCGAAGAGGGGGAAGTCGCCGCCGATCGATTTGTTGACCGCGTGCGTCAAGAGTTTCCCCAGGATGCGGAGACGGTTCGAACGTGTCTGCTGGCGTTCGAGATCGAGCGAAGCCGACGAACGGCGGGGCTGTCGCTGTCCGGAGGACAATACCGGCACATTGTGCCGCGCTTCTTCACTGGCCTGCTGGCGAGCGGCGTCGATGATGAGCAGGTTCTGCTCAGCGCCTCGCAGGAAGTGCGGCTGGTGTCGGCGAAGACGCGAGCGCATAAGCGCCGGATTCTGATCGACTACAGTCGGCTGTGGATCCTTTCTGTGAACCTGGAGGAACGGGGAGAAGAAGCGCTCGCCATGGCTGCGGAGGCGCGGCAAGCGCTCGCCCGCCGGGCCGGTGATCTGGTTGAGGATCTCTGGTCCGGGGTTGATCGCATCGCCCGCGCGTTGCCCGAAGCCGACAGGCAGCGCTACCTGGCGTGGATCATCGACGAACTCGGAGGCGACTGGGCGGGCAACCCGGCCAGGGCCTGCCGGCAGACCGGCCTGGTGCGACTCGAGATGGATCCCGATCTGGCCGCCGATTTCACCACGATCGAATCGCGCTTGACGGAAATCGAAGCGCGCATCATCCGGCACTGCGCGCGCAGCGCGACGGCGGACGAACAGTCTCAGGGCCGGATCGCGCGAGAGTATCACGACCTCTGTGATGAACGCTACAGGCTGCTGGACGAGCTCGCGGCGGTCTTGCGGGCGGCGTCCCAGGGCGTGGATGCAGATGATCTGCCGGCCGAGTGGCAACTGATCGAACTCATTTGCAGTGAGCCGCGCGAAGTCTGGCGGCGCCTCCAGCAATCGATCGATTTCGCGCTGCACGTGTCGAGTGTGACTCGTGCGAGGTGATGTCGCCCAGGTCGGATGGTGTGGGGGAGCGCGTTACGCCAGCGTACGCACGCTCACCGGGCAGCCGCACTCCGGGCAGGTGTCGGCCATGGCCCCGGACAGGTCGTGATAGCACAGCGGGCAGCGGTTGAGGCGGCGATCGATGTACTGCCGGCTGAGGTAGCGGGCGATGGCCCGGCGCTCGCGATAGGCGATGAGCCACAGCGCGATGAAACGGCCGGCGATGATTCCGCCGGCGAGGCCGACCAGGATGCCCCACGATCCGAAGCGCCAACCGACTGCGGCGGCGATGGCGACAACGAGCAGCCCCGCGACCAGCGGCAGGCCCGAGATCCACAGCCCATCGGCCGTCAACAGCACTTCCATGCGCAGATTGCGTCGCGCTTCATCCGGCAGGCACCGCAGGAAGTTGTCCATCGAGTCGGTGATCGACAGGCCGACCGCGAAGCCGCACTCGGGGCAGTCGCCCGTCGAGGCCAGGCCGCGCAGGTTGTAGCCGCACTCGCGGCAGGCGATCTCGCGCTCGATCGTGAAGACCTTCTCGGATGTGATCGCACCGGCGGGCATCTGGAATCCCCGTCTCAGGACCGCCGCATTGTACTTCGCGAAGCACGCCGAGCGGCCGTCATCGGTCAGGGCGGTTGGCGCCGGGCGGCCGGCGGAGCACTTTCCAGACGTCGGCTGGCGTGAAGCGCAGGGTGAAGCGCTCCTCACCATCCCTGATGTTGATCGTGTTCACCTGCTCCGGCTCGACCTCGAAGAGGATCCGGTTGGAGAAGTCCAGGCCGACGATCCCCGATTCGGGCAGGCAGACCTCAAAGTGCAGCCAGGCGTAGCGGATGTCTTCAAGGTCCTTGCCGACCCAGCGGATAATGGACGTGGGCTTCTTCGACTCCGGGTCATCGATGCGCGCCGGCGGCGTGGCGCGTCCGTCCGCCCCGGCGTTGGTATCCGGGGGCGGGGGTGGGGGCAAGGGCGGGGGCGGGCACGGTTCGAGCGGCGTGGGCTTCCCGCCTTCGGTTGCCGCCGGATGGCGGACCTGGACGACGTCATCAAGGTAGGCCACGATCAGGTCGTCGATCCGCGGCGTCGTCTCAAGGTGGATCGGCTGCTTCGTGCGCGCTTCAAGCGCGGCTTCGAGATCGGCCGGATCGACGCGAAGAGCGACCTGGAGCACCTTCGTGCCACGCTCGTCGAGGGCAACCTCGGCCTGGGCGATCGAGACATGGAACGGATGGCGCGCGGCATCAAGCCGCCCGCAGGCGATGACCAGAAACAGCAGCGCGACTCCGCATCGTCGCGCGCGGCATGATTGGCCCATCCGGCGGCGCTGGCGGGCCGGGCTCATGGTCGGCGCAGCGCCCCGCCGCCCGTGCCGCGCTCGTCCTCATCGTCGTTCTCATCGCGGGTGATGCCCTTCTCGGCATCGCGGGCGTCCTGCATGGGGTTGGCACGCTCGCGCTCCTTGAAGAGCTGGAACCGCGACTTGACGGGCTTGCGCGGGAAGGCGTTGTTCTCCAGGTCGATGTCGGCCGTCTCCAGGTGCGGGTCGAGGACGATCTCGGCGATCACCTTGTCGGTCATGATGAGCTTGGAGACCTTCTCGTTATCGTAGCGCCAGATCTCGGCGGGGATGCGCAATTCCTCGGACGTGCCGTCCTCGTAGTTGAGCTGGAGGATGACGGGCATGACCAGCCCACCGACGTTCCGCAGGTCCACGATGTAGAAGTTCGAGGTGTTCGCCAGCAGCGCCTTCTCATCCTCATCCAGTCGCTCCAGGAATCGCTCAAACTCGCGGCGGTCCTGTGGCGTGACATCGAACTCATCGAACTTGTTGTAGAAGTCCTCCAGCTCAGGATAGACGTCGGTGCGCTTCACGAGCGGCTGGTTGCGCTGCTCGGCGAGCGTGACCGGCTGGTCGGCATCCTCCTGGCGGGCGACGGTCTTCTCGACGTAGGGGTCGCGGGTGTCGATCTCGTAGAAGCGAACGCCCTCGATGGCGATGTCCGTGTGGTCGGTGGAGTAGAACCAGCCGCGCCAGAACCAGTCCAGGTCAATGCCCGAGGCGTCCTCCATGGTGCGGAAGAGGTCCGCCGGCTGCGGGCGTTTGAACATCCAGCGGCGGGCGTATTCCTTGAAGGCGAAGTCGAACAGCTCGCGCCCGAGGATCGTTTCACGCAGGATGTTCAGGGTGGTGGCGGGCTTGGCATAGGCGTTGGGGCCGAACTGAAGGAGCGACTCGGAGTTGGTCATGATCGGCACCTGGTTGGCGCTGGCCATGTAGTCCACGATGTCCTTCGGCTCACCGCGGCGCGACGGGTAGTCCGGCTCCCATTCCCGCTCGGACAGGTACTGGAGGAAGGTGTTGAGCCCCTCGTCCATCCACGTCCACTGCCGCTCATCGGAGTTGACGATCATGGGGAAGTAGTTGTGTCCGACCTCGTGGATGACCACGGAGATGAGGCCGTACTTGGTCCGCTCCGAATAGGTGCCGTCTTCCTCCGGGCGCGGGCCGTTGAAGCAGATCATGGGGTATTCCATGCCGCCCACGGGCCCGTTCACGGAGATGGCCACGGGATAGGGATAGGTGAACGTGTAGCGCGAGTAGACGTTGAGCGTGTGGATGATCGAGTGGGTGGAGTACCTGCTCCACAGCGGCTCGCCTTCGTTGGGATAGAAGGACATGGCGAGCACATCGTTGCCCTCGACGTTGTGGCCCTGAGCGTCCCAGATGAACTTGCGGCTGGAGGCCCAGGCGAAATCGCGGACGTTGTCGGCCTTGAAGATCCAGGTCTTCTCGCCCGCCGGCGGCGTCGACTCGTTGGCCCTGGCCTCTTCGGGGGTGACGATGAACAGGGGACGGTCCGCCTTGCGTGCCGCGGCCAGGCGCTCGCGCTGTGCGGGCGTGAGCGCGGCATCGGGGTTCTGAAGCACCCCCGAGGCCGCCACGATGTGGTCATCCGGCGCGGTGATGCGCACTAGGTAGTCGCCCAGTTCAAGCGTGAACTCGCCCGAGCCGAGGAACTGTTTGTGCTGCCAGCCGTTCACATCGGTGTACGCCGCCATGCGGGGGAACCAGTGGGCGATCTCGTAGAGGTAATTGCCATCCTTCTCGAAGAACTCGTAGCCAGTCCTGGCCCGCACGACCTTGGAGTTGTTGATGGCGTAGTTCCAGTCCACCTCGAAGATGGTGGATTCACCCGGAGCCAGCGCCTGCGGCAGGTCCACCCGCATCATCGTCCTGACGATCGTGTGCGTGAGGGGATTGCCGGCGCCATCGGCCACGCGGGTGATCTTGAGCCCGCCGTCGAAGACCTGGCCCGCGATGAGCGACTTGAGTGTGTTGAACGGGATGCCGCGCTCGCCATCGAGGTCCGGGGCGGTCGCGGTGAGGTTGCGGTCGGAGCCCGGCGACATGATGTTGTTGTCGAGCTGGAGCCAGAGGTACTTCAACGTGTCCGGCGAGAGGTTGTGGTAGATGACGCGCTCGGAGCCGATGATCCGCTGGTTCACGTCGTCCAGCGTCACGTCGATGGTATAGTCCGCCCTCTGTTGCCAGTAGCGCTGCCCCGGCGCGCCGGAGGCGGTGCGATAGGCGGTGGGGGTGGGCAGGATCTCCTCGAGCTGGCGGAACTTGTCCGGCTGGGAGAACTTTTCGATGGGGGGCTTGTCCTGTGCGAGGGCTGTGCTGGTAAGGACAAGGACGAGCGCGGATGCTGATGCGGCAGGGCCGGGCAGGCGATGGCGGATGGATGGCATGATCGGGAGTCCTCAACTGGGCCCGGATGGCGAAGTCGCGGTCGGGGAATCGTCGCCCGATGGTACACCCACGGGGCGATCCGGTGGCGGCGGCCGGTCACAGTATCGTCCCGGTGCGAGGGTGATTCCAGTGTGCGGGATGAAAGCCCGGATCGGGCTCGGGCGGCCCGTTTCACGGCCGGTACATCAGGGCCTCGGCCAGGAGCGTCTCGCCAGTCTTGGACATAAGAAGCTGAAGGGCGATCTGCGCTTCGGCGAGGTCGATCCGGGCCTGCGCGAGGTCGGCGGGGATCATCCGCTCGGCCTGGGCCTGGAGGTGGTCGGCGGCCTCCTGGCGAATCTCGATGATGCGGCGGGCATCGTCGAGGGCTTGCTGGCGATCGAAGCTGATGACCGCCAAGCGGATGCGGTCGCGCAGGAGGTCGCACTCGGCCTCGAAGACCTCGTGGCGGCTGACGCGGCCCTGGCCAAGCGCGGCATGCCGCCGGTCAAGTTCCTGCTGGCGCAGTTCGACGATGGCGGTGAGGGCAGCGCGGATCTCGGTGCGGGGCGCATTGGCGGTCTGGGGCTGAGCGGAGGTGCGGCCGGCGGTGAAGGCGGCGGCAGGCAGGATAAGGATCGCGGCGGCGGTCACGATGAGGGTGGTTCGTCGTGGCATGGGATGGGCTCCCGAGGGGTGTCGGTGGGGTGCGATACGAGCGGGACACGGCGGGGAGATTGGGATTCGGCGGAAAGGCCCAGATCGCGCCGGATGAGCCGTCGGCGACCGCCCCGATCGATAAGAGGGTCAGCCGGACCAATTGGCGAGGAGGATGAGCAGGTCGGCGATGCCGACGAGCCCATCGCCATCAAGATCGGCGGGGCAGCGCGATCGGTCGCCTGGGCACAGCCCGAACATGCGCACAACCAGGAGCAAGTCTGTGACGTTGATAATCCCGTCTGAGTTGGCATCACCCGCCGAGAGGTCAGTTGGACAATTCAACTGGTGATTGACCATTACGAACCCAAGGTCGCTTGTGACCAAGTCAATGCGACCGTCACGGTCCACATCTGCGAGAGAGACCGCGAAACTCCTGCCGAAGCTCATTACCTCGCGACGCACGGGGAAAGTGCCATCGCCGCTGCCGAGCAAGAGCGAGTTGAAGTCGTCGGAGCGATTTGAAACTGCAAGGTCAAGATGGCCGTCGAGGTTGACGTCACCGAGTGCCAATGCGTAGGGCCAGTCAAAGCCATCGAAAGTCGCCGTCGAGTCAAACCGCCCTGCACCATCGTTGAAGAACACTGGCACCTTTCCGCTGTCCGGTTCGTGGCTAGCGGCCACGATATCGGGATAGCCATCTTCATTGAAATCGCCGGTCCTGACCGCCTCCAGTTGATAGAAGCCGCCCGGTGGGCTGTATCCGGTGAATCCCGGGTAGATTCCGGCGCCGATGAGATTCTGGTGTACCGCGATAATGCCGGCGTTCCGGCATGCAATGACGAGATCCATATCGCCATCTCGGTCAACATCAGCCGCGTCAATCGAGACCGGTCGCGCGCCGGTGCCGTACAGGACCGGCGCATCGAAGGTGCCGTCGCCATGTCCTCTGAAGACCCCGAACTGGTCCGTGTTCCAATAGGCAGCGGCAATGTCAAGCAGACCATCGCCGTTCAGGTCGGCAGGCACGGCTTCGCTGACTCGTCCGAAATGCCAGATAAAGGGCACTGGCATCGCGGTATAGGAACGATCATGATTATTGCGAAGCACGATTACATTCGGGCTGAACTGATTCAGGGGAACGATGAGATCGGGATACCCGTCGGCGTCGACGTCAGCGCTCATCGGCGTACGCGGCTCCGGTCCCGACGCATACGATGCGACCTCAGGAATGCCGCCGCTCGTAGTGCCGTAGTGCACGACCAGATTGGACGCAACCGGCTGCGTCCCTGCAACGCTGGCGAGGTCGACGTGGCCGTCGAGATCCAAGTCGGCGACTGCCGCGCCGACGAGGGATGCGTACCCAAACCGCAGAGCAATCGCATCGAGCGGTCGCTGGCGCAGTGCATCATGCCACAGACTGAAGCGTCTCGGATCCCTTGAGATGATCATCACGTCGACAAAAAGATCGTGCCCGAACCTCCCGATGGCAGCCGAGGCGGCATGATGATGGCTCGTCGGCATTCGCTGTCCGAGGGTGTACGGACCGTTGACAACATCAATGTCAGGGCCGATCGTGTTGTTTGTCAGCACCACGACCATCGAATTGAACTCGGCGGCCATGTCGGGGTCGCCGTCATTATCAAAGTCGTCCACAACCACGGACTGAACAATGCCCGATGCAAAATCGAAGAGTTCGTGGTCGAGTCGAATCAGGTCGACCAGACCGTCACTTGCTGAAGCCATAGCAAGACTGACCGAAGCGGCGCCCCAGGTGACGACATCGACATTCCCATCGAGATCGACATCCGCTGGTCTGGCGCCGCGTGGCGCCTCGTCAAGGAGAAACGTCTGCACCAAGGTGAATCGGAACCGGCCATCATTCCGGAGGATGTCGATCGCGGATCCCGATCGGTCGGCAACGATCAAGTCTGGCAGGTTGCGTTGATCGCGCAAAACGTCGCCCGCCGAGAGGCTAAAGGATCCGGAATAGGCTGGAAGACCAGTATCAACCAGTGCGAATCGGCCACCTCCCAGATTGCGGGCAAGACGAATAGCTTGGCCTTCAACCAGTTCCAGGATCAAATCGGGATCATGATCACCATCGAGGTCGGCGATTTCGAGTGGCTCCAGATCGGCATCAAATCCGAGTTGCCCGGTCAGCACAAACGATCCGGTCCCGTCATTCGTGTACCAGGACATGGTTCTGGCGCGCCGGTGGCGCACAATCAGATCGTTGTCTCGATCACGGTCAATGTCGGCGATCCTGACCTGGTCGGGCGGCTCCATTCTGATCGTGAAGTGGGTTCGACTCACATCGCCGTTCTCCGTCGCCAATCGAATGACCAGCATTGGCGAATCACGCACCGCATGTACGAGATCGTCCCGCCCGTCTCCGTTCAGGTCACCGACAGCGCGGAACAGAATGTCTCCCTCGCCGTCGAACTCCGCGCTCAATCCCGCGAACTGTGGGACCTCGCACTGGGCAACTGCCGTACGTGCGGTGATAGTGGTCGCAGTCAATACGACCGCGCATTGAACCAATGATCCAGTGGTCATGTGGAAGCCTCCAGGCTATTGACCTCTGCGCTGATATAGACATGATTGATCACAGGGAAAGCCCGGCGTGATCGAAGGCGGATGCGAGCAGGTTCGGGCGACACCGCTGGCGGATGAGCGAGCGGCGGACGCGGCTTCGGAG
>Ga0299906_10000488_pt1 | contig 37039 bp, 29 predicted proteins | sample RVTome_14_FD_200259 | JGI IMG/M metagenome (GOLD analysis project Ga0299906, IMG submission 200259) | Soil microbial communities from uranium-contaminated site in the Upper Colorado River Basin, Wyoming, United States - RVT145D125 (version 2) ... | reverse complement strand
CAGATCGAGGCGCCAAACCGCAGGCATACCGGGAGTATTCCGAGGTTTGGCAACGAAGAGCTGGCGGAAAAGACCCGCTCTCGGCGCGGTTTGACTTTCACCACGGGCTGCTAGCCGGTCCGGTGTGCGCGCGGGAGCGGTGAGCTCCAGCCCGCCCTCGGGAGCAGGGCGCGCCGACCTGCGGATGCTGTGGGCTCTCGCCGCGCTGGTCGTTGGCATCAGCCTCGCGATCACCGGCCTGTCCCACTCGAGCAGCCACGAGGTCGAGTCTCTCGGTGGCATGAGCGACGAGTGGGCGTTTCTCGGCGCCAACCTGGCGATCTACCACACCCTCGGCGCCGGAACGGAGCCCTTCGTGTTTCGCCCCCCGGGCTACCCCTTCTTCCTCGCGGCCGTCGCGACCGCGGTCCTTGAGGTACCCAGCGAGCACACGGCAACGTTCGCGCTGTCGTACAAGCAGACCATGTTCGTCGCCCACCGGCTCGTGTTGGCGGTCTCGTCGGGCCTGCTCTTTCTATGGTTGTCGGCAGCCGTCCGCGCTCGGACGGCGTTCGCCGGCGCAGTGCTCTTCGGCTCCAATCCCTACAGCGTCGTTCTGACGGGCTTCAGCCACTACAGCGTGGTGCACTGGGGGATCCTGCTGGCGGCTGCGATGGTGCTGCAGAACGCTCTCCGAGCGCCGCGCCGTGACCGACTGATCGGAGCGGGCGTCCTGTGGGGGCTGGCCGCGCTGGTGCGGCCGACGGCGCTGATGATGCCGCCTTTCGTGGCTTTGGCCGCCTTCCTCCGCCTGCGAGGCGTCCCGGCACTCAAGGCGACGCTGTTGACTCTCTTCGGCATGTCGCTGGCGATCGCTCCCTGGACGGGGCGAAACTGGCAGCTCACCGGCCGCCTGATCCCGGTGAACGCTCAGGCCTGGACGGTGTTGTGGGCCACCACTGCGATGGAGGTCGGCTCTCCACCCGATCGGTACAAGTGGTATCCGATAGCCAAGGAGCACTTTCTCCCCATCTACGCGCGGGTCACCGGCGAGCCCGTGTACACGTATCCGACGTTCGTGCGAAACATCCTGCCGCTCGAGGCGGCATTCCGCGAGGAGGCGCTACGCAACCTCCGGGCGCGACCTGAGGTCTACCTCCGCAACGCCTGGCATTCGGGCCTCAGCTACGCCCTCGATGTGAACGCGATTTTCCTCACCGTGTTCGAGAGAATCCAGCACACCGGCGGTGAGGTCGATCCCGGCTGGGTCACGCTCGGCCATCCGGAAGCGCTGCCGCTTTCGGCGAGTGCCCGGGCCTTCAACGGCCTGGTCTGGGCTCTGACGGGGCTCGCCGCGTTCGGTGTGGTCGTAGCGTGGCGGAGGCGCGATCTCAGCCTCGTCGAGCCCGTGCTCGCGATCCTGTGTCTGGGGCTCGGGCATGCGCTGGTCTACATGGACCTGCTCTACTACTACTCGAAGCTGCCCTTCCTGATCTTCCTCGCGTTCTACGGTGTCGAGGCGATCGGAAGCCGTCGTGCCGCTCTGGCAGACGCTCTCTCCTTCGCCCTGCTGGGGACGGGGCTCGCGCTGAGCGCCTGGGTGATGTAGGAGGTCACGCCGTGGACCGCGCCTCGCCCGGGATGCCCCGTCGGAGGACGGTGCCGGGCCCCGACACGGACGAGCCCCTGTGCGCGTGCACGGGTTGCGGTGAGAGCCGATCCGGGGGTGACCGGCGCCGGATTCGAGCGCCCCGCCCTGACACCGCGAAGGCTACCGGCCCCCCGTTTGCGGATGCGACTCACAGCCCGCTGCCCCAGGTGCTCCATCGTGTCATCCGAGAAGGACGAACCGCAGGGCCGGGGCGCAGCAGAGCGCCGTGCCCGAGAGGATTTGGAGCGGCCCGCGTCGGAGGCACGTCGCTTGCTTGCGGTAGGGTCTCGAGCGAACGGAGGTCGACATGACCCTCGAGCGGATCGCAGTCGTCCTGGCGCTCGTCCAGGCTGGGGCACCGGAAGGGGAGGTTCGCTCCCGTGCGGACCCGCCCACGGCCGTCTTCTGGGCCGAAGCGAACTACGTCGAGGTCGACGCGGTCGTCACCGACCCGAATGGGTACACGGTCCGAGGGCTGACCCGGGACGACTTCGAGATCCTGGAGGAGGGCGTTCCGCAGGAGATCGCCACGTTCACCGAGGTCGCGCTTCCCATGGAGACCGCGCCCGCGCGACCTGAGGTGCCTGGAGCGGTCGAGCCCCCGCCGCCCCGCCAGATGGCCACGAACGAGGAGGGGCTCGAGGGCCGAATCTACGTGCTGGTCCTGGACGCGCTCCACACCGACCCCCGGAGATCCTCGTCGGTGCGGAAGGCGGCCCGCCGCTTCGTCGACGAGCACATGACCGACGGGGACATCGCCGCGGTCGTCTACACGGACGGCCGCACCGACGCGGCCCAGACCTTCACGAGCGACCGGAGCCTGCTGCGGGCGTCGATCGAGCGCTTCACGGGACGCAAGCTGGAGTCCGCCGTGCTCGAGAGACAGGGCCTCATCGAGCGCGCGGACGGGCCCAGCTCGATCCTCCCCCTCGACGCGCAGCGCGTCGCCGACGCCCGCACGGCGATGGAGATCCTGGGGAAAGTCGCCGGGGCAATCGGCGAGGTCCGAGGACGGCCCAAGGCCGTCCTCTTCTTCAGCGAAGGCAGCAGCTTCGACACCCTCGACACCGCTCACGACTCGCAGCGCACGGCGAGCGACGTCTTCGAAGCGATGAAGACCGGACGCGACGCAGCGGACGTCGCCGCGGCGCTGCGCGACGCCATCGCGAGCGCGGTGGGGAGCCACGTCGCCGTCTACGCGATCGACCCGAGGGGGCTCAGCGCGCCTCGGGGGGCGGAGGACATGGAGATGGGTGGGGCGCCGGCGACGCCGCTGGCCGGCGGGCTCTCCGAGGCAGCTCTCGACAGGGAGCTCCGGCGCGCCCACCACGGCCTGCACACCCTGGCCGAGGAGACGGGCGGCTTCGCCTCCCTGAGCACGAACGACTTCGGCTCGTCCTACGAGCGGATCGTGCGCGCCAACAGCCGCTACTACCTGCTCGGCTACTACCCGGCGGACTTCCGCCGCGACGGGAAGCACCGGCGCATCGAGGTCCGCGTCCGCGGGCCGGGCCTCACGGTGGCCGCCCGCGACGGCTACCGCCGGCCGCTCGGGGAGGACGAGGCGCCGCGGGAGGGCCGGGCGGCCGCCCCGGACGAGACGTCGCCCGAGCTGCGCGAGCTGCTGGAGAGGCCCTGGTCGCAGCCCGGGCTCACTCTCGGCGTGGCGGCGGCCGCATTCCGCGGGGCCGCCGGCGCGTCCCAGGTGGCCGTGACCGTCGAGGTGCCGGGGGCTTCGCTTCCCTTCGCTCAGGAGGGCGATCGCGCCGTGAACGAGCAGGAGGCCGCGAAGCTCTTCGGGCGGGCGCTCGAGGCAGACCCGAGCCTGTTGGAGGCGCGGATCCGGCTCGGCCGCGTGCTGCACCTCCTGGGGCGGGCCGACGACGCCCGCCGCGAGCTGCGCGGGGCCGTCGAGTCGCTCGGTGGCGTCCCGGCGGCCGAGGACGCGGCCCTCCTCGCGTACTACGCGGAGCTATTCCTCGGCGCGACGGAAGAGGAGCTCCGCCGGCACGATGCCGCGCGAGCGGCCTACGCGCGCGCGGCGGCGCTCCATCCGGACGCGCCCTCGCCGCGCCTGTCTCTCAGCCACCTCGCGTTCCAGGCCGGCGATCGCGCGGGCGCCCTCGACCAGCTGCGAGCGGGCCTCGAGCCGGCGAGGCAGGGGCCGGACCGCGACCCGTGGTGGCGCTACCACATCGCTCCGGGCCGCTCGGTCGACGAGCGGTTCCGGCAGCTCCACGCCTCGCTGCCCTGACCGGCCGGGTCCAGTTCCTAACCCCCTGCGCTCTTGCCGTCTCCCCGCGACTCGGAGCGCGGGACCCGGGGCAGCTCCCCGTCGACCGGCTCATCGCGGATGCCCAGGTGGATCTCGACCTGCTGCTCGAGGAACAGGGCCTGGTCCAGGTTCTCGAGCCGTTTCAGCAGCGTGCGCTGGCCGCGGTAGGTCAGCTGCGCGCGCACGTCGTAGCGCTGCTCGCCCTTGCTCACCGCTCCCCTCGCCGCGCAGTAGAGCTGGAGGATCCGGCGGCGGGGGAGGTCGAGGCCGCCGCACCAGGGGAGGGGCCGGTGCCGCACCCAGAGCAGCCCGGGGGTGACGACGACGTGGGAGCGGTTGACGAGCCCGGCGAGGGCCGCGTAGGCCAGCGCGGCGCCGACCGCGACGTGGAGGAACGGGGCGACCAGTCGGACGATGGAGACCGTTTCGGTGCCGAGCGCCCCGACGAAGTAGCCGACGAGCATCGCGTTCCAGGCCACCGCCGCCAGGGTCAGCCCCACGATCCCCGGGCCGAGCCAGCGCCTCACGATCTCGAGCCGCTCCGGCCGGAGGTGGAGCTGCATTCCCTTCGGGAGGGGGACGGCGGGCCGCCCGCGTCGCTCCCTCGGCGCTCCAGCCGGGGCCCGCCCTCCGAGCAGGTCGTATGCGGATCCGCAGTACGCGCAGCGGGCGAGACCGAGCTCGCTGTCGAAGCCGGTCTCAGGGATCGCCGCCCCGCAGTTCAGGCAGTCGATGGGTGCCGGGCTCGTCTCGGACGCTTCGGGCAATGCTGGCCGGGCCCATGCTGGCACGGCCGTCGCGGGGTTGCCAGCTCTTCTATCTGCGGACCGCCGTGCTGGAGAGAGCCAGGCTCCGACCTCAGCTTCCCCCGCGCAGGCTCGCGCGCCGCCGCTCCAGAAAGGCGTGCTCGGCTGCGTTGCCGCAGCGGGCGATCGCAGCCTCGTAGCTTCGCACGGCCTCGGCGTTCCGGCCGAGGCGTCGCAGCATGTCGGCGCGCACGGCGTGGTACACGTGGTAGCGCTCGAGGTCCAGCCCCCGGGTCAGCGCGAGCCCCATCTCGGGGCCCTCCAGCTCGCCGACCGCCACCGCGCGGTTGAGGGCGACCACCGGGCTCGGGGCGACGGCCATGAGCTGGTCGTAGAGCGCCACGATCTGGCCCCAGTCGGTGTCGGCGGCCGTCGGCGCGTCGCTGTGGACCGCGTGGATGGCGGCCTGTATCTGGTACGGGCCGGGTCGGTTGCGCTGAAGGCACTCCCGGACGATGGCCTGCCCTTCCGCGACCAGGACCGGGTCCCAACGGGCCCGGTCCTGGTCCGACAGCAGGATCAGGGCGCCGTCCGGACCCACCCGCCCGCCGCGCCGCGACTCCGCCAGGAGCATCAGTGCGAGCAGGCCGAGCACCTCGGGCTCCTCGGGGAGCAGCTGGGCCAGGAGCCGACCGAGCCGGATCGCTTCCGAGGAGAGGTCCTCCCGGAGCAGGCCGTCTCCCGCGCTCGCCGCGTAGCCCTCGTTGAAGACGAGGTAGACAACGGCCAGGACGGCGCGGAGCCGCACGGGAAGGTCCGTCTCGCCCGGTACCCGATACGGGATCCGCGCCGCCCGGATCTTGGCCTTGGCACGGACCAGCCGTTGGGCCATGGTGGCCTCGGGCACGAGGAAGGCCCGGGCGATGCCGGCCGTCGTGAGGCCGCCCAGCAGCCGCAGCGTCAGCGCCACCTGCGCAGCAGTGCCGAGGGCGGGGTGACAGCACGTGAAGATCAGCCGCAGCCGCTCGTCGGGCACCGCCCCCTCCTCCACCGGATCGTCGCCGATCTGAAGCAGCAGCGCCTGGGCGTGCCGATCGTGGCGGGAGGCCTCCCGGCGGAGGCGGTCGATGGCCCGGTTGCGCGCGGTGGTGATGATCCACCCAGCGGGGCTCGGGGGGAGACCGCTCGTCGGCCAGCGCTGAACCGCGGCCGTGAAGGCGTCCTGGACCGCCTCCTCGGCCAGATCGACGTCGCCGAAGACGCGGACCAGGACCGCAACCGACCGACCGTACTCCCGGCGGAAGACACGCTCGATCTCGGCGGTGGGGACGTCGGGCGTCAGCTCGCCGGCTCCTCCCGGAACGGCCGGATCTCGATCGGGAGCGTGGTCGCCCGTGCGAGCTTGCGCCCCCAGTCGAGAGCGGCGTCCAGGTCGGAGGCCTGGATCACCGTGAAGCCCCCGAGGTGCTCCTTGCCTTCCACGTAGGGGCCGTCGGTGACGAGGTCCTCGCCGTCCCCGACCCGGACCACGGTCGCCGTGTTCGGCTCGTGCAGGCCGCCCGCGAAGACCCAGACCCCGGCGGCCTTCATCTCGTCGCGCAGGGCGTACACGTCACGCATCACCTTCTCCAGGACTTCCCGGGGCGGCGGGCCCCCGTCCGGCTGGTACACGCTGAGCAGATACCGTGTCATGAGCGGTCCTCCCGGCCGGCTGCAATGCCGGCATGTCATCTTCCATACGAACGGGAGCGCGCCGATTCGACACGAGACGCCCGCTGTCGGGCAACCCCGGCCATAGACGCTACGCTCCGACGCGTGCACGCGATGGGGTCGCCGGCCTCCGGGGACGCGACCGCCGCCTGGTCCCCGAGCCTAACCGACTCCGGCGAAACGCCTTCCCACCCCATCCGATCCGGACCTCGTCAACGGAATGGCGATTGCATGACACGGCCAGACTCCTCGACAAAGGAATACCGAACACATGCCTCCACGTCCGCCCGCCCCTGCTCGCCTTCTCGCGAGCCTCTTCCTCGCGCTCGCCGCTTCTGCCTGGGCCGCTCAGTCGGGAACGCTGTACGGGCGAGTGCTGGACCCGCAGGGACGGGCCGTCCCCGGGGTCGCCCTCGTCCTGGAGGGAGCCGGCGCCGCCGGGAGCCACGAGACCACGGCCGACGCGACCGGCTCCTTCGCGCTGCTCGAGCTGCCGGCCGGCCGCTACCGCCTGATCGCCCGCGCCGACGGTTTCGAGGAGCGTACCTACGACGCCCTCGAGATCGCGGTGGGGCAGAGCTACAGGCTCGACGTGCGGCTGGGCGAGGTGGCGCGGGAGGAGACCGTGGACGTCGTGACGGGCTCACCGGACCTGGTCCGGGCCGGCTCGTCGGCGGTGGACGGGGTGATCGGGGCCGACGCCATCGGCGAGCTTCCCCTCAACGGGCGCAACTACCTGGAGCTCGCGTTCCTCGTGCCCGGGAACGTCCCCACGCCGAACTTCGACCCGACCAAGTCGAACAGCGTGGTGGTGGCGTCGGCCGGGCAGTTCGGCCGGGGCGGGATGATCACCATCGACGGTGCGGACAACAACGACGACGTGGTGGGCGGGCCGCTCCAGAACGTCCCGGAGGACGCGGTTCAGGAGTTCCAGATCGCCACGAACCGCTACTCGGCGGAGTCGGGCCGCTCGGCCGCGTCGGCCATCAACGTGGTGACGCGCTCGGGCACCGACGAGCTGTCGGGCTCCGCCTCGGTCTTCCTGCGGGACGCGGCGCTGCAGGGACTGCCGGCGACCTACGACCGCAGCCAGGAAGCGCCGGAGTTCGACCGCCAGCAGTACGCGCTGTCACTGGGCGGCCCGCTGAAGGAGGGCGTCGCGCACTGGTTCGGAGCCCTGGAGTACCGCGACCAGGATGCGCCGGTGCTCGTGGGCGAGCGCGACGTGGCGGCCCGGACCATCCGCCGGCGGCTCGCGCCCGCGCCCCTCCAGGACTGGCTGGGAACGCTCCGCTTCGATTGGACGCCCTCGGGGGGCGATCGGCTCACCCTCCGCTACGCGTTCCAGGACGCCGAGGACACCGGCCCCAGCACCCTCGACCGCTCGATCGGCTCGGCCACTCAGCGCCAGGCGAGCAGCAACGCCTACCACGCCGTCCTGGGGAGCTGGGTGAAGACGCTCTCCGCCACCAGCCTCAACACCCTCTCGGCGAGCTACAGCCGCTTCCGCAACGAGATCGTGCCGGTCGCCCCGGAGCTGCCCCAGCTCACGTTCCCGTCGATCCAGGACGGCAGCTCGTTCCGCGTCCCCCAGGGGACGCACCAGGACCGCTTCCAGGTCTCCGACAGCCTGGCCCTGGTTCGGGGCTCCCACAGCCTCAAGCTCGGCGCCGAGCTGCAGCGGGTGCAGGGGCGCTTCGACCTGGGCGTGTTCCAGGCCGGGCGCGTAGAGCTGGTGCAGGATTTCGCCGAGTTCGACCACAACGGCGACGGCCAGGTGAACGACGGCGACCTGCTGTTCGCGGTCACGCTCCGCACCGCGTTCCCCGACCGCGACCTCGTGCTCGACGACATCGGCAACACGTACCTCGCGTTCTTCGTCCAGGACGACTGGCGTGTGACCCCCGAGCTGACCCTGAACCTGGGACTGCGCTGGGAGATGGACAGCGACGTCAAGAACGTGAGCGGCTACGACGACACGAACCCGCTCGTGGGGGACTTCTACCAGGGCGACCGCGCGGCCGACCGCGACAACTTCGGGCCGCGCCTCGGGTTCAACTGGGCGCGCTCGGATGGGCGCCTGAGCGTCCACGGCGGGTGGGGGATCTACTACGACCGCATCACCCTCCAGATCACGTCCCTCGAGCGCGGCCTGGACGGGCGCGCGCTGCCCATCGAGGTGAAGGCGGGCAACGTGTTCTTCCTCGACCCCGCGACCGGCCAGCTCCCGCCCTTCGCCCCCTCCCTCGGCAATCCGTTCACGGGATTCATACTGCCGGGGGAGGGCGCCTCCGGCATCAACATCATCGACAACTCCATGGAGTCGCCCGAGGTGCAGCAGTGGAACCTGGGCGGCGAAGTGCGGCTCGCGCCCGACCTCTTCCTGCGCGCCGACGGCGTCTACAACGAGGGCACGAAGTTCCTGATCGGCCGCACCGTGGGGCAGGTCGTCAACCCCGTGGTGGGGGGGCCGGACCGGGTGGTGAACCTTGAGTCGAGCGTGGGGACCCGCTACAAGGGGCTCTACCTCACCCTCGAGAAGCGGGCCGGGCGGCACCGGCTGCTCGCCTCCTACTCGCTGGCTGAGGCCGAGAACTACGCGAACGACGACCAGATCCCGTTCTCCAGCGGGCCGATCGATCCGAACGACCTGGAGCGCGAGCTCGGTCCCAGCCCGAACGACCGGCGCCACCGCTTCACCCTGGCCGGGACCTTCGAGCTGCCCGCCGGCTTCCAGGTGGCGCCGCTGCTGACGCTCTCCTCCGGGGTGCCGATGGACATCCTGATGCCCGACGCCAGCTCGCGCGTGCCCACGTTGTCCCGGAACGCGGGCGGCCGGCGTTTCCAGACCGGAGCCGAGCTGAACGACTACCTGCGCGAGCTGAATGCCTCCGGTGGCGTCGACGGCGAGCTGCTCCCCCTGGTCCGCGACGAAGCCCGCTTCAGCGACAGCTTCAGCTCATTGGACCTCCGGTTGTCGAAGTCATTCGCGCTGGGCGAAGGGAGCTCCCTCGAGGCGATGGTTGAGGCGTTCAACCTGCTCAACGTGACGAACATCCTCGGCGTCTCCACGCGCAACTACTCGGGCTACGCCAACGTCCTGGCCCGCGACTCCCAGGACCCGGGGAGCCCCGGCTACCTGACGTCGTCGAGCTTCGGCGAGGCGGTCACGACCGCGGGCGGCGTGCTGGGCTCCGGCGGTCCGCGGGCGTTCCAGGTCGGGCTCCGCCTCCGCTACTGATTCGTCTGGATCCGCTCCTTTGTCGTCTCGCCGCGAGCGGCCCTCCCGCGCCACCACACTCTCAGGTACGCCATCTCTCTGGCGTCCCCTGGTCAGCCCGGATACCGATGGTCAGGGGAGCTTCCCGACGAAGACGCTCCGGGGCTCCCGGTCGTCCTCGGTCTCCTCGCGCAGCACCAGGGGCTCGAATCCCACCCGGGTCAGGAGGCGGGTCCAGTCGACCTGGCTGAACAGGCCCGTGCGATGCGTCTCGTGGGCTGAGGTCAGCGTGCCGTCCGCCTCGCGGAAGACGAAGGAGTACTCGGTCTGCACCCAGGTGTCGGTCGGGTCCGGGTCCCAGGTCCACTCGAGGTAGCGGACGCCCCGCCCGTCCGGAGCGTCGCTCCCCCCGCATTCGGTCGAGGGCTCGAAGGACTCCCGGGCGTGGTCCGGGAGCAACACCGCCACGCCGCCCTCGTGCAGGTGGGCGCGGGCCGTCTCCATCAGCGCGGCGAGGTCGGCCTCCGTGGTCATGTAGTCCACCGCGTCGTGGACGAAGATCGCGTCGAAACGCTCCCCGAGGCGCAGCGTCCGCATGTCGGCCCGCTCGTGGCGGCAGGCCGGGTTCAGGGCGCGGGACAGCTCGAGCATCGCCTCGGATTGGTCCACCAGCGTCATCGCGAAGTGCCGGCTCAGGAACGTGGCGTTGTGCCCTCCGCCGCTCCCCAGCTCGAGCACCGAGCGCACGTCGCGGCCTGCGGAGCGCAGGGTCCGCGCCGCGTACTCCGCCTCGTCCCGGTACTCCTCCACCGGCGAGATCAGCGGCCACCAGCTGGCGAAGCGGCCGTAGAGACCGTACCCGGGATGCCCGGCGGCGTCCCGGGGCGGCTCCCGATCCCGGCTCCGTGTCGGCTCCATGGCTCCCCCTCCGGTCGTGTCAGCTTCTCAGCCACAGCCATCCCGCCGCGAGCGAGAGGCTCGCCAGCGTGACGGGGACGCCCACCCGCGCGTGCGTGCGCCAGTCGATGCGCACTCCCAGCCGCGCCGCCTGGTCGATCACGATGATGTTCGCGATGCTCCCGACCACCAGGAGGTTGCCGGCCAGGGTCGACGAGAGCGCGAGCACCGGGCCCGCCTGGGGGTGCCCGGCCGCAGGCAGCAGCAGCATCACCGCCGGGACGTTGGAGACCAGGTTGGAGAGCGCCGCGCTCAGAACGAAGAGCTGCGCAGGTCGCCCGGCATCCACGCCGTGCTCCGCCAGGAATGCGAAGCCCGCTCCCAGGAGCCCCGCTTCGGCCACCGCCGCGTTGACGACGAAGAGGCCCAGGAAGAGGACCAGGAGCTGCCAGTCCACGAGGCCGAGCACGTCGCGGGAAGCCATGCGGCGGCTCGTCAGGAGCAGTCCCGCGCCCGCCAGCGCGGCCACCTCGCGTGGCCAGGGGGCGAGCAGGAAGGCGACGACGAGCGCCCCGAGCACCAGCAGGCCCTTGGCGGTCGGAAAGGCTTCGAAGGCGGGCGCGTCGGAAGCGATCGAACGCGCCACCGCCGTCCAGCGGCCGCGCCACGCGCGCCGGACCACCCACCAGACGACACCCAGGCCGAGGAGAGCCGGCACGCCGCCGTCCAGCACGTAGCCTCCGAAGGAGAGGCCGAGCTGCTGGCCGATCAGCATGTTCTGAGGGTTCCCGATCAGGGTGGCGGCCGAGCCGACGTTGGCCGCGCAGGCCAGGCCGAGCAGGAAGGGGATCGGGTCCAGACCGCGTCGCGAGCAGCTCTCCACGAGCACCGGGGCCATGGCGAGGCACACGATGTCGTTGGCCAGAAGCGCCGAGGACAGACCGGCAGCCGCCACGACGCCTGCCAGCAGCGCCCCGGGGGCGAGGGGCGGGCTCGCGAGGCGGCGCACGACCTCCGAGTAGAAGCCGCCGAGCCGGAGCTGCGCCGAGACGACCATCAGGCCGAAGAGCAGCGCCATGGTGGGCACGTCCACCGCCGCCCAGGCGGCGTCGGCGCTCAGCGCCCCGCTGAGCACCATGGCGATGGCGCCGAGCAGGGCGATGCCGGCACGGTCGAGGGCGAGTCCGGGTACCTCGCCCAGGATCATTCCCGTGTACACGAGAGCGAAGATCGCCGCGACCAGCCAGGCCGGGGGAGGGGCGCTCGCGACGATATCGCCGATCAACCAGAGCTCGCCGGCGCCGGCGCGCTCAGTGGGCCGGGCCGAGCAGCACGGCGTTCACGAACAACAGCTGCGTGGCCTCGGCCAGTCCGCGGTAGTTCGGATCCTCGGCGAAGGCCACCAGGTGCCCTTCACCCTCGGGCTGGTGGACGAGGAACGCGCGCCGGGCCAGCAGCTCCCGAGCCTCCGGCCACGCGAGTCCGCTCGCCACGAGCCGCTCCGAGTCGCGGTACAGGCCCACGTTGCGGCCCGCGTCGAGCCGTATCGGCGCGAAGACGCGCCGGCTCTCGACGATGGCCTGGACCTCGCCGTCGAGCCCCGACGCCAGCCAGTGCTCCCCGTCCAGCTCCACCCGGAGCAGCGCGCCGGGAGTCGGCTCGGGCCGCTCCTCCTCGGGTTGGATCGCCTTCTCGAGGTCGAAAAGAGCGGGGGGCCCCCCGGCGCGATCCGGCGCCCGCTCCGGCTCGTCGTCCTCCTCGGCGTCCGGGTCCTTCTCCGGTGTCCCGTCCCGGAGCAGCGTCGGCGCTTCCAGCAGGCCCACGGATTCGCGGGCGGCCCAGCGCGAAGCCTCCCCCAGAGTGACGAGGGTGCCCCCCGCCCGCATCCAGGCGCGCAGCCGCGCGATCGCGCTCTCCTCGAGGCGATGGCGGTAGTCACCCGATGGCAGGACCACGACGTCGAACTCCGCCAGCTCCACCTCCTCGAAGGAGTCGATCCGAACGATGGTCACGGGCAGCTCGTAGCGGCGCTCGAGGACGTAGCGGGCCCAGCCGGCGGACAGGGACGAGGTGGGCTCGTCCCAACCCAGGAGCACCCTGGGGGCGCGCAGCGGCGCCACCCGTCCGCTCCCGAGCGAGATGCCGTCGTCGACCCATCCGCTGTCCACGGCGACCACCTCGACACCGTGGCGCCCCGCGATCCGCCCGAGGCGCCGCCGCAGGTCGCCGCCGGCGTCCGACTCGCGGACGATGGCCGTCCCGGTCTCGAAGCGGCGTCCCGCGAGTGTGAAGGGAGCGTCGGCTCGGCGTACCGCGACCCCTTCCCGCAGCGCCTCGCCGACCGCAGCCGCAGCGCCGACGCCCCAGGGGATGACGTAGGCGACCCGTGCGCGCGGCAGCTCCACGCTTCCCCGCGAGGGCTCCGGGGCGAGCCGCTCCCCCGCGACCCCTGTGGCCTGCCCGGACGCCACGACGTCCACGTCGAAGAGCAGCGGCAGGCTCCAGCCCGTGAGGTCGTAGATCTGGTCGGGGAGCCGCTTCTTCCGCCGCCGGTCCTGCTCGGCGACGAACGCCTCCCCCATCTCGACCTCGGGATCCAGGAGGTTGCGGGCCAGGCGCCCGTTGGGCTGGGCCAGCTTCACCCGGTAGCTCCCCGGAGGGAGGCGGCGGGATCCCACGCTCGCCGCTTCCGTCAGCCTCTCGACCTCGATCCCCTGCGCGGCGAGCAGCCGGGCGAGGCGCTCCGACCGGGCGGGATCCTCGCCCCGGTCGATCAGGTACTCCCGCACCGGGCCCGACTCCCCGAGGGCGACGGCGGAGCGGCGGTAGCGGTGGAAGTACGCGAGCAGCTCGCTGCGGTTGCGGGCGGCGGTCACGGCGGTCGTGAGGGCCGAGGTGAAGTGTCGGATCACCCCGTCGGCGTAGCGCAGGATCTCGCCGTCCCCGCGGCGGCGGTAGGCCAGGCTGCGCGCCGACGCCTGCTCGAAGGTCATGCCGATGGCGCCCTGGAAGATCGGCCAGCTCTCCCCGTAGCCGGGGTAGAAGGAGTCGAAGATCTCGCGGGTGAAGTAGGCGAAGCCCCGCTCGTCGAAGCGTTCCGCGATGGCGCGCCCGAAGGTCTCCAGCCAGAGCCGCTGGTCGCCCGTGATGTGCGGGTTCAGGGGCTCCGCGGGGGGCGCGAAGTAGTAAGTCGCCTCTCCTCCCATCTCGTGCAGGTCCACGACCACCTGGGGCAGCCACTCGAGAGCCGTCCGAACCCGGCCCCGGGTCTCGGGCTGGGTCAGGGCGATCCAGTCGCGGTTCATGTCGAACAGGTAGTGGTTGGAGCGGCCGCGGGGCCAGGGCTCGTCGTGCTCGGCCGACGCGGGGTGGGGGTCGGGGCTCGCGGCGCGCGCCAGCAAGTTGTGGTGGACGAAGCGGGCGCGCCCGTCCGGGTTCTGCATGGGATCGACGAGGACCACGGATTCCTCCAGAACCGCTCGCACGTCCTCGTCGTCCCGGGCAGCCAGCAGGTGGTACGCGAGAGCCATGGCGGCCCCGGAGGACGAGATCTCGTTGCCGTGGACCCCGTGCAGCAGCCAGGTCACCGCGGGCAGCTCTCCGATCAGCCGCTCCGCCTCGGCGTCCGAGAGACCCCTGGGCTCGGCGAGCCGCGCCAGACCGCGCTTGACCTCGTCGATGCTCCCGAGGCGTTCCGGCGACGCGATCACGGCGTAGATCAGCGGTCGCCCTTCCCAGCTCTCGGCGTAGCGCACGAGGCGCATGCGGTCCGGCGCCGCGTCGGCCAGCGCCTCGAAGTAGCGGACGACGTCGCGGGGGTCGGTGATCTCCTCGCCGAAGTCGTGGCCGACGACGGCCGCCAGGGTGGGGACGGCCTCGTCGTAGCGGGTGCCGGGGGCGAGGTCCGGGATCGTCGAGACCGAGGTCGCGAGCAGCACGGTGATCAGCATGGGCTCTCCACAGTGGAAGGCGCCAGTCTACGGCGGAGAGCCGGAACCGGCCATGGAGCCTATGTCCCGACCGTCCGTCCGGCGCGTTCCACTCCACGGGGTCGTCCGCCGACGCTCCGCGCCGATCCTGCGCAAGCCCACCTCTCGCCGGGCTTTCGCCCCCCGGCGCCGCTCGCGGGGACTCCCCGGCCCCGCGGAACGGCGATTGCAGGCCACGTGTTTGTCCCGTTCACCGGGTCGGAGAGAAGATGCGCCCATGAGCAGCCCCGCGCCGCAGCGCCTCCTCGGGCTGGTGCCGGCGACGTGCCTGATCGTCGGGCAGGTGGTGGGGATCGGCATCTTCCTGACGCCCGCGGAGATGGCCCAGGGGCTCGGGGCTCCCGGGCTGGTCCACGGCATGTGGGCCTTGATGGGGTTCATGGCGCTCACCGGTGCGCTCTGCTACGGCGAGCTGGCGGCGCGGTTTCCCGAGGCGGGCGGCGCCTACGTCTTCCTGCGCGAGGCCTGGGGGGAGCGGACGGCGTTCCTCTACGGTTGGAAGTGCCTCCTCGTGATGGATCCGGGGCTGACCGCCGCGCTCGGCGCGGGGCTCGCGAGCTACGTCGTCTATCTCTGGCCGGGGGTCCCGGGTGGCGCGGACCTGGTCGCGGTGAGCGCGATCTCGGTGCTGGCGCTGCTGGCGGCGCTGGGGACCCGCCTCGCGGCGGGCGCGATCGTGGTGCTGACCGTTACCAAGCTGTCGGTGCTCGCGGCCATCGTCGTCTGGGGGTTCGCGTCCGCCGAGGGAGGGTCGGCGCTCAGCCTGCTCTCGGTGGAGCGCTACCCGGGGGCGCCCGCGCTCGTGCCCGCCCTCGCCGGGGGCTTCGTCGCCGCGTTCTTCTCCTTCGGAGGGTGGTGGGAAGCGGCGCGCATGGCCGGCGAGGTGAGGGACCCGCAGCGCAACCTGCCCAGGGCGTTCCTGCTCGGGATCGCCGTCGTGACGCTCGCCTACGTGGCCACCAGCGCCGTGTTCATGGCCCTGGTCCCGGCGGCGCAGGCGGGGACGGCGACGGCTTTCGCGGCGCAGGTCGGGGAGAAGCTCTTCGGACCCGCTGGGGGCGCGATCCTGGCGGCCGCGGTGTGCGTCTCGGTGGCCGGGAGCCTGGCCGTCGTGCTGCTGGAATGCCCGCGCACCTACCAGGCCCTGGCCCGCGACCGCCTCTTCCCGGACCATTTGGCGCGGCCGCACCCGACCCTCGGCACGCCGGTCCGGTCGATCGCGCTACAGGCGACCCTGGCCGTCGCGCTGGTGCTCGTGGGGACGTTCTCGGACATCGTCGCCTATTTCGTGTTCGTCACCGTCGCGTTCATCGCAGCGAGCGTCGCGGCGCTCTACCGGTTGCCGCCTCCCCCGGCCGGCTCCTTCGTCACACCCTGGCGTCGCATCACGCCGGCGGTCTTCGTGGGCCTGTGCCTGGTGCTGCTGGCGATGCTGCTCGCGGGCAGACCGGCGCAGGCGCTGCTCGGCGTCCTGGTCGTGTCGCTGGGCGTGCCGGTGCACGCTCTGCTGCGCCGGGCGGGCCAGGTCCGGAGCGAGCTGGCCTAGTGCGGACCCTGGACAGCCGCGGCGGACAGACCCTCGGCCGCGACCTGAGGCTGCTGGGCCGGATGGCGCTGATGGTGGTCGGGTACTGGACCGTGGGCTCGAGGCTGAGGCGCGCCTACCGCCGTTGCCAGGCCCGGGGCGAGGTGCTGTGGCTCGACGAGGGCGGGACGACCCGGCACCGGGACCAGCCGCTGGCGCGATGAGACCCTGCGACCCGCCGCCGCCCAGCTACGCCTTCGGCTACCACACGCCGCCGGTCTCCGGGAACGCCATCAACGGCCTCGGGGAAGCAGGGAGGTCCCGGGCCCGGGTCGTCTTCCACGCCAGCGACGGAAGGCCGCTGCCCTGGAAGGCCCTCGACGACTTCTTCAGCCTGATCAACCCCTGGGGCGTGCTGCGCCACGTGCTGGCGAACACGTGGCAGCTCCGCCGGTCGGACGGGCCCGTAGCCCCCGAGCGGCGCCCCGTCGACGATCCCGCGGCGACGTCTGCCGAGATCAAGGCGCTGGCCCGGGAGCTGGGCGCGGGCCTCGTCGGGGTCACCCCGGTGACGGAGGACGCGACCTACGAAGGGCGCGACCCGGGGCTGCGCACCGCGATCTGCCTGGCCCTGCCCATGGACCGCGGCGAGATGCGGTTCGCGCCGCAGCCCCGGGCCGCGGCCGAGGTGATGCGCACGTACCGGCGTGCGGCCCGGGTGGCGGTGCGCCTCGCGGAGCGGATCCGGGCCATGGGCTGGCCGGCCCGGGCCTACGGCAACCCGAACTGCACCGACATCCTGATGATCCCCCTCGCGATCCGCGCCGGGATCGGCGAGCTGGGCAAGCACGGCTCGATGATCTGCCGGGAGTACGGCTCCAACTTCCGCCTCGCCGCCGTGCTCACGGACCTGCCCCTGGCCGCGGACCGGCCCGTGGACATCGGGGTGCAGGACGTGTGCGCCGTGTGCCGCCGCTGCGTCGACGACTGCCCCCCTCGGGCCATCTTCGAGGAGAAGCAGCTCGTCCGGGGCGAGCGCAAGTGGTACGTCGACTTCGACAAGTGCATCCCGTACTTCGTCAAGACAGTCGGATGCTCGATCTGCATCGAGGTCTGCCCGTGGAGCGAGCCGGGGCGCGGACCGGCGCTGTCCGACCTGCTGCTCGAGAAGCGCGGGACGAGCGCGTGAACGGAGGAGCGCGATGAACCTCGTGATCGGACTCGTGGCCGTCCTGGCGGCGGGAGCCGCCGGCCTCCTCGTCTACCGGAAGCTCGTGGAGCACGGCTTCCTCCGCTACAACCGCTGGGACCGGCGCGTCCGCGGCCCGCTGCGCGCGGGGGACCCGGCTCCCGACCTCGAGCTCACCGGGTACGACGGCTCCCGGATCCGCCTCTCCTCGGTATGGGCCGAGCGGCCGGCCGTGCTCGTGTTCGGGAGCTGTACCTGACCGCCCTTCAGAAAGAAGATCGGGGATCTTCACGAGCTGTACGACGAGCACCGGGGGCGGGTCGGGTTCCTGACCGTCTACGTCTCGGAGGCGCATCCGGACGACGAGTGGCAGACCGACTCGAACCGGGAAGAGGGCATCGTCCTCGACCAGCCGAAGAGCTTCCAGGGGCGCCGCGAGGCGGCCCGCATCCTGGTGGAGCGGCTCGGTTACCGGCTGCCCGTGGCGATCGACTCGATGGGGAACGAAGCCGAGGCGGCCTACTCGGCCTGGCCGGAGCGGCTGTACGTGATCGCGGCGGGAGGGAGGATCGTGTACCGGGGCGGGCTCGGGCCGTTCCACTTCGACACGGGTGAGATGGCGAAGGCGCTCGCGGCTCATCTCGCCCGAGGAGGGTCCTAGAGAGCAGCCCGCCCCTGCGACGCCTCCGGGACGGCGCCCCCTTGCCCCGGCTCCGCGGGGATGGCAGGCTCGTTCCGTCAGGGGGCTCGGGAGGAGCGGTGGCTCTCGCCGCGCGACGCGACTTCCTGCGAGCGGGCGCCGGCTGCGCCCTGGCCGGGCTCGCAGCTCGGGGGGCGAGCCAGGATCCGGCGGCACGGCTGGTGCCGAAGCGGAACGGCGCCCTCAACGTCCAGCCGCTGCGCCGCTTCGAAGCGGCCGCCGGCGCCGAGCCGCTGATCGAGCCCGAGCTGGTCGCGCTCCAGATGCGCGCCGTTTACGAGCTGGGCTTCGAGCGGATCCGGATCACGGTCCCCTTCGGCCGCTTCGGCCCCGACTTCCTGGGAGCCGTCCCCTACGTACGCTGCGCCCGCGCGCTGGGGATCGACGTGCTCGCCGTGATGGCGGACTTCACCGGCTTCGATCTGGCCCAGGCCCTGGTGCGGGACGCGACCCGCGCCGAGGTGGTGGCGGCGTACCTCGCGATCCTGGACGGGCCGGGTGAGGTGGCCGCTCCGGCGGTGAAGCGTCGCGGTGAGCTGGCGCTCCAGGTCCTCAACGAGCCGACGCACTTCCTGGGCCTGACGCCTCGAGACTACGCATTCGAGCTGCTGGCGCCGGTCCGGGACGCGATCCGGGTCCGGAGCGACTCGGTCCGCGTGGCGGCGGCCGCTGCGCTCGGAAACGTGGACGGTCTCGCGCGCCTGCGGGAGCTGTTCCAGCTCGGGTACGACCGCTACTGCGACGTCGTCGCCTACCACGTCTACAGTCGCCGCCTGATCCCCGCCCTGGCCGGACTGGCCCGAGGGGCCGTCTGGGTGACCGAGTCCGGGGTGGACGGCACGGCTCGACACCGCGACTGGTACACCCGCACATTCCAGGAGATCCGGGAGACGCTGCCCGAGGTCGAGCGCCTCTACTGGTTCGACCTGTTCGACCGGGCGCCGGGTCGCTTCCGGCTGATCGACATCGTGCGTGACGGGCCCGGCTTCGCGGCGGTCCCCGAGTCGGCCGGCCTGATCGCCCACCTCGAGGAACGGGTTGCGGAGGCTGCGGCGGGCCGGCCCCTGCTGGCGTTCGCCGACCTGGTTCCGGACGTGACCGACTACTTCCCGACGCCGGCCGACCTGGACGTGATCGCCGCAACCTCCTTCGCGTGAGCGCGGCGCCCCTCGCCCTGCTGCTGCTCGCCGGCGCAGCTGGCGTGCCGGAGGTCGAGTACCCGCTGGGCCCGCTGCGGGTTCCGGACCTGACGCAGCCGCGCCGACCCTTCGTGCTCACGGACCTCCGCTACGCCTTGAGCGACGCCGGCGGGCGCGCCCACGCGTTCGGCGCCCGGGTGCGGGCGGGGAACTGGGGATTCCTGGGCGCCGAGCTGGACGACTCGAGCTGGGGGCTCACGCTGCGGACGCTGCGGCTCGACCTGTACGGCTTCGAGACCCGGGGACAGTACGACGTCGGCGCCGGCTACCGCTTCCCGTGGCTCGAGGTCCACGCGGACGTGACCCGGAGACGCGAGGAGGCCGGAGCGGCGTGGGTGGCCGACCTCCGCTTCGCCGGCAGGGTTTCGCAGGACTGGGAGCTCCTGGCCGGGGTGATGCGGGACGGCGACCGGAGCGCGGGCCCGGGCCGGCGCCACCTGGACAACGCGTTCCTCGGCTTTCTCTACCAGGGAGGCGAGCACGTCGAGCTGCGGGGGGAGCTGGCCCGCTACCGGGTGCTGACCGACGGCGGCGACGAGATCGAGGGCGGCTTCCTCGGGCTCGACGCGGTGGGGCGGGTGTGGACCGGGGAGGTGTCGGGACGCGTGGCCTGGGAGGACCCTCGTGGCCGCTTCGGCTTCGACGACGTGCAGGTCGAGGCGGGGCTGCGCCTGCCGTTGCTCGACCGTCTCCTCGTCGAAGCGTCGACCCACCAGCGCTGGCAGGGAGGCGCGGGCCGGATCGCTCACGGCCTGCGCGGAGGAGTCTCGCTCCACGCGCGTCGCGTCACCCTGCCGCGCTTCGGCGACGCGGCGCGCCGGACCACGGCACTGGCCCGCCGCGGCGTCGAGCTGGGCTACAACGAGCGGCGCGCCCACGGGGAAGGGGGGCGGCGAGAGCTGCGGGAGCGCCTGTCGCTCTCGCCGCGGCGGGCCGAGCTGGCCGATGACCTCGCTGCGCTCTACCAGGCCCAGGTGGACGAGAGGATCGTGCCGGTCCTCGGCGTCGAGCTGGTTCACGAGCAGGACCTGCTGCGAGGCGAGCGTAGGCGCGAGTACCGCGCGTTCCTGGGATTGCCCTGGCCCCTGGCGTCACCCCTCCGCCCGGGGCGGGGCGCCACGCCCTTCCTCGAGGTCGACTACGCCCACGTGGAGCGGAGCTTCGAGGCGGGCTTCGTCTCGGTCTCCCGGGAGCTGGGCCTCACGGCGAGGCTGAGCCGCGAGCTGGAGCTGCTCTTGCGCTGGGGCAGGGAGGGTCAGGCCCCCTTCGACCTCGTACGCAACGTGGGTCGTCCTCGCCGGATCGATTTCGCGATCGTCTACGCCTACGGCCGCTGACGCACGCCGCCGGCCGGTCGATCTGCTCGGGAAACCCTCCCCTCCGCCGGTCCCCACGGTCGTGGGGCGCCGGCGGAGGGGATCCACGTCGGCGAAGCGGGGTGGGGAGAGAGTAGAGGCCCGGTTCACCGAGGATCCGCATCTTTGCGGATGCTTGTTGAAAAGCAAGATGGCTGCCAGGTCGAGCCATATGGCTAACCTCCTTCGTTTCACTTGGTTGTGTCATCTTCGCCCGATCCGCTTCCCGCGCCAGGACCGTAGATCCTGCGTGCGGCCCATTCAAGCTGCGCAGACCTCGACAGCCAGGGGTGCGGGTCCTGGGCGGAATCGTGGGCCGAAGGGGACGCTCAGCCACTCGGGCCCGGGGCCAGCCCCCGCTCCCTCAGAAACCCGGCGAGCGCTTCGGCCATGAGGCGATTGCCCAGGGCCGAGGCGTGGCCCCCCCGCTGGAAGAGCTCGCCGAGGGGCGTATCCCCCGCGGCGCGGTGCAGCGCCTCGACGCCGTCGAAGCAGGCGTAAGCGCGCTCCTCGCAGCGACGCAGCACCCTGGCGTAGCCGGGGATGCCGCGGTTCTCCCGGCGTGCTCCCAGGAGCGCCCGGCCCGGCTGCACCACGAACAGCGCCCGGCTCCCGGCGCTCTCGGCGTCCTTCGCGAAGGCGTCCATGATCGCGAAGTAGAGCTCCCGGGGCTCGCGCTCGCGCCAGAGGTTGGCCCGGGGAACCGGGTCGTCGTCTCCCGCGGCGCGGCCGCCTCCTGCGGCCTGCCGCCAGATCGCGGGCTCCAGGAGCAGCGCGAGGTAGGGAAAGCGCCGCCGCGGGAGGTCGCGGCGCTCGTACCAGGCGTCTCCCTCTCCCAGGGCCGCCACGAACTCGGGGTCGGCGAGACGCTCCAGCTCCACGGGACTACGCACCGGGTTCGGGAGGAGCCGAAGCCGGTTCTCCTCGAGGACGAAGCGGGGCTTGGGGAGCGGCAGCCCCGTGTCCCTGTAGTAGAAGGGGCGGTAGCGGTTGACGATGCGGTTGATGTTCTCGAGCCCTAGCCCCAGGGCGACCAGCGGAGTCGGGGCCCGCGGGGCGAGGCGGCGGTAGCGCAGCAGCGCCTGGTCGGGCCCGTACCCGCTCACCCCGAAGTTCAGGACGTCGGCCTCCAGGACGTCGGAGAGGTAGCCCTGCCACGTCTCGGCGTCGCCGACCTCGTCGCAGTACGTATGCGAGTCTCCGAAGGTGGCCAGGAACGGCCGCTCGTAGTCCCGGGGTCGCCGCCGCTCCCCGAAGGCCGTGTCGAAGCGCGGCTCCCAGCCCAGCTCCGCGTCGAAACCCCGGGCGAAGCCTGCGGTGCGCTCGGGGGCCCGGGTGTAGAGCTCCGGGTTCGCAAAGGCGAAGCGCTCGCCGAGCAGGTGGAAGAACAGGAAACAGGTCAGCTCCGCGGCGGAGAGGGAGACGGCCGCCGTCAGGACGACGAGGATGGCCCGCCGGGATTTCCCCGCGGTTCGGCGGATGGCGGTCACGGGTGCGAAAACGGTAGCACGCCGCCGGATCCGGGTCGTGACCGGTCGGCGCGTGGTACCGTGTGCAGCACCGTGACCGGGTGCAGATCGAGGCGAGGAGCGCAAGCGTGAGGGTGACGACCGGATGCGTGACGGCGGGTTTGTTGCTGCTCGCGCCGTTCTCGGGCGCGCCGGCGGCGGACGGGGCGGCGAGCGCGATGGCCCGGGCCGCCGAGGCCCTGCTCGCCGGGCTGACCCCGGAGCAGCGCGCCGAGGTGCGCTTCGAGCTGGGCGACGGGGAGCGGAGTAACTTCCACTTCATTCCCCGGGAGCGGCGCGGCGTCCCGCTCAAGGCGATGAGCCAGCCGCAGCGGGCGCTCGCCCGGGCGCTCCTCGAGACCGGGTTGAGCCGTCGCGGGGTGGAGACGGCCGACACGATCATGTCCCTCGAGCAGGTCCTGTTCGACATGGGGCACAACCCCCGCGCCCGGGACCCGGAGCGCTACTACTTCAGCGTGTTTGGCGAGCCGGGGAGCGAACGACCCTGGGGCTGGCGGATGGAGGGACACCATCTCTCCCTCAACTTCACCGTCGTCGAGGGCGCCCCCGTCGCCTGGGCGCCGGCGTTCTTCGGGGCGAACCCCGCCCACGTGAGGAGCGGTCCCCGTGCCGGCGTCCGAGCCCTCGCTTCCGAGGAGGACCTGGCGCGAGCGCTCGTTTCCTCCATGAGCGCCGAGCAGCGGGCCGTGGCCATCGTCGCTGCCGAAGCACCCGCGGAGATGATCACCGAGGCCCGCGAGCGCGTGGAGCCGCTCTCGCCCCCGGGCATCCGCTACCCCGAGCTGCGGGCCGCCCAGCGCGGTCAGCTGGAGGAGCTGCTGGGCCTCTACCTGTCGCGGATGGCGCCGGAGCTGGCCGCCGGGCGGCGCGCCGCGATCGAGGACGCCGGCCTGGAGTCGGTGACCTTCGGCTGGGCCGGCGTGCTCGAGGTCGGCGGACCCCACTACTACCGGATCCAGGGCCCCAGCTTCCTCGTCGAGTACGACAACACGCAGGACGGCGCGAACCATGTCCACACGGTCTGGCGGGACTTCGCCGGCGACTTCGGGCGCGACCTGCTGCGCGAGCACTACCGGGAGGCTCACTCCCACGGGGGCGAGCCTCCGCACGCACACGGGACCGCGCGCTGAGCTCCGCCCCGGGTCGCCGGGGAGCGCGCGCGCGTGAAGGGTCCGCGGTGGCTGGTGCCCGCCCTCGCGGCAGCGGTCACGGCGACGTTGTGCGCCGCCGCCTACGAGCACTTCGCCAGCCGGCTCCCGCCGCTCCACGCCGACGAGACCGGCCACGCGCTCCCTGCGGCCCGGCTGGCCTCCGACCTGCGCGGAGCAGACCTGGCCGCCTTCGTCGCCCACACCCAGCGCGAGACGACCTGGCCCTTCGTCCACCCCTGGGCGCTGTGCGCCGCGTTCCTGGTCGGGGGCACCACGACGGAGGTCGCGCGCGGCACGTCGCTGGCCTTCTTCGGGACCGCCGTCGTGCTCGCGCTCCTGCTCGCGCGGGAGCTGGCGCGACCCCCTCCCTACGGCGCCGGCGACGCGGCGCAGGTCCCCGTCGGGGCGGGCTGGCCGACGGTCGCGCTGATGCTCCTGAACCGCGACTTCTGGGCGCAGTCGTCCCACGTGATGATCGAGCCCCTCGGGATGGCCCTCACGCTGGCGGCCCTGCTCGCCCACGCCGCCGCGGTGCGCCGCGGCTCCCCGGGTCGCTTCCTGCTCGCCGGCCTGCTCGCGGCCCTCACCTTCCTCACGAAGTACAACTACGGTCTGCCGCTCGTCGCGGCGGTCGTCCTCTCGCAGCTTCTGGCCCGGCCCTCACCCGGGCGGCGCCAGCTCGCCGGCCTGCTCGCGGGCACGGCGGTGCCGATCGCCGCCTGGCTGGCGTACCCCTTTGCGGAGAAGCTCCGTGGGCTCCTCGCGTTCGCCGTGAACCGCGACGAGGGGATCGAGGGGATGGAGAACCTGCTCTTCTACCCGGTCGAGATCGCGTCGCTCGTCTCGTGGCCGGTCTGCGTCGCCGTCCTCGGGGCCGCCGTCCTCTCGACCCGGCACGTGCGCCGACCCCGGGTATGCGCCCCGGCGCTCTTCGCGCTGCTCTCCCTCGTCATGATCACCGCCCATCCCAACAAGCAGGTCCGCTACTGCTTCACGGCGCTCCCAGTGCTCTTCGTCGTCGCGGAGCTGGAGAGCCGGACCCTGATGGCGGGCCTGCTGGGCCCGCGGGCTCGCGCTCTCGTCTGGGCCCTCGTCCTCGCGAGCCTCGGCCTGGCTCTCGACCCGCGCCCGGCCCTCACCCAGCTGCGGCGGGAGGCCGAGCCCCTGCGGGACGCGGGCCGGATCGTCGAGTTCCTGCTGCCGCAGCTCGACCCCGAGGGACGGACCCTCGTGCTCGGGAGCACGGGGCTGCTCCCCCACCTCCTGATCCAGTGGGAGCTCGTCTCCCGCACCGGGGTCCAGGATCCTGTCGTCGAGTGGATGCCGTTCCCCGGTCCGCCCGCCGAGCACCGACGCGGCTACCCGGCCGAGCTGACAGCGGTCTACGCCCGCGAGCTGGAGGCCGCGCTTTGGAACGGACGCTACGACCGGGTCGTCACTCTCGAGATTCCCCCCGGCTCGCCGTTTCTACCCGACTGGATGCTGCGCTGGGACGCGTGGGGACAGAACTACGTCGCCCTGATGGTGCGACGGGAGCGCCCGCCCCTGCGGGCGGAGCGGAGCTTCCCCGGGAGCGACGTCCGCGTCCGCGTATACGGCAGCCCACCTTAGGAGCGTGACCGACCCGGCTCGGATCCCGGCCGGCGTCTGGAGGGCCTCCCTCGGCTTCGCTGCTACGCTCGCGCTGGCGCTGCGGCTGCCGACGCTGGCCCTCCGCGAGATCGTCGAGGGGGACGGCGTCCACTACGCGTGGCTCGCCCGGGCGCTGCTCGCTGGAGACGCTTCGGGGCTGGCCAACCCGTACTGGTCGAACCTGTGGCCGGGCGTCATCGCGGCCGCGAGCGCCGTGACCGGGCTCGACCCGGTCGCCGCGGGGAGGTGGGCCTCCCTCGCGGCGGGGGTGCTGCTGGCGGCGGGTACCGGGCTGCTGGCGGAGCGGGTCTTCGGCCGCGCCGCGGGGATCGTTGCCGCACTCGCCGTCGCGGTCCACCCCTGGCTGATCCACTTCTCGACGCTCGTCTACACCGAGTCGCTGTTCGCCGTGCTGCTGGTCGCCGTGCTGCTCGCCGCCGACTCGACCATGCGGGAGCCCAGGCCCGCCAGGGCCATGCTGCTGGGCGTGGCGGCTGGCGGCGCTCTGCTGACGCGGCCCGAGGCCTGGGCGGCCATCCTGGCGGCCATGGGCGGCCTGCTGGCGTGTCGTCGGCATCGCGCGGCCGCGATCGCCGCCTTCATCCTGGCCGCGTGCGTGCTGGGACGCGCGGGGCTCGTCCACCGGCACCACGGGCGCTGGGACTTCGGCATCGGGTCGAAGGGCACCGTCAACCTGCTGCTCGGGCTCGCCGCGACCGACCCGGAGCGCGAGCGGCTCGTCCGCGAGGTGGACGCCGAGGGCGGGAGCCGCCTGGAGGAGCGCTCCAGGCAGACGAGCCTCGTGCGCCTGCTGTGGTCGGAGCCGCACCTGATGGGCCGCCACTACGCGGGCAACCTGTCCAGGGCGGCGGCTGCCTGCGCCCGCGTCTTTCCGCCGCTTCCGGCCGCCCCGGGCTACCAGCGGATCGGCGCCTCCGCAGCGCTCTGCCTCACCCTCGGCGCAGCCGGCGCGGTACTGGGTCTCCGCGCCCGGCGCTCGCGCGGGCCGGCGCTGCTGGTGCTCGCGACGCTGGGTCTCCACCTCGCCGGCCTCGCCGCCCTGCTCGTGCACGACCGGCTCGTGGTGGCGCTGGCGCCGCTGTTCGTCGTGCTGCTGGCGGGCGGCGTGGCCCGCGCGACAGCCGTTCGGCCCCGCCTCCAGCCGGGGCTCCTGGGTGCCGTGGCGGCGACGCTCGTCCTGTGCGGCCCGGTTTCGCTCGCGGCGGTGATGCGCGCCGAGCGCCCCGCGTACGCCGCCGAGCCGCCGGTGCAGCGGGAGGCGGCCCGCTGGCTCGCCTCGAGGGTTCCGCCGCCGGTGCGGATCATGTCGCCGACACGAGCGACGGCGTACTACCTCCTGGACGACGCGGACTCCGAGGGCGACGTGGATCTCCCCTGGGGCGGGCTGGCCGAGGTGTTGGCGGTCGCCCGGGGTCGGGGCGTGGACGTGATCGTCGCGAGCGAGTGGCACCTCGACGCTTCGGCGCACCCGGCCGCCGCCGAGCTGACAGCCGGGATCTCGGCCGCGGGAATCGAGCACCTGGCCACGCTCGGACGTCGTCCGGAGCGGATCTTCGTCTACCGCGTTCGGGAACCCTGAAAGTCTGAGGCGGTCGCGCCCCGTTGCGTGCGGCGGCGCCGTCTCCACCAGATCAACGCGACTGCGCCTGCCGCGGCGAGGTCCAACGGCAGCGGGACGCGGACGCGCCCGTCGATGACATCAGGGGGTGGCACCACCGGGACCTGGTCCGGGGCCCGGTCGAAGAAGAGGTCGTCCACCCCCTGGCGTGGCGAGGAGGTGTCGAGGAACGCGTTCAGCCACGGTTGCTCCGGGAGCGAGCCCTCGGCCAGTGCCGGCGCGAGCGCTCTGGCGATCTCGGGTCGAGGGCGAGCGTAGTCGAGCCGGGCCGGCCAGCTCCCCGCGGTGCCGATGCGGCCGGCGACGCGCTCCGGGGCGACCAGGAAGACTCTCAGGGTGCGGGCTGACTCCGGCTCGAGGCGCTGGTCCGCTGGCTCGCGGTATGGAAAGAAGGGCCGCTCGGTTTCGAAGCTCATGCGGACCACCGCCGATCCGGTGCGGGCCTCCTGCTCCGAGACCTTGAAGGCCGTGATCACCCAGTCCCTGGCCACGTAGGGCTCGAGCCATTCGAGCAGCTCCGGGCGCGCGTCGTAGCCGTGCTCCTCGAGCCAGCCGATTCGGCGAGGGAAGGGTGTGACGGCGTCGGCACGAGAAAGCCGAAGTCGGCGGGCTTGCCCGAGCGGAAGGTCGCCCTGCGGATGAAGTGCTGTTCATGTTGACCCTGGACATCACGTCCAAGGACGTCCCCTGAAGAGTCATCGGAGGAGGAGAGGAGGGCGCCCCCGTCGGCGCCCTCCGACCCGCACCCCGATTCCGGCTCGACGGACTACTCGGCGCGCCTGCCAGTTGCGGCGGGTCGGGCCAGCGCCACCAGCAGCCCTCCGAAGAGCGAGCCCACCAGCACGGTCTGCGCGATCCAGATCGTGAGCTGCGGGAGCAGGCCGATGTAGAACCAGCGCGCCAGGGGGCCCGCGGCGACGAGCTCGGGAGAGGGGTCCGGCGGGAGCACGTCGTAGTGGGTCCCCCAGTCGCCGTAGATGGCGACGAGCATCACGATCACGACCGGGATGCGCGCTGCGAGGGCGTACGTCAACAACGTCCGGCCGAGCTGCGGCCATGCCTTCCAGGGGAGGAAGCCGAGGCCCAGGGCGAGGAGGAAGGCCACCATGAAGCCCCAGGTGGTCAGGCCCGCCGCCTGTACCCCGGCGAAGATCCCGACCGCCACCACGATGCCGAGGAGCGACAGGCCGGTCACCGTCCAGGCGTTGCGGGGCCCCTCGCCGGTCCGGGCGAGCTTCCAGGCGAAGTACGGTCCGAACAGGATCGGCAGCCAGGAGATGCCGACCAGCGCTCCCCCCCCGCCGGCTTCGGGATTGAAGAGCGCCGTGCTCCACCCCTGCAGCTCGCCGAGGAGTCGGAGCAGGGTGACGGCCAGGGTGACGACGGCGGGCCAGAGGATGAGCCGCATGGCGAGGTCCTTTCTCGAGAGCCTGGGCAAGCGTAGCGCGAAGCGACCGGGAGCGGGGGCGGCGCTGGCTCCTCAGCCCGCGCCGGGCTTCCGTCGCTCTTCGCCAGCGGCCGCCGTCCAGGCGCGCTCCAGGCGGCCGACGTAGTCGTCGAAGCTCCATCGCTTCCGGACGTCTTCCGCTGCCGCGCGACCGAGCCGCTCGGCCAGCTGCGGCTCGAGGATCAGCCGCTCCACCGCCCGGGCGAGGGCCGGAGCGTCGCCGGGCGGGACGAGGAGACCGTTCTCCTCGTGCGCCACTGCTTCCGGCGTGCCCCCGGTGGTGGTGGCCACGGTGGGAAGTCCGCAGGCCATGGCTTCCAGCAGGCCCCGGGAGAACGGCTCGTCCCAGGTCGAGCAGAACAGGAACGCGTCGCACGCGCCGAGGGCCGCGCCGAGCTGCTCCCGCGGGACGAAGCCGTGCCGCCTCACGGCCGCGGCGACGCCCAGCGAGCGCGCGCGCTCGTCGAGCATCGCCTCGAACCCCGCGGTGCCGGTGCCGAAGATCTCGAGGGCGGGGGCGGGCACCCGCCCGCGCTCCCGCAGCAGCGCCAGGGCCTCTACTGCCACCTGGGGACCCTTGCCCTCCCAGAGCTGTCCCGCGAAGGCGAGCCGCCACGGTCGCGCCCCGGCCGGCCGCGGCGGCGCCACCGGAAAGCACCCCACGTCCACGCCCAGGTGGATGGTGGCGGTCCTCTCCGCGGGAAAGCCGGCCCCGAGGTGGAGCCCCCGGATGAAGTCCGACACCGCGAAGAGCCGCCGCGGCGCGGCCAGGCGCCCGACGGCGGGCCGGAGCGCCCGGCACAGGAGGCGGAAGGCGAGCCGCCCGGGCCCCTCGAGCCCGGGGGCCGCGGCCACCGGATCGGTCAGGCCGTGCAGCAGCCACCTGTCGGCGGGCTGGGCGACGCTCACCGCCGGTGACCGGGAGGCCGCGATCAGCGGAGCCAGAGACGCGCCGTACAGGTTCCAGGCCACCGACACGTCCGGGCGCAGCAGCCCCAGGACGCGTCGCACGCGGCGGTACGTGGGCGGATGGAACAGGTGCCAGCGGATCGCCCGGGCCAGCGTCGGAGCCAGACCTCCCAGGAACACCTGCTCCTTTCGGTCGAGGTCGAGGTCGAAGGCCGGATGCGTGAAGCCGTCGTCTCGCAGCAGTCTCCCGCGGCCCGTCAGCACGTGGACCACGTGGCCCCGGGCGCGGAGCGCATCGGCGACCTCGCGGGCCAGGATCTCGTAGCCGCCGACGACGTAGGGAGGGTAGAGGTTCGTCAGGAGAGCGACCGCGAGCGGCCGGCTCACCTGCGGCCCAGCGCGCGGTCCAGGGCCCTGAGCGCCCGGAACGTCAGGCTCGAGCGGATCGCCGCGAGCTCGCGTTCGAGCCGGAGCACCTCCGCCTCGAGCCCCGGCTCTCCCTCGGCCCGGGGCCACGCTTCGGGCTGCCCGACCCACTCGGCGAGAGGCGCCAGGGCCGCCCGGCTCCACTCGGCTCGCCACTGCTCGAAGGCCCGCCGGCCCAGCTCGGCCAGGCCTGCCCGGTCCAGGCCCTGGAGAGCCGCGGCCAGCGCCCGCGGGTCCGAGGCCGGAACGAGCACGCCCGATCCCGCCCGCGCGATCGCGCGGGCGAGATCGCCGGCGTCGGTCAACACCGCGGGCCGTCCGTGGGCCATCGCCTCCACGACTCGGAGCCGGGATCCCAGCTCGACCTCGAGGCAGGGGCGCGAGATCGCCAGGGTGGCGTGGCAGCCGAGCAGCGCCCCACGGGCTTCCTCCCGGGTCACTCGGCCCAGGTCGCGGAAGCGCCCGGCGTGCCGGGACACCCGGACGCGGTCCCAGAACTCCCGCCACGCCGTCCGGTCGTGGCCCGGGACGTCCCCCGACGTCGCGACCAGCTCCAGGTCGGGCCGGGCATCCATCGCCAGCTCCAGCCCGGTCACGAGCGTGGCCTCGTCCATCCAGGTGTTGAAGCTCCCGCCCCAGAGCAGACGCAGCCCTTCGCCGGGCATCGGCTCGGGTCGTGCGGAGCCGTCGCAGGTGACGGGCAGCACCGCGACGGGATCGTCGCCGACCCGGCTTCCCGCCAGGCGGCCGGCGGCGCCGAGCTGACCGAGGAGCGCGAGCCGCTGGCTGGGCCCGACCACCGAGAAGCGGTCCCCGCGGGCGAGGGCCAGCCGCAGGACCGCCAGGTGCCCGCTCGCGGCGGACGCGTCCGCGGCGCGGGCGGCGCGCAGTTGTCCCTCGGCGGCCAGATCGCCTGCCAGGTCGATCCACAGCGGACGCGGCGTGTCGAGCATCGCGCCGGCCCGCGCTCCGTGGTAGCCGCCGGCCGCGACCACGACATCGGGGCTCCACTCCGCGTGGAGGCGCGCCACGCCCTCCAGGAACCCGTCGGCGCCGAACCGCACCACCGGGTCGGATCCGGCCTCCCCGCGCCCCTCCTCGTCGAGGAGCGCGAGACGCAGCTCGACGGCGCACGCCTGGAGCGCGTCCCGGAACTGGGCCGTCCGAATCCCGGGGAAGGAGTGGCGGCGGGCCTGCGCGTCCTCGGGGAGCGGGGCCACGCCGATCAGCAGCACGCGGCGTCGCCGCGGTCGGGCTGCGCCGGCCCGGCCCGGGCCGGCCTGCGCCAGACCGGCGTAGAGGGGCTCGAGCTGCTTCGCGTTCGCCGCGACGCGGTGCCGGCTCTCGACGAGCCGCTGCCCCTGCTCGGCCAGCGCCGCAGCCAGGTCCGGTTCCCGGCGCAGCCTCAGCACCGCCTCGACGAAGTCCCGAGGCGTCTCGGCGGCCAGGTAGTGCCGGCCCGGCTGGAGGTCGAGGTTCTCCACCCCGACCGCGGTGGAGACGACGGGCATTCCGCACGCCAACGCCTCGAGGATCTTGGTGCGGGCCCCTCCGCCGATGCGCAGCGGCACCAGCAGCGCGCCGGGCGCGCCGAGCACGGAGCGGACGTCCTCCACGAAGCCCCGGTCCAGGATGCCCGGAGCGTCGGGCGCGGTGCCCTCCCCGGAGCCCGCGATTCGCGTCTCCAGCTCGGGGGCGGCCTTCCGCAACAGCGGCCAGATCGCGTCGAGGTAGTGGCGCTCGGCATCCCGGTTCGGGGCGTAGTCCCGGGTGCCGTAGAGCAGCACGTGATCCACCTCCCGGCTGCGGCCGTCCGGTGCGACGAGGGAGTCGGACACCGCGATCGGCACCACGTGGACCGGGTCGTGGAAGGCCGAGAGCGCGCGGGCGTCGGATCCCCCCGTGGCCAGGACGGCCCCGAACCGGCCCCGCAGCTGCTCCTCCCAGCTACGAAAGCGCGCGGCCTCGGCGCTGGCAGCGCCGTCTGCCGGGTTGTGCGCCGCGAGGGCCTCGAGGAACGACCACTCGACCTTCTGCCGGTCGATCGCCGACGCTCGGGCGAGCGCCGCGTCGTACTGCGCCATCACCAGCTCTTCGAGGTGGACGACGTCCGGCGGCGCGGAGTCCAGCCGCTCCCGCAACGCCCGGGCCAGGGACGGGCTGCGGAAGTGGCTGGCGGCGGCTGGCCGGCGCCTCGCGTCACCGGCCGTCTCCTCCCCGGGCTCGGGACCCGTCGCCGCGTGAACCTCCAGGGTGACGCCCAGCTCGCCCAGGGTCGCCCGGGCGGCGCCGGCCTCCTTGGCGGTCCCGATCGCGAGCACGTCCACGCGGGCGAAGCGGGCGAGGGCCTGCAGCAGCGTGAGGGTGCGGTTGTGCCCGCCGTGGCGGACCGGGACCGGGAGGTAGGGGGAGAGGAACAGGATCCTCATCGGGCCCGGGCCAGGATCTCCCGGTCGGAAAGGCCGCCCGTCTCGCGGAACCCGACCTCGCCAAACAGGCGCAGCGCCTCGCTCAGGCCCCGCCTCCGCGGCTCGTTCGAGTCGAGAAGCTCCACCGCGGCCAGGGCCCCGAGACAGCCCCACCTCAGCGAGGAGTCCTGCAGGTTGCGCAGGTGGAACAGCACCTGGTTCCTGAAGAAGATCCGCTGGCGGTCGGGCTCGCTCGCGACCTCCTCGATCGTCGCGGACGCCTCGTGCCAGCACGTGACGCCGGGGACGTGCAGCACGGCCAGCCCGCGTCGCCAGGCCCGGTATCCGAGGTCCACGTCCTCCCAGAAGAAGGGAGCGTACAGGGGATCGTAGCCGCCGAGCTCCAGGTAGTCCTGCCTGCGGCACAGGAAGCAGCACCCCACCGGGTAGAGCGTGGCCCCCGGGACCTCGCGGTCGACCTCCCGGATCTCGATCAGGCCGCGGACCAGCTCGCCGCGCTTCCCTCCTTCGTCGCCGCACGCGGCCAGGCGCGAGCGGATCCGGGGCACCACGGCGAACACCCCGTCTCGCAGCGACTCCCGGAGTCCGCGAGCCAGCTCGGGCTCGAGGCGGACGTCGTCGTTCAGGATCAGGACCAGCTCGCCGCGCGCCGCTGCCACCCCCGCGTTGACCGCGGGACCGTAGCCTGCGTTTCGGGAGAGCTCGACGACGCGTACGCATCGCGGCTGTGGGCCCAGCTCTCCTCCGCCGTCGTCCACCACGATGATCTCCCAACCTCCGCAGCGGCCGAGCGTCTCCACGACGCTGGCGAGGTTGCGGTCGAGGCGCCGCTGTCCCCGGAAGGTGGGGATCACCGCAGTGATCACTCGCCCGTCCCCTCGAGCTCCCCGGCGAGGGCCCGGAGCGCCGCCGCCGCCTCCTCCGGGCTCTCGAGCGCCGCGTCCGCCACGCGAGCCAGCTCCCGCGCGTGCCGGGCCCGCAGCTCGCGGTGATGCGCCAGGAGCTTCGAGTGCGCCCGGTCGGCGTCGTCGCGCAAGCGACGCAGCCCGGCGACCTCCCGTTCCAGGTAGGCGTTGGTCTCGGCGCGCCAGTCCCGCTCCCGCTCGGCCGACTCGCATCGCTCTCGGAGAGCGCCCGTCTGCTCCTCGAGCAGGGCGGCGGCGCGCTCCCGGAGGGCGTCGACGAACGCCCCGATCGCCTCGTCGCCGGGCGCCCCGGCCCCGACCGCGGCCCGCAACAGAGCTCCCAGATCGTCGAGCGACTTCACGCGACCCGCCACTGCCGCCCCGCGGCCTCGGCGTAGAGCGCCGCGAGCCGGTCCAGGAACGACTGGAACCCGTGGGCCTCGAAGGCGTGGCGGCTGCCCCGCTCCGCGAGGCGGGCCGCCAGCGCCGGCTGCTCCCGAAGCCGCAGGAGCGCGGACGAGAGCGCCTCGGGATCGTCGGGCGGGACGAGCAGGCCCGTGCTCTCGTGGACGATCACCTCAGGCGTTCCTCCCGTCGACGTCGCGACCACGGGGAGCCCCGCAGCCATGGCCTCCAGCGGCACGAGGCCGAAGGGCTCGTCCCAGCGCGACGGAAAGGCCAGGACGTCGTGCTCCGCGTACGCCCGGAGGATTCCCGGCCGGTCCAGCCTTCCCAGGAACCGTATCGGCTCCCCGGCGGCCAGGCTCTTCAGCTCGGCCACGTAGGCGGCCGGTCCGCCCCCTGCGAGCGCGAGCTGGAGGTCGCCGCTCCGGCGGCGAGCGCTGCGGACCGCCCGGATCAGGACGTCCGGTCCCTTCTCGGGGATCAGGGCGCCGACGAAGAGCACGCGAGCGCGGGTGCGCCTCGGCGGCACGGGCGCATCCGACGCCACGTCCGGGGCGATCGGCCAGTGCAGGACCTCCACCCGGTCCTCCGGCAGGCCCTCCCGGCTCACGACGCGCTGCTTCAGGAACCGGCTCGGCACCACGTAGCGGACTGGTCGCGCGAGGCGCAGCAGCGCGTCGACCGCGGCCCGGGCGGCCGGGAGCCCGAGGGGGGGAAACGCAGGAGTGTGGGGGTTGCGGAACACGTTCGCGGCCACGTCGCTCAGGTGCACGACCGCCGGCACCCCGCGCAGCCGGGCCGCCAGGAGCGGTGAGAAGGTGACGAATGCGGGATTCCAGAACGAGAGCAGCCCGGGGCGTCGCCGCCGGATCAGCTGCCGGCACGCAGCGAAGCTCGTCCCGCTGAAGACATGGCGCCGGATCCCCTCCGCCCAACCGTGCGGGAACGCGATCCCATCCCCGAGCTGGGCGGACACCACCTCCTGCAGGTCCAGGTCGAGCCGCGGGTGGATCTCCGGGCGTCCGTCGAGCGCCGGGCCGCGGCCCGTGAGCACGTCGACCTCCATCCCCCGGGTGCGCAGTCCCTCGGCGGCCCAGCAGGCGATCCGCTCGTAGCCCCCGAGCCAGTAGGGGGGGTAGAGGTTGGAGACCTGGAGCACCCTCACGCGCCATTCACCTTCTCGACGAGGAAACGGTGCGCGAGGCGGACGACGCCGTGCTCCTCTCGCGCACCCGCGATCCGGAACGGGTAGAGCCGGTGGTGCCACGCGTAGGCGTAGACGTGGTCGCGGTCGTAGAAGGCCACCGAGACCTCGTAGCTCCCGGGAAGGAGCGCGAGCCTCTCGAAGAGCGCCGTCAGCCGGTAGCGCCCCCGGTAGGTCCCCGCGAGGCGATCCTCGCCCCGGGTGTTCGGCCCGTAGCAGTAGACCCCGTCGTCGCGGAAGATCGCGACCCCCATCACGGGAGCCTCGATGCTCTGGAGAGCCTCGAAGTCGACCTCGACGCGCAGCGTCCCCCCTTCGGGCAGCTCGGAGATCGTCGTGCCGGCCTCGTTCGCCAGGCGGACGTCGAGCACGGAGACCTCCCCTGTACCCTGGCGCCCCGGGGCCGGCCCCCGGGTCTCCTCGGCGCGGCGCCGGAGGTGCTCCTCGTACGCCTCCAGCACCTCGGCGGCCGCTCCCAGCCTCTCGGCGCGCCCGCCCCGGAGCCACAGGGCACGGTCGCACAGCCCGCGCAGCGCGTGCAGGTCGTGGGACGCGATCACCAGGGTGGTCCCGCGAGCGCGGCGCTCCCGGAGCCGGTCGATGCAGCGCCGCTGGAAATAGCCGTCCCCGACCGCCAGCACCTCGTCGACGATGACCACGTCGGCCTCCGTGGCCGCCGCGGCCACCGCGAAGCCGAGCCGCATCGCCATCCCGGCGCTGTAGGTGCGGAGCGGCTGCTCGAAGTGCTCACCCAGCTCGGCGATCTCCCGTACCTCGGCCACCCGGGCCTGCGCCTCTTTCCCGCCCAGACCCGAGAGCAGTGCCGACTGCATCGCGTTCTCGCGACCGGTCAGCTCGGCGAAGAAGCCGGCGCCCGGGTCCACCAGGGAGACCCGTTTCCCGGCGATCCGTACCTCTCCTTCGCTCGACGACGTGACACCCATGAGCAGGTCGAGCAGCGTGCTCTTGCCCGAGCCGTTCTCCCCGACGACGGCCAGGGCCTCCCCGCGGGGCAGCTCGAACCCGACGCCCCGCAGCGCCCACCGATCGCCGGCGCCGGCGCCCGGATAGCGCTTGCCCAGGTGGTGCGCGGAGACGACCGTCACAGGCGGTCCCGCGCCGACCACCAGAGCCGGCGCCGGAGCAGCGTTCCCAGGGCCAGGCACGCCGCGGCGAATGCCGCCGAGACGGCCAGGCTGGACCACACGGGGACGCCCGGCTCGAGGGGAAGTCGAAACAGGCGCAGCAGGTGGGTGTAGGGGTTCCACTCCAGGGCGATCGCCAGGGGTCCGCTGACGAGGTGCTCCGGATAGACGATCGGGCTCGCGAAGGTCAGCAGCGTCAGGCCCGAAGCCAGGGCAGGTCGCGAGTCCGGGAACAGCACCCCGAGCGGGGCCGCACCCAGCGCGAGCCCCCAGCAGGCGACGACCTGGAGCGCGAAGGCGAGCAGGGGGAGAGCGACTGCCTCGATCCCCGGCAGGGTGCCGCCGACCGCGGCTGCGATCTGGACGAGCAACAGGCCGACCAGGCCTCGCGCAGAGGCGACCAGCACCAGCTTGCCGATCAGCAGCTCCAGAGGCACCCGGGAGCGCCGGATCCATCGATGCTCGGGCAGCGCACCGGCCGCGCTCTCGAGCGTCTCGCGGAGCGAAGCCCAGGGCAGCAGTCCCGCAGTGACGGCGAGCGGAAAGGTGTATCGTTCCCGGGTGTCGCCGGGGGGGAGCAGCAGCGAGAAGAGGGCGACGTACGCCGCCACCTCGACGAAGGGCCCCAGGAAGCCCCACAGCGCGCCGAGCACCGAACCCGCATAGCGTTGCCTGAGACCTGCGAGCACGAGCGGACCGAGGGAACGCATCCAGCTGAGTGGGATGGCTCGCATCGGGGTGCCGGCTTCATGCTAACCCACGCGGCCGCGGGTCGCTGGCTGCCGTGACGTTTCCGGGTCACGCGGGGCTGCAGCTCCTCCACGTGTGTCCCTTCTACGAGCCGGCCTGGGGCTACGGCGGCATGGCCCGCGCCACGACGCAGCAGTGCGAGGCGCTCGCCCGCAGAGGCCACGACGTGACCGTGATCACGAGCCTTCTCGACCCGTCCCATCCCGCCCGGGAGCGCAGAGGGGGCGTCGACGTCCATCGGCTCGACGGGCCGGGAGCCTTGCGGGGCCGCCTCGTGCCGGGGGCGCGCGGCGCAGGTGCGCTGGTCGCGAGCCTCGCGGAGGGAGCGCAGCTGGCTCACCTGCACGGCACCCGGAGCGTCCTCGTGCTCGCCGCGGCGTCGGGCCTGCGGCGGACGGGGAAGAGCTGGGTGACTCAGCCCCACGGCACCTGGCCTCACCACGGGCGCCATCGGCTCGCGAAGGCGGTCGTGGACCGGCTCGGGGGACGGCGGGTGGTCGGCGAGGCGGCGGCGGTGATCGCGGTGAGCCGTGCCGAGGCGGCCGAGCTGCCGGCGCCGGCTCGGGTGATCCCGAACGGCGTCTGCCAGCCGGCGTCCGGGCAGGGTCCGCAGCGAGCAGGCCGCCTGCTGTTCGTGGGGTCGGACCATCCCCAGAAGCGCGTCGGAATGCTCGGAGACCTCCTGAGGGCGCTGCCCCGGGCGCACCTCGCGCTGGCGGGCCGCTTCGGGGAGCGCTTCCTCGAGGCGCTGCGCAGGCTCGGCCCCCGGGTGGAGGTGCTGGGCGTCCTCGACCCGGCGGCGCTCGCTGGGGAGTACCGCGCCGCGAGCCTCGTCGTCCACCCCGCCGTGGGCGAGGCGTTCGGCCTCGTCCCCTTCGAGGCGGCCCTCGCCGGCACGCCCGCGGTGGTCGCCGGAGGTCACGGGTGCGGCGAGTGGTTCGGAGCGGCCGGTGGCTGTGTCGTGCCACCCGACGACCCGGGGGAGCTGACCCGGGCCGTCGCGGCGCGGCTCGCCCACCCCGAGATCGGGTTG